>Ga0209253_10002712_pt1 | contig 15654 bp, 15 predicted proteins | sample FrelakmetBRP12BR_FD_187145 | JGI IMG/M metagenome (GOLD analysis project Ga0209253, IMG submission 187145) | Freshwater lake sediment microbial communities from the University of Notre Dame, USA, for methane emissions studies - BRP12 BR (SPAdes)... | ecosystem: Environmental > Aquatic >...
AGGACGGCCATAGCCAGCAAGGTCGCGTACGTCGAGATGGACTGGCGGATGATGCGGGTGCGGTGCAAGCTCATTCTACCGAACGTTTCCGGCAAGCGTCAACTGGCATACGTCACTATACAGCACCTGTAACTTCACGTCAATCGGAGCAGGACTCCGTCGTCCTGAGCGAAGCAAAGGACCCCGGGGGTGCATCGTGCGGTCCCTCTTTTTTTCGCGAAAATTTGCCTCCCAGCCGTCGTTTTTTCTTAAAGATTAGCCTTTCCTTTTTAGCCGTGCGGGCCGGGCGAGGTTAATGAACGGGCGGAAGATACGGGCGGACCCGCGGTGGTGGTCCGGTTGAACGCCGTCGACCGTGCCGTGGCTATCTGAGGTAACCTAAAGCGCGCAGCCTTTCGATCTCTTTGTCGCCGAGAACAATTCGTTCGCGCGAAGGTCGGCCCTTATTAAAGTTCTTCGCCTGGACGCGAAACTCTTCCCATATTTGTCGGAAAAGGTCGCGAATGCCAGGCCAAGCTTGGACCCCGTTGAACTTTTCTTGCGGGTCCCTGGCCAGGTTGAACAGTTCCTCTCCTTTCTGTCCGGGAGAATAGATGTATTTGTAGTCGTCCTGCACGATGCTGACGATCGATTGGGCAATTCGCGATTCCGAGAATATGGCCCTTTCTTTGAAGCCGTGGTCATCCTCCGCTGAACAGAGAGGCAGAAGGCTCTTTCCCTGAATTCCCTGAGGCTGCCTCATTCCGCAAGCCTCGAGCACGGTGGGCAGGATATCGATCATTTGGACATGCGGAGATATTTTCAACCCCTGCAAATGATACCGGTCGGGAAATTTGATCAGGAGAGGGACATGGAGGACTTCCTGATAATGGGAAAGACCATGCATCATGTAGCCGTGCTCCTGGAATTCCTCGCCGTGGTCGGAGGTCAAGATCATCACCGAGTCATCATATAGCCCTTGTTGTTTGAGCCACTTGACCAACCTGCCGAAAGCATTGTCCAGATATCTGATTTCCGCGTCGTAGGCGTCCATGAGGCCCTGCCGCTCCTTGGGAGAAAGAATTTGGCCGTGGCTGTTGACCTCCTCCAGCCAGGCGAAAACGGCCTCGGCATCCTTTTGTGTCAATTGTTTAACATTGACTCCCAAGGCTTGGGCGAATTGCAGCGGGGGACGGTAGGGCGCGTGCGGTTCGAGGGCGTGGAAGAAAAGCAGGAAGCCCTGCGGAGCAGCGCGAGAAATCCAATCCTGCGCCAGGGAAAGGCGGCGATCCAAAATCTTCCCTCCGGGCTCATAGTGGTACCGGTCAAAACCCCGTCCAAGCCCGCGAATGGGGTTGAGGAATTCGTTTTCTACGAAGGCGGCCGTCGTGTAGCCTCGGTCCTTAAACATTTCGGGAAGCGTTTCTATGTCGGATGAGAGACGGGAGTTCTCATATTCGGCCCCGTGGAACGACGGGTATAATGAGGTCAGGAAAGAAGCGATGGATGCCAAGGTCCATGACGCCTGGGCCGTGGCATTTACGAACAGCACGGCGTCCCGGGCGAAGGCGTCTATAAAGGGACTTGTGTTCCGATCATACCCGTAGCACCGGAGATGATCGGCCCGCAACGAATCGGCCATGAAGATGATGACGGGAGGGTTTTGAGTTTCCGCCCGTTTGGAAAATATCAGGGGATTTCCGATTGCCAGGGGCGGAGTCCGGGAAGCGGACCGAGCATCATCCATGATTTCGAATATAAGCTCGGCCTTCAGGCTGGAATACGCGTCCAAGTCGATGACGTGATTCTGCCATGAACCTGGAACGGTGGAGGTCGAGAAAATATCTCGTGCGCGCCCGCCGTGCGGCTTGATTCGGACTTTGACCCGCGGATAATTCTTCTGTGCGTTTTCCGCGGGCAGCGCGCCCAAACTGAACGATAAGCAAGCTTGGGGGGGGACGACAAGCGGGAAGGCCATAATCGTGTCGGGGAGTCCGTATATCGCCCTCTGAATGTCATTCTTAACCTGAAAATCCAGAATGAGAGGCTTCTTGAACGGAGTATTCAATAGAGACAAATCGGGACAATCGACCGTCAACGATGTGACAGGCGAAACGCTGGAGAGGATGATTCCATTTTGGTACTGAAGGGCGATTTCGCTGAGAAAAATGTTCCGGTCCTGGCCGGTTTTCCTATCATAGAAGTCGTTCTCGAACACGAAGCGCAGAGTGTGCCACCCTTTGGGAATGAATCCCTTGACCTCATAATCATGGAATTTCGCGCGGGAAATCGAGCCCTCGCCGAATTTGACCTCATCGAGATATATAGCTAAGCGGGGCTGTTCCGCACCGGCTAAACCGCCCCGAGCCCTGATGAGGAATTTGGCCGGTCCGGCAGGCAAAAAGCGCCGCTCCCGGAAGCCGTCGCCCGTTTGGAGGAGGGAAAGAGCATTGTCCTGGTCAGCCCGATACAATACGAGCGTTGATCCCTCGGCATACGCCCAGCCCGGAGGGATGAGCTGGGTTTGTTCCGAAGGGCGTCTGTCAGCTTCAAGAAATTGAAAAAGCCGCGATTCGAAGGGAATCTTTATGCCGTCCCGAGACACGGAGACCCGCCTAGGTCTGGACCCGACCCGCTCGACGACGACCGGCAAATCCAGAGGATAGAAGCGCAGTCCGACCTGCAAAGGAAGTGAGTCGCGGTTGTCCAGGACAACGCGTTTTTGGATTATTCGTTTGAGTTGCGGAACCTGATAGAAGCAGAGAGAGTAGCCCTCCCTGGACGGGTCCTTATCCGTTGTGAGCATGACGCGGTTTCCTAACCAAGACCATCGTGCTACCGGGGTGTCAGCCAAAGACACAACTCCCTGGGACACTATGCTTTTGGAGCCCTGCAGAAGGAGGGGAGCTTCGCGGCTCCCGTCGATGGGCATCGAGGCGCGCGTCTCCCAAAGCATGACTCCGCTGTCCAGGACGCTCAGCAATCTCCAGCCTTTGTCCAAGCGCTCTTTGTCGATCTTGCGGTTCGGATAATGGAAGGGGCTTTCCTTGATAAAGCTCATGTTCCATCGGTCTATGAGAGATATAACGTTGCCCTCCAAGTAATCAGGACGGCGTCCGCAGGATGCTGTCCCGAGCATCGCCCCCAGACAGAACGCCAACAAGCCGGCCCACTGAGCTTTTTTTAAATTGTAGATCATCCGAAGTATGATTGTCATGTCTTCGTCCTCTGCTTTATTTGAACTCTTTTCCCCGGAGAGAGAGCACGTCCACGTCCCCTAGGACAATGTTCCTATGTAAACCCTCTAAGTCTTAGGGCTAGTCTTTAGATAAATCACTTCCAAATCTCCGAGAAACGAGCCTCTGTATTGGCTGAGTCTCTGATTATTGAGGTCATTCGTGAATTCAACGCTCAGAACATGGTCTCCCCGACTGATCTTAGGGGAAAAAACAAGGGGAATCCAATCCTCTTCCGAAAGCACCGTCTTTCCGATTATCCCGCCATTTAGTCGAACTATGATAAGAGGCCCGGTATCAAGTACCTTCGTCCCTCTCACCCACAGACGAAGAACAGGGCTCTCTCCATCTACTTTGAATTTCATTTGGCTCGATCTATTAGAATAGAGGACTGCCTTATGTTTTCCTTCCCAGAGTGAAGATGAAAAGCGTGCTATCTTCTTGATTTTTTCGATGTTGAGATGGTCTGGATACTTGAACCATTCCTCTCCTAGAGCGATAGCTAATCGTCTGGGATCAGGCACATTAAGAAATTTTGAAGGCTGCCAATCGCGACTGGTCTCAAAGAGGAGATAAATTTCTTCTCCTTTTAAATCTGAAAGTGAATAGGTAAAGTTGGTCCAGGCTGTACTTTTTAGAAAAACCTCTTGGATAAGCTTTTTCTTTCTGAAGCTGGAATCAGCCAGAAAGACTTTTATAATAACGGGATTTTTTTCCTTATCCGGATGGGAAGCCAAAACGGGGATGACCAAAACATCACCCATTTTTCTAATGGTAAGGCCCGCACGTTTTCTTGCCCATCTAAAAGAAAAACCCCTGGGGTCCTTTTCAGGCTGATAGAAGCCGAAATCTTGGCCCCAGCCGAATGTCTTGGTCCTTGTTCCTATGGATAGTGCTCCAAGGGAGTTGGAGAGATGAATCGAGCCCAAGACAACGGCGAGCACCAGAGCCGCTATTTTAAAAGATTGAAGCGGGCTTGGAGCAGAAATGGCTTGATGCTGAGGCCAAATTGATATGATGGCCACTAAAATCCAGAAGAAGGCGTTGACTTCAAAGCTTCCGATGTAGCTATGAAAGAGATAATTAATAAATAGTGAAAATAGCCCCAGGCTTGCCCCCAACAATACAAGCCGGTCTTCTCCACTCAAACTCAGGCATTTATGGGCCCGTCTCATTTGTCCAAGAACTGCAACGAACATCCAGAGAAACAAGAATAACCCGACAAGGCCCAGTTCTGATCCGATTTGAAGAAAGTAATTTTCTGAGGAGTCCGTATATGTTTTGAATAACTCCACGCTCAATTGGGTTCCATAATTGGGAAGCTCGATGATAAAGGCTCCGGCTCCAACGCCGGTGAGAGGGAAATCCTTAACCATCTCGCAGGCAACTTTCCAGAGCTCAAGCTTCCCAGTCGTAACATCTGATAGAATACTACGATTGGAGAGCACTCCTAAGCTCCATCCAAGCCTGTTGAACAGCGAGGAACGTTTTGAGAAGGCCACAACGGAAAGGGAAATCACGGTGACCAAGAGAATTGCCGTTCCTGCATAAAGAAATCTCTTTTTCAAAGGCATTTTAAGATGCCGCGTCATCAAGAAGACAAGGATTATGATTGAGATCAAAAGAGCCAAAAAAGCACTTCTTGATCCCATTGAGGGAAATGCGATCAGGGTCAATATAATCGATGCCCCAAAGAAAAATCGCACGTAAGATCGGTCAGAATAAAACATGACAACGAAGAGAGGAAAAATTGCTGAAAGACATGCCCCAAAAGAGTTCGGATCGGTGAAGGTGCCGTTGATTTGATTGAGCCCGGTCCAATAGGGGGTATTGCCCAGATTTATCGAAAGAACCTTTTGAATGAGTGAGAATAATAAGGAGAAAAATGTAGAGAAGGATAATACCAAAAAGATTTTTTTGATTTGCTCTCTGGATTTAAGAACCTGAACCAGGATGAAGAAGAAAAGAAACCCGGACAGATAATTGAGGGAACTGAAGACTGTGCTCATCAATGCTCCCCCCGCCCTGACAAAGTTATCGTTTACGATGAATTCGTTGATTCTGCTGGATAGCAACGGGAAGAAATTTGCATAGCGCAGAAAGGTCACCACGCCGGAAATAAAAATGATTGATGCCAGGAAAAGAAGAGGCCTGAAAAGGGGGTGGCTGAATTGGAGTTCCGAGGCGCGAAAGGATCTATGAATGAGCCAGCCAAGGGAAAAAAACAAAAATAGGACAAGAGCTGTCGGAGCGTGGGGAATTGACCCGTCTATTCCAAAGAAATAGGGGAGATTGTTGATTAACGGGAAAAAGAAGGTAAAAGCCAACAGACCCCATTCGACTTTCCAGATGGTCGACAGGAGCACAAAAGAGAGAACGATGGCCAGGGGAATTTGATAAGAATAGATGAGCGGGACGTACTTGTAATAAAATAGGCCGAGTCCAGCCGCATAAAGTAAAGTCAAGAGGAAAAAGGGCAAGCGGACCTTCAATTTTTCTTTAGCCATGTTGATCGCAGGCCGCTGAGACGAGCTTCATCTGACGCCCAGTATTATAGCCCGGGAAGCCTTGGCCTGCTAGTAGGCATTGGGGTTATTTTTCAGCATCTGCACGAGGGTGATCAGCAAAATCTGGACGTCCAGCCAAAACGTCCAGTTCTCGATATACCAGAGATCATGATCGATCCGTTTTTGCATTTGCGAGCGGTCTTTTGTCTCGCCACGGTAACCCTTTATCTGCGCCCAGCCAGTTATCCCGGGCTTGACAAGATGGCGAAGCATGTAGCGCTGAACACCATCTTTGGCCTCAAGATTCAATGGCGTGGGATGAGGGCGGGGTCCCACAATCGACATTTCCCCTTTTAGCACATTCAGAAATTGGGGCAACTCGTCAAGACTTGTTCTCCGCAAGAACTTGCCAAATTTGGTCACTCTAGGGTCGTCCCTGGTTGCTTGCATATAGCAACCATTCTCAGCAACATCCTGGCTCTCTATCCGCATAGATCGGAATTTATAGCAGAGAAATTTTTTGTTCTTTTTCCCCCAGCGGTCCTGTTTGAAAAACACCGGACCGTGAGAAGAGAGTTTGATCCCTATCGCTATCAGCGGCCAAAGCCAGGAGAATACCGAAATAAAAAGAACTGTCGTGATCAAAATATCAAAAGACCTTTTTAAAATACGACACTGCATTTCATCCAGGCGACTTGTTCTTATAGAGACCATCGGAAAGTTGGCGAAAATAGAAACACTAAAATGGCGGCTGAAAAACCTAAAATAGTCCGGAACAATTCTTACATGAGTTGGATATTTTTCGCATAGAGAAATGGCGTAGTCGATTCGCTCTATCGCACTATTAGGCAGAGTGATCACCACCTCGTCGATTCCATTTTTGCGGAGGATGCTGTCAAGATCATCAATTGTCCCCAAGTAGAGATTTCCCAAGGTGGGCTTACTTTTGTCATCGAGAAATCCTACAACGTAGTACCCCAAATGGGGGTAAGAAATGATGGTGTCATAGAAATCTTGACCCACTCGGCCTGCCCCGATGATAAGGATAGAGCGGAGATTTCGGCCCTTTTTTCTAACCTGCAGCAAGAAAATGTGGACGAGAAGCCTCCATGCCCCTAGAAAAACCAATAGAAGGAAAAAGTAAACTATAATAAAAACCCGAGAAATTAGAGTCACTTTTAAAAAAAAGAGAACGATCATAGAAGTTACAGCTTGAATCAAGGCATTTTTAAAAATGGCAGTGATTTCAAAAGTAAAAGTCCTCGCCCGAAAATCATCATATAAACCTGTCGTTTTCGAAGAAAGATACCAGACCAAGCAAAGCACGAGTAAGAGAACGAGTTCGCGTGTTTCGAGACCAAAAAACGTCACCTTTATATGTTCGTATTGTTCGAGATAGGAATGAATCCGGTATTTGGCAATAAAGGCAGCGGCAAGAAAACAAATCACCAGGCAAAATAGATCTGATATGACTTTTGAGTAATAGTAGAACTGGCGGTAGCGATACATTTATCTATTCTTGACGACGTTCTCAAAGAGTTGAATATATTGATCCGTAATTCTTTCCCAAGTGTAATTTTCAATAATTCTGTTTCGCGATTGTTTCCGCAGGCGGTCACGCAATTCAGGCTTTTTTTCCATCTCCCGAATCGCGTCTTTCAATTCACCGTCCTTTTTCGAAAACAAGAGTCCGTATGCTCCGCCCTTTAATATTTCTCTATTAAAGACTGTATCCAAAGCCAGAATGGCACACCCGTTGGCCAGGGCTTCTAATAACGTAGGATTCGTGCCGCCATATTCATGGCCGTGAAGATAGGCAAAACAGTAATGATAGAGCTGGGTGAGTTCTTCGCTGTCTCTTATATAACCTGTGAAGAGTAATCGCGGATCCTGGATGGCCTTGATATTCTCGGCATAGGAATCGCGATACGGCACGTCTCCGACCACGACCAGTTTGCGTTGAGAATTTGCCTTGATAAATTCCTGGACCATGAAACTTACATTGTTATCAGGAATCAAGCGGCCGACTGTCAAGTAATATTGGTCCATTTCAATATTCCATTTTTGCAGACAATGGGGAGATGTCGGATATTTGATGTCTGCCCCATAGGCGATAAACGTTGAATCGCATTCGAATTCCGCCTTGTAAACTTTCTGCATTTCCAATGAATCAGTGATGACAAGATCGTACCAGCGCGTGGCCATCTTTGAAGCCCAATAAAAATACCGAGAGCCCAAACCCCGCCACTTTGGCCTTAGCCATTCGAGTCCGTCCACATTGATTGCCGTTTTTTGTCGAAAGATTTTGGCGAGCAGTCCGAAAGGCCCATTGGCGGAATTGACGACTAGGAGCAGGTCATACTTGGTCCAGCAAGCATGGCAGATGCTCAGGAAAGAATGGATAAACTGACTGGAAATTTTGCTCTCGATCGTCGGGATGTAAATAATATTGATGCCGTTTAAAGTTCTGGGATGCTCCTTGAACAACCTTCGATGATTATAGACTGTGACCTGAAAACCTTTTTGAGCGAGACGGTCCGCGAGTTCTCGGACAAAAGTTTCATAGCCACTATAGACATAGGGATAGCCGCGAGAACCAATTATGGCAATCTTAAGACTCATGATCAGATGATCAGCCCAGAGATCGTCATGATCTGAGGCATCAGTTCTTCAGCTAACAGCCCAGGATATTTCGACTCGATCGTATATATCTGATCATAGACATCCTTTCTCCCGGTTTCTAAAATTCTGGTAAGCAACATGTATATGCAAGTCCTTTTTTGCTTTTTAAAAAATATTCTAACAAAAACAATAAAAAAGTAAAAACGAAAAGGCAGAGAACGCCTGCCAGCAGAATATTGCTTGTTCCTTTGGGCGATATCGGGACCAAAGATAAGGTGGGCTCCTTCATAAACTGGACATTTACCTGCCCTGGCCGGGGCAGTAGGGGAATCGAGCCGCCCTTGACTTGACAGCAGGCCTGAGGGAAGCTGGTTAAACTTCACGTTGAAGGATAAAAAGATCCTGGAATGACAATCCGTCGGGATACCCCCTCCACCATCCCCGGTGGATATCACCCTGAATGGAGAGATTGTTCTCCCTAAATTTGCGCCGAAGATAATCTTCGTCGTAGGCCACGGCGGCGGATGGGGCCGCGACATTCTTGAGCGCATAGTCTTTTGTTCCGGGGAGCGAATGGAAACGGATGGCGGGCCCGGGCGCTATGAGTTTTTCAGAAAGCGAGGCGCCGAGGACGAAAAAGGTCAGCAATGCCCTTCCTTTGTTATGTTTGAGTCGCTGCGCCACAGCCGAAAGATAAGGGTCAAGTTCTTCTGGCAGAATATGAGTGAAAAAACTCTTGGCGACGATAAGGTCGAAATCGGACTCCGGGAATTGATGCAGCCACTGATCGACGGTCAAACGGCCCTTTGGCCAATAAGCTTGGTTATAAATATCCGCATGGAGGAAAACGAAGGAAGGATTTCGCGCCGATATGGTTCTTTTTGCCCAGGTGATGGAGGATCGATGTATATCCGTCGCGATAGCCTGTCCGTTCCAGCTTGATTGCTCCAGCGCCAGTTCAAGCAGGCCGCATCCACAGCCCAGGTCCCATATTCGCTGTCCCGATTGGAGCCCCGCAAGTAGCTTGAGGAGAACAACGAATTCGTTTCCAGGACCGTCTAGGGCGCCGAGCGATCCCGAATGGCGGCGGAGCCGGATCGGAGGATAAGCCGACATTTTGTTGATTTTGCGCCAGAGAAAATCCAGTGGCTCAATGAGGGCATAAATAATATATCGGGCCTTCCGCAGCATTCTGACAATAAGGTTTATCATGAATTCCGCCTTTTGGCCGATTCTTGTCGGGACTTTAACCGGCCGCTTTCGTCATTCTATAACTATGAGGTTGATCATTTCAAGGCGGCTTGCACTCAATGAAAAAAGATAGGCAGCTGTCTATTCGTCTAGGAACGACGCATTTGGTCCTCGCGCCGTTCGATAAGATCCTCTCGTTAATGATAAAGTTTTGCCCTGAAGGATCGAAGAACTCGGCAGCACTTTTCCCTCATCCTGTTTTACTTTAAAAGATAAGCCTTTCCTTTTAGCCGTGCCGAGCGAGCGTCTTTGTGACAATTCGCTCATCCGCCAATTCTCAGAAAATATAAAACGCGACCTATGAGATATCAAATGAAGTCAGGGCTTGCTCATGGCGGGTCAACAAGCTGCCGAGACGGTCCAAAGCGCCTGAAATCAGCCGGACCTCCCCTTCCGGGTAAAGAAGCGGTCCAGGAGCACTTCAAAATCGCCATCCGTTTTCATTGCGGAGGCCTTAACCTTCTCCCTTTTATCCACAAGAATGTCGGATGAGCCAGAATTCATAAACAAACGGAGTAGTTAGCAAAAGATCTTCCCGTCCGTGCTGCACCTACAGTTTATCCTTCCCACCCTGGTCATATAGGGATCACGATTCTCCAGTTTTGTGTATTGCTCCCATTTCTCCCGTGCCGCCTTTTTTTGTTTTGGGCAAAATTTGACATTCTGGAAAAATCAGGCAAAAATGAGGGCAGCAATTAATCAGGAAAATCGCCATTAAACCCGGCTCATGTTGGATAACCCACAACGCAAATTCAACTTCCGCAAGCTCGCCGCGCTGAGCTCGCTCGGCCTGATGCTGCCCTCGTCCATCGCCGTCGGGCTCTTCATGGGCTACTTCCTTGATAAACTCTTCGGCACGCATCCCTGGATGCTTTCGATTTTCACCCTGCTCGGTGTCGCCTCGGGCTTCCTCAGCCTTTTCCGCGGGCTCAAGAAACTCGGCATAGAAAAAGACGAGGACGGCAAGAACACAGGAAATGAATAGCCGACCGGCCGACGAAGCGCAACGCCTCCTTGAAGAACGGATCCTCCGCCGCATTCCCCTGGAAATTCTGGTTTTTTCGCTGGTCATCGCCGGCGCTTCTCTCGTCATTTTCAGCCCTCGCACAGGCCTCTTTGTCTTTTTCGGGGGAGGCCTCGCAGCAGCCAGTTTCCTCTGGCTCAAACAGACGATCTCGCGGTTCCTCGGCCCGGACAAGAAGAAAGCCATCAAGTCGGGCATCCTGATCTATCTTCTCCGCCTCCTCTTGATAATCGGCGTTTTTTCCATTATAATTTTCGAATTCCCGAGGATGATCCTGGCCTTCGCGGCTGGTTTTTCTACGATTATCTTGGTGTTCTTTGTTGAAGCGGTCAGGGCCATTTCGCAGATGAGACAATGGAAGGGTTAGAACACAGTCTTTTCATCGTCGAACTTTTTAACAAGGCTTTCGGGAAGCCCATTCTGGCCGTCCTCGGGCTCCTCGGAATTCATCCCAAGAACACGCAGAACCCCGTCCCGGATTACATCGTCATGTGTCTTATCGTGGCGCTGTTGCTCATGCTCTTGCTCGGGCTCTCCACCCGAAAGTTGTCCCGCATCCCTTCGAGGCGCCAGAGCGTTCTCGAGCTCATCATCGAGACCTTCGAGAACCTTCTTGTGGACGTCATCGGCGAGGAAGGCCGGAAATATGTCCCGATGATCGGCAGCATCGGGCTCTTCATCTTGAGTGCAAACCTGCTCGGCCTCGTCCCGGGGCTCATGTCGCCCACGAGCAAGCTCAACGTGACCGCGGGCTGCGCCATCTCCGTCTTCGTCTACTATCACTGGCAGGGAATAAAAGCCCAGGGCTTTCTCCGGTACCTCAAGCACTTCACCGGACCCATCCCGGCCCTGGCTCCGCTCCTTTTTCCGATCGAAATCATCAGCCATTTTTCACGGCCTGTTTCGCTATCGCTGCGACTCTTCGGCAACATCTTTGCCGAAGAATTGCTCATCATTATCATCGCTTCCATCGTCCCCTTTGTTCTTCCTCTCCCCTTTATGGCTGTGGCGATCTTCACGGCCGTTATTCAGGCCTTTGTTTTCGTCCTCCTGGCCTGCATTTATATCGGGGGCGCTGTGGCCCAAGAGGAGGAACATTAAATCGTGAAAGGAGAATAGAAATGATCAAAACTCTCAAAGCCCTCGGGCTCCTGCTCCTTTTCGTGATTGCAGCGGGCTGCCCTCTCCTGGCCCAGGAATCCGCCGCCGTGGACCCGGTCAAAGCCAGCCTGTTCAGGTTGTCGATCATCGTCGGCGGCGCCATTATCACCCTGGCCGCAGCAGCTGGGGCCTTCTGCCAGGCTAAGGCGATCTCAAGCGCCTGCGAGGGGATCTCCAGAAACCCGGGAGCCGCCCCGCACATCCGCTTCCTCCTGATCTTCGGACTGGTCCTGATCGAAACCCTTGTCATTTACGCCCTTCTCATCACCATCATCATCCTCCTCATCCAGTGGGGAAAATACGTCTAAGCAACGGCGGCCCGTCTTAGAGAAAGCGGATGAAGCTGGCTGTCTTCAGGATCTTAGGAGAGACGTTCAAGAGGTTCAATGAAGACAAGTGCTGGAATTCAGCCATCATCATTTCTTATTTTGCATTTCTCTGCGCTGTCCCGTTAGTCGCCCTGTTTGTTTTCGCGACGACCAAGATCGTAGGCACGTCCGAGCTGGCGCTGCGCAGCCTGAACCTGTTCTCGGACGAATTTTTCGCCAAGCTCGATCCATCGTTCTTCAACAAACTCCAGGACGTCTCCGAGCATCTCAGCAACCTGGGATGGTTCGGCCTCATTGGTTCCCTCGTCGCCGCCAGCTTTGTCTTCTCCAACCTGATTCATTCGATCAACGTCATCTTCCGGACCAAATACCAGAAATCCTTTTTCTACAACCGGCTCATTGAATACTCCATCATGTTCATGATGGGGATCATCCTGCTGATTTCTATTTCTATAACCGCCATCTGGACGGCCCTCCACCGCGCTCTTCAGGAGAGCAAATATGCGGCCAGCCACATGAATCCAAAAACCATCGCGCTTGTGAATAACTTCCTGATTCAATACATTGTTCCCTTGGCCCTTACATTCCTCTTCCTTTTTATTCTTTACAAGTTCATCCCTGAAGTGAAAGTCCATACCGCGCCGGCAGCCCTGGCGGCGGTCATCATTGCGGTCCTCTGGGAAGCCTTTAAAAGAGTCTTCGCCTTTTATGTGGCCAATTTCTCGGCGATCGGCATCGTCCTCTCGAAACTCGTCCAGGGGACGCTGACCTCGATGATCTTTTTCCTTTTATGGATTTCTTTTTCCCTGGTTATTTTGCTCTGGGGAGCCGAGTTGGCCGCTGTTTTAAACGAGAGAAAAAATGAAAAAGTGGTCTGAAAGCGCACCGTCCCGCGTTCCGAGCCTAACAGTGAGAGAGTTGGCCGGGCTCCTGGCTTGTCCTTTCGAGGGCGACGGCGAAAGGAAGATCTTTGGGGTCTCGAGCCTCGAGAAAGCCCGGGAAGGGGATCTTGTCTTCCTGGCTCAGCCGAAGTTCCGTAACCTCCTGGAAGCGACGAGGGCGTCGGCGGCGATCGTTCCGGCTGGCGAGACGTTTAGGGGAATACCGGTCATTTTTTCGGATAATCCCCACCTCACCTTCGTCAAGGCTGTTGATCTCTTTTTCAAGCCCTACCGTCTTGATCCAGGAATTCACCCTTCTGCCCTGGTCTCTCCGTCCGCCGTGCTGGGAAAGAACGTGGCTGTTGGCGCCTTGGCCTTCATCGGAGACGACGTCGAGATCGGAGAGGGATCGGTCATTTTTCCCCTTGTTTCTATCTATCCGAGAGTCAAGATAGGAGAGCAGACGGTCCTCCACTCGCACGTCTCTATTCGCGAGGACGTCAAGATCGGGAGCCGTGTCATCATCCATAATGGAGCCGTCGTCGGCTCGGACGGGTTCGGATACATCCAAACGGGCGACGGCTCGCACCAAAAGATCCCCCAGAAAGGCACTGTCGTCATCGAGGATGACGTGGAGATCGGCGCCAACACGGCTGTTGACCGGGCCGCCCTGGGCGAGACTATCATCCGCAAGGGGGCCAAGATCGACAACCTAGTCCAGGTCGCCCATAACGTGGAGGTCGGAGAGAACACCATCCTCGCCGGCCAGACGGGCCTCGCCGGGAGCGTCACAATCGGAAAGAGTGTTGTCGTGGCCGGGCAGGTCGGCGTGGCCGACCACGTGAACATCGGCGACAGAGTCATCATCGCGGCCCAATCCGGGATCACCAAAGACATCCCCCCGGATTCTTTTGTGGCGGGAAGCCCGCATCTCGATATCCGTGACTGGAGAAAAGTCTGGGTCCTGCTCCCGCAACTCCATGACTTCATTAAGGATGTTAAGAAATTAAGGGCCCGGGTGGAAGAGCTGGAAAAAAAGCAGAAAAAATAAACGGCAAAAAAACCGATTTAAAAGATACTTTTCTTTCCTACCAAATACTTAATAATGGGTGGCGCGGCGCGTCCCCGCCCGCCCGCAGCGAATGGTGGTGGGTGGGGGGGTCTTAAGCGAGGACGGACGGGGATGCACCGTGACAGGACCCATTCTTTCATTTTGGCCTCACCCGCCTAAGGATTCCAGATAATCAATGACGGCCAGAGCGGCGGCAACTCCTGAGCCGGCGGCCGTGATGACCTGCTTGGGGCAGGCCTCGGCCACATCTCCCGCAGCAAATATCCCCGCTTGAGACGTCGCCATATTGGGCTTGACTTTGATCTCGCGCCACTCATTCAACTCCATAAGCCCTTTGACAAACTCCGTGTGGGGGTCCATCCCGATAGAAACGAAAAGGCCGTCGAGCTGGAGCGGGAACGTCCGGTCCTCCCTGACATTCTTGACCAGAATCCTCTCCAGGCAGCTTTCCCCTTCGGCAGACTCCACCACGCTGTTCCAAAGCACCTCCATCTTTGGGTTGGCGAGAACCCGTTCCTGGAGTATCTTGACTGCCCGGAATCGGTCTCTCCGATGGATGAGAAATAGCTTCCGGCAGAACCTTGTCAGGAATATCGCCTCGGTCAGGGCGTTGTCTCCTCCGCCGACGACAGCCACGATCTTGTCCTTGAAAAAGGCCGCGTCGCAGGTGGCGCAGTAAGAGACACCCTTTCCCGTGAATCTCTCCTCATTGGGAATTCCGAGCTTCCGGTAAGCTGCGCCCGTGGCAATAATCACGGCGCGAGCCGCATATTCTCTGTTTTGGCCCTCAACCCCCCAAAGGTCATCTTCCTTGCGAACCCCCCTGGCTTCATCCGTCTCGATGATGGCCCCGAATTTCTCGGCCTGTCTCCGGAAATTCTCGGCGAGGTCGAACGGCCGGATCCCCTCGGGGAACCCGGGATAATTCTCCAGCCAATCGGTCATCAAGATTTGCCCGCCGGGAAGGCCCTTCTCCAGGACGATGGTTTTCAGGCGGGCTCGCCCCGTGTAAAGAGCCGCAGCCAGGCCGGCCGGCCCGGCTCCTATGATAACGACATCACACTTTTCAATGGGCCTCATAGATGCTTGGAGATAATCTCGACGATTTTATCCCGCGGCTGCACGCCAACCATGGTCTCTTTGATCTCGCCGGCCTTGAAAAGGAGGAGGGTGGGGATGCCGCGGATACCGTATTTCGAAGGAGTTTTCATATTTTCATCGACGTTCATTTTGGCCACTTTCAGCTTTTCCTTGTGCGTTTCGGCAATGTTCTCGACGGTAGGCGCGATCATCCGGCAGGGCATGCACCATTCCGCCCAGAAATCGACAAGAACCGGGAGCGTGGACTTGAGCACGTCTTCATCGAACGAGGCGTCTGAGACGTTGAGAATATCAGCGGACAATTCAGCCTCCTTTTCTCTGGTCTAAAGCCTAAAGCTCGGGCGTGACGAGAGCGCTGTTCGCCTTTTGAATCATGCGAGGACCAATAATAATGTCAGCGACATTAAATGTCAATCAACCCTAACCTGTCGTAAGCAGGAAAATGCTATGGGGTGAAGGCAATAATTCATGTGCGATCCCATAGGGGGCGG
>Ga0209253_10002713_pt1 | contig 15651 bp, 10 predicted proteins | sample FrelakmetBRP12BR_FD_187145 | JGI IMG/M metagenome (GOLD analysis project Ga0209253, IMG submission 187145) | Freshwater lake sediment microbial communities from the University of Notre Dame, USA, for methane emissions studies - BRP12 BR (SPAdes)... | ecosystem: Environmental > Aquatic >...
GACCTGCTCCGAGGTGAACCGTTTCCTGGCCATATCCACCTCCCTCGATCCAGATTGATCCTAACACAAGGACTGGATCCCTGTGAGGGGGGCAGGTCAGATTAGGGACGAATTTCCAGGAAAGGCCTTCGTCCGTGCTGCGGATAATGGCGCCGTGATCGCCGACGGCGATCCAGGCCTCCGGCGAAGCACACACCGCCCGGAGCGTGTTTCCCTGGGAGGGCGGGTATTGCCATGTCCACCCCTGTTCGTCGTTTCCGGCCCGGCCGGTGCCGAAAGAAAGAAGACAAAGAAAGAGACCAAAGAGCAGTTTTTTATGCATGAACCCCCCTCATCAGCAAAGATCAGCCTTCCTCACGAATCGAGGCTCGGAATCGAAAGGATTTTTCTCAGACCCCCTTGCCTGGAACCAGCTTCCGAATTATCGGTTTTGCGTCCTCCCGTGTCAAGTAAAAATCGTCCCCTGATCAGGCCCCGATGCCCGAGGGTCGGCCCTGTTTCCGCGTGCCATTTGCCGCTCGGTCGGGAGGCTATTGACAAATCGAAAACTATCCCAGTGACCTGCCCCCGGCTTCGCCCTTCGCGATTGACAGGCCGCCGCGAATCAACTTATAATGGGCCCGATGGCGAATGCGGGGCACATCGACATCGTCCGGGACCGGATCGAGCGCTGGAACGACTGGCGCCGGAGGAACACTAAAGTCTTGCCCGATCTCTCGGGGGCCGACCTCTCCGACCTCAACCTCGCCGGGGCCAATCTGGCCAGGGCCGATCTCACCGGGGCCAAGCTCGCCGGGACGAACCTCGGCGGAGCGAATCTCGCCCGGGCCAAGCTCTTCCGGGCCGACCTGAGCCAAGCCGATCTCAGCCGGGCGACCCTATTTAAAGCCAATCTGAGCCAGTCGGACCTCGCCGGAGCGAACCTCAACGGGGCCGACATGAGCGGCGCGTTCCTCATCCGGGCCAACCTCAGCGGCGCCAGCCTCCTCGGGGCCTGCCTGCAGGGGGCGAGCCTCGGCCAGGCCTCCCTCTTCCGGGCCAAGCTCGGCCAGGCCGTCCTGCGCCAGGCCTCCTTCTTCAAGGCCGACCTGACCGAGGCCGATCTCTCCGAGGCCGACCTCGAAGGGGCCAACCTCCAGGAGGCCGTGCTCGAGGGGACCAACCTCCGCTCGGCCAACCTGTCCAACGCCAATCTTTGTTTTGCCACCCTCCTCAGGACGAACCTGGAGAGCGCCGTCCTCGACAGCTGCGCCGTCTACGGCACCTCGCTCTGGGAGGTCAACCTGGCCGAATCCAGCCAGCGCGACCTCGACATCATGCCGGCCCAGCAGCCGGTCCTGTCGGTCGACAGCCTCCAGACGGCCCAGCTCGTCGGCATGCTCCTCCACCACGAGCGGGCCCGCTACGAGGTCTTCTCCATCACCCTCAACACCGTCCTCGTCATCGGCCGCTTTCCCCCGGAGCGCAAGCCCGTCCTGGCCGCCGTCAAGGACGCCCTCCGCCGGAGCGACTATTCGCCGCTCGTCCTGGACTTCCATCTGCCCGGGTCGGGGGACAAGAACGAGATCGTCAAGACGCTCGGCCGGATGTCCCGGTTCGTCATCGCCGACATGACCGGCGACCGGCGCATCGCCGAGACGCTCGACGCCGTCGTCCATTTCCTGCCTTCCATCCCCATCCAGCCCATCGGCGAGGGGGCCACCGAGCCGGGCGTCGCCGCCGGCCACTACCACAAGTACCGCTGGGTCCTGCCGTTCTGGCGGTTCAAGGACGAGCCGGACCTGGCCGCAAGGATCGGGCGCGAGGTCATCGCCCCGGCCGAGCAGAGGGCGGCCGAGATCCGCCAGAAGCTGAGCTTCGGGCTCTAAGACTTTTCGGGCCCGCGTTGATAATCCTTCCCCTCCGCGAGCGTCTGATGATAATATCAATCCTTAAGGAGAGAGCATGAACGCCCTGGTCCCGCCGATCGCCGAAAGGTTCCGCAGGCAGTTCCAGGGGAAACCCCTGCTCATCGTCTCGCCCGGCCGGGTCAACCTCATCGGCGAGCACACGGACTACAACGAGGGCTTCGTCCTGCCCGGCGCCACCGATAAGGCCGTCGTCTTCGCCGTCGCGCCCCGCTCCGACGGGCTCTGCCACTTCGTCTCCCGCGACTTCGACCAGGAATTCCGCTGCGAGCTCGGCCGGTTCTACCGCTCGCCCCTCCGCTGGCCCGACTATCTCCAGGGGGTCCTCGACCAGTTCGTCAAGGCCGGGCACCGCATCGGCGGCGTCAGCTGCGTCTTCGGCGGTGACATCCCCATAGGGGCCGGCATGTCCTCTTCGGCCGCGATCGAAGGCGGACTGGCATTCGCTATCAACGACCTGTTCGGGCTCGGCCTCGACAGCCTGACCCTGGTCAAGATGGCCCAGAAGGCGGAGAACGAGTTCGTCGGCGTCCGCTGCGGCATCATGGACCAGTTCATCAATATCTTCGGCCGGGCCAAGAGCGTCCTCAAGATCGATTGCCGCTCCCTCGGGTACGAGCACATCCCCTTCGAGCGCGAGGACCTCCGCATCGTCATCTCTGACACCTTGGTCCGGCGCGAGCTGGCCTCCTCGGAATACAACGTCCGCCGCGGCCAGTGCGAAGCCGGCGTGAACATCCTCCGGGCCCACGACCCGTCGATCCGCTCCCTCCGGGACGTCACCCTGGACCTCCTCCGCGAGCACCGGGCCGAGCTCGAGCCCGTCGTCTTTAGGCGATGCGAATACGTCGTCCGCGAGAACACCCGCGTCGGCGACGCCTGCGCCGCGCTGGCCCGGAACGATTACGCGGTCTTCGGCGGGCTGATGAACCTGTCCCACGCGGGCCTGCGGGACGACTATGAGGTCTCCTCCGCCGAGCTCGACGCGCTCGTCGAGGCGGCCCGCCGCGTCCCCGGCGTCCTCGGCGCTCGAATGATGGGCGCCGGATTCGGCGGCTGCACCATCAGCCTTGTCGAGGCCGGGGCCGTCCCCGAATTCGAGGCCCGGGTCTCCCGGGACTTCGAGGCGGCGACGGGGAAAGCCCCCAAGATCCACGTCATCCGGATCGAGCAGGGGACCCGCGCCGTCGACCTCCCCTGAAGCCCTTCCTCCGGACCGGCCGGATCGGCGATCTTGTCCACTCCGGGTCCTTGACATTCTCTTGGCGTTTTCTTAACATCTTCTTGACAACTCGGCGGCGGGGAATCCTTAGTCTATGACCTTGCGACAACATGTCTCCCGTCACCCTCATCGAGGGTGCATTCCGGACGAAAAGGAGGATCTCATGGCAAGAAAAGCGGTTCGGATCCTGGGCATCCTAGGGCTTGTCCTGGGGCTCTCCGTCATGGGCCTGGCCCAGACGAAGACGCTGACCATCCTGCACACGAACGACACCCACTCGGCCCTCCTGCCCTTCACCCATCAGCCCTATCCCACGCCCTTCACCTGGCTCTGGCCCGACCACCGGCAGGGCTGGCTCGACGAGTTCCGCGGGCCCGGCGGCTTCAACCGGGATTACGCCGGGATCGCCCGGATGTCGACGCTCATCAAGAGGATCCGCCAGGCCAAAGGCAACGTCCTGGCCTTCCACTCCGGCGACGTCTTCGTCGGCAGCTTCATGTTCAACAAGTTCCTGGGCAATCCGGAGCTCAAGATCATGGAGGATCTCTACGACGCCATGACTCCCGGCAACCACGAGTTCGACCTGGGGATCTCGACGCTGGAATCGGTCCTGTATGGAGAATACCCGGGAATGTCGCCGGTCGCACTGCCGATGATCAACGCCAATTATAACTTCGAAGCGGTCGGTTCCTATCCCGCCAGCAGGCTCGCCGGGCTGATGCAGGACCATATCATCAAGACCGTCGACGGGATCAAGGTGGGTATCTTCGGCATGGGCAACGAGGACCCGACCAACTTCACCGCCGAGATGATCGCCCGGTTCCAGGGCACAGACGAAAAGCTCTACATCTGCGCCGCGACCCAGGCCGGGACCCTCAGGGCCGCCGGTTGCAGGGTCGTCATTTGCCTGTCCCACTTGGGAACGATGTACGACGCCGAGCTCCTCTCCCAGGTCCCCGGCATCGACATCATCGTCGGCGGCCACAGCCATGACCTGTTCGACAGGGCCGACCTTCGCAACGGCAAGATCATCGTTCAGGCCGGGAGCCACGGCCGCTGGCTCGGCGAACTCCGGATCGCGGTCGATCCCAGCGGCAGGGTCCGGTTCCTCAATTGGCGGACCCACGAGCTCGACAAGACCGTCAGGCCCGATCCCGAGATCCAGGCCCGGCTCGAAGTGCTCCAAGGGCTCGTCGAGGCCGATCCTCGCTTCGGGCTCGTCTTTACCGAACCCGTCGCCTATGCCGTTCGCAACATCCACCACGACTGGCCGGCTACGGGGCCGAACCGTGATGCGGCCCTGGGCATCCTCGTCGCCGATGCGATGAAAAAAGCCCTCCTGGCGGCTTCCGCTGCCGACCCTAACCTTCCGCCGGTCCACTGCGTCCTCGATCCCCTGGGATACACCGAATTCGGGATCCCCGCGGGGAAAGTCGTCGGCAACGACATCCTCAGGGCCGTCCCCTACGGCTACGACCCCGCGTCGGGGCTCGGCTTCAAGCTCGTCGTGGTGCCCCTCGACGGCCAGACCATCCTCGCCCTGCTGGAGTATACGGTGACGTATGTCGAGTACACGCGCTCCCTGTGCGTCCAGCCGTCCGGCCTGACCTTCGCCTACAATTCGAAGAATCCCGCGGCGACGGAGTTGGGCCAGATCCGCCGGCTCGATCCCATGTCGGTCAAGATCGGCGACGAATATGTCGCCGCGAACCTCACCAAGCCCTATTTCATCGGCATGACCGACCAGGTCTACAAGTTCCTGAACACGCTGACGCGGGGCCAGATCTCGCTCAAGTTCGATTCGGGGATCCTCGAGTACAACGCCGTCCGGGATTATGTGCAGTCGCTGGGTTTTGTGAAGTACGTTTCCGAGGGACGGGTCATCGACACGGCCCCCGCAACGGCGGCGGTCTTCCGGCGCAAGTAACGGCTGGGGTCCAAGGGGAAGCCCGCGGGCGGACGGCGAAACGCCTCCTGATGGGGGAGGGGGCGGTCCCTTCCGCCCGCGCCTCGGGCCATTTCTTTCTCCGGTCAGGCCCCGTTGCGGAGCTCAGTCCGCCCCCATGGGCCGGTCGATCGATTCGGCCTCGAGGCCGCCGAGGTGGCGGGCGCCCGTCTCGGTGACGACCATGCAGTCCTCGATCCGGACGCCGAACTCGCCGTAGATGTAGATCCCCGGCTCGTTGCTGAAGGTCATGCCCGGCACGAGCGCGAGCGTGTTGCCCTTGACGAGGTACGGGTATTCGTGGCCCTCCATGCCGATGCCGTGGCCGAGGCGGTGGGCGAAGAACTTGTAGCCGGGCCCGAACCCGGCGTCCTCGACGACCTTGCGGGCCGCCCGGTCGACCGATTCGCAGGTCGCCCCGGGCCGGGCCGCCTTGAGGGCGGCCTTCTGCGCTTTCCTGACGATGTCCCAGACCCGGCGCTGCTTGTCCGACGCCTTCCCGAAAACGATCGTCCGTGTGACGTCGGAGCGGTAGCCCTCGACGCCGCAGCCGCCGTCGACGAGGACGATGTCGCCTTCGGCCAGCGTCCGGGGGACCTGGGAGCCGTGGGGAAAGGCCGAGTTCGGCCCGAACTGCGGCCCGCCGCCTCCGGAGGACCCGAGTGTCTGTGTCGCCGCGGAAATGGCCCCGGCGAGATCGCGCGTGGACATGCCTGCCCGGAGCGCTTTGAAGCCCTCGCGGAAGGCGAGCTTGGTGATGCGGTTGGCCAGGTCCATGTAAGCGATCTCCTTGGCCGACTTGACGCCGCGGCAGCCCTCGGTGACGGGCGCGCCGTCGACGACCTCGATCGAAGCCAGGGAGCGTCGCAGGCCGTGGATCTCGAACGCCCGGAGGTCCGGGGCCGTGCCCAGCTTGCCCGTCGCAGCGCCGATGTCCTTCATGATGCCGCCGATGACCGCGTAGGGGCTCTCGTGCTCGTCCCAGACCCGGATCTCCTGTCCGGCCGGGACGACCTCTTCGGCCCTTTTCATCTCGAAGGCGGGGCAGACCCAGACCGGGTCCTTCTTGGGGCTGAGGACGACGCCGAAGATCCGCTCGCTCGTCCACCAGCTCACCTTGGTGAAATAGACGAGGTTCGTCCCTCCGCCGATGAACAGGGCGTCGAGGCCCTTCTCGGCGAGAAGCCGCCGGGCCTTTTCCCGGCGTTCGGCGAAGTCCTCCGGCGTGAGCGGCTCGACGCCGGCGGTGAGGTTCTTCAGCTCCTGGGCGCTCCCGGCCGCGGTGGCCGTTGCGGGGCGGGGAGGCCCCAGGCTCAGGGCGGCCAGCGAAACGGTCCCGGTCTTGATGAACGAACGGCGCGTGATGGGCATTTGAATTTCCTCCGAAGAGCGATAGATACCACATCCGGGCCTCGGACGAAAAGCCCTATTTTCGGGGCGGAATCCTGTCCCAGCGGATAGGACAATCGAGCATTTCAAACAAAGGGATCTCGGGTTCCGGCGGCGGCTCCGTATTAGGCAAGTCTTGACTTTTTCCCAAGTTGGGCCAATCATCTTGATGCGCGGAAATGGGGATGTTTTTCCTGATGGCTTAGGGATCAAGGAGGGCATCGTGCCGACTTCTTCCTCAAAGTTCCTCGTCTGGCCTTTAGTCGTCTATCTTCCGACGAGCGCCTTGACCGTCGGGCTTCTGGCGACGATCATGCGCCTTGGCGTACCGCCGTCGGGCGCTAAGGGATTTCTCGATGTCTTCTTCGCCCACGCCCTTCGCTTCCCGAGTGATTTCAACATCGACCGCTGGGCGGCCCCGGCCCTTGGATTAGCCGTCTTATTGCTTCTGTCGGTCGCGATCCGCTCTGTCAAGCCGATCATGACTCCGGCCCCGATCCGGATCTTCCTTTTGACCCTCATCGGCCTGCTCACAATCCTGGTCAAGATTTTCTCCGTCGTTCTCCCTTTGATTCCCTGGGAGCCAGGGACGAGCAGCTCCTTTGAAGCGGCCGCGCCGCTTACGGCCTACCTTTTCCTGTTCATGGACGTCGACCTCTGCCTCGTGTTCCTGGCCACATTCCTCCCCGTTTACTCGCCTCTCAAGGCTTCTTCCAGATTGTCGCCTCCGGTGGGGTCGTAGCAACGCTTAGCAAGAAATCGCATGATTTCAAATCAGATGGTTAAATCGACCATTAAGATGTCGAAACTGGCGTACATGGCTTGTTTTGTCTGTGTCTTGTGCGTCGGATTATCGCCAGCACAGAACGCAGACATCCTGGTCGAGAGTGGGGTCCGTCTGGTAAGAAACGGACGGGACCCAGTTCCCAAGAAGGGGATAATCCTGAAGCCGACGATGACGGAGGACCTCCGGATCGGCGAGGCTGGATCGTCCGACGACTCATCGTTCGCTAGGCTTACGTTTATCTGTGTCGACGACGATGAGAACATCATTGCCTTGGACGGCAAGGATATGTGTTTCAGGATCTTCGATAAAGATGGACGATTCGTACGTCGCTTCGGACGGAGAGGACAGGGGCCGGACGAAATCCAGACGCCCGTGGGGATGATGCTCTCGGGTGGAAAAGACATCGTCATCCTCGATGCCGGGAATAATCGGCTCGCGTTCTATTCGAAGGATGGGGTGTGCATCAAGCGGGTCGGCCTTAAAAAAGTTCAGCCCTTTGCCCCTGTGATGGACAGCCGGGGTCATTTCTATGGCAGTGCTCTGGAATTCGGGGATAAGGTCAACCTGAAGCTTGTCAAGTTCGATCAAGAATTCAATCTGGTTTCGACGGTCGGCTCGCTCGAAATGCCCAAGGAAAACGAGATCCCTCCGCCTGAACTCATGGAGCAGTTCGTTTTCCAGATCGGAGAAAAGGATTCCCTGATATGGGGAACGAACTTCCGGTATGAGCTGAACTTCACGGACATCGATGGCCAGCTATACAAGAAGGCGAGTCGCGCGGCCGTCCCCGAAGAGGTCACCAGGGATCTCTTGATCCGGGAAATGAAAAGAAGGAATCCGGACCGGCCAATCCCTGATTCCTTGAGGGTCCCCCCTTTCTATCCAAAGCATTTCCCGTTCTTCAGTTCCCTGGTCTGCGACGACGAGGGGCGCATCTTCGTGAGGACTCTCGAGGACTTCGGCTCCGGCCACGCCCGTTACGACGTTTTTGATGCCGAGGGGATCTATATCGCCCGATTTGATCGCCCGGAGAATGAAGAGATCATCGCAGTAAAGAAGGCGAAAGCCTATGTCCGGATACGAGAGAACGAAGAAGGAATCCCGGTCATCAAACGCTACCGAATCGAATGGCATTGAAATTGGCCCGGATATTCGCGCCGGGACGGCTCTTGCCGATGCTTGAGCTCAAGGGAATCACCCCGAGAGACTTGGGATCAAAGGGAGAAGGGGAGTTGGCTGGGAAGCAAGGATTCGAACCTTGATTGCATGATCCAGAGTCCAACGCCTTGACAAAGGCCGAGTTCCGTCCGATACTTGGCACAAGGGCAAGAAAGGAGAGAGGGCTTCCACTTTTCGGGTAATCTGAGCGGGTCCCTTTCTCCCCTCGAACCTCAAGCCGAGACATCGGCGAACTGATCCCCGAACAAGGGAGATTGATGAGGGCGGCCGTCCGCTCCTTAGACGATAAGCTCATGAAAGGGGGTCAAGATGTCTCACAAAAACCTCATTGAGAGCCGCCGGCGCTTCCTGACCGAGGCGCTGCCGGCCGGGGCGCTGCTCTGCCTGGGATGCAACGGGCTGGATGCCGCTCAGAAGCCCAGGTACCTGGAGGACTCCGGGATGACCGCGGAGGACGTCTTCAAGTTCTCCTACGGCTACCTCGTGCCGATCCTGGAGTCCATGGGGAAGGCTATCGGGAGGGCAAAGCTCCTGACCCTGCTGGAGAAGGCCGGTGCGGATAACTACACTCAGATGGTCAACGCCATGGCCAAGGACTACCCGAACCGAGATATGAAGTCTTTCGTGAAGATGATGGACGCCTTCAATGCCAGCGTCCCGATCTATCAAAAGGCCCTGGCCTATGAGGTCACCGAGTTCACGGACAAGGTGTACGAGGCCAAGTACACGCTGTGCCTCCCGGCCAAGATCCTCCGGGAGATGAACGTGGCCGATATCGGCTACGCCCTCGAATGCTCCTCCTCCGACGCCATGGTCAAAGCCTTTAATCCCAAGATGAGCTCGACCCTCCTCAAGAACATCATGAGAGGCGACAGCGTCTGCGTCGAACGCATCGTCCTGGGGGCGTGATCGCCACCGGATCCGTGGCCCCACTTGCGCCGTGCCGCCGGATCTCGACCGTTTGACTCTTGTTCCGAGCCACGATATCCTCCTTTTCGTCATGGGAAGGGTCGATCCTGAGTCCGAGACCGGCGCGTTCACGCCGAGCTCAAAAAAGAATTTCCTAACCGGGGCCTTCGGGAGGAGACGCATATGGATCGACGCGATTTTCTGAAGTCTCTCGGCCTCGGCGCGCCCGCATTGACTTGGCCTTTCGCCACAGCCGTCCGGGGAGAGCCCGGTCCGCCGGAGAAATCGCCGAATATCGTCATCATCATGGCTGACGACATGGGCCTCGGGGATCCCGGATGCTACAATCCCGAATCCTTGATCCCGACGCCCCATATGGACAGGATCGCTGCCGAAGGCGCGAGGTTCACGGACGCGCATTCTCCCGCGGCGCTGTGCTCACCGACGCGCTACAGCCTTCTCACGGGGCGATATCCGTGGAGAACCCGCCTCAAACAGGGCGTCCTGATGCCGTACTGGCTTCCCTTGATCGAGCCTTCGCGAATGACCATCGCCTCGCTCCTCCGAAGCCGCGGCTACGGCACGGCTTACATCGGCAAGTGGCATCTCGGCCTCGAATGGACGACGAAGGACGGGAGCAAGGCCGAAGAATTTTACAGTCAGGATGATCCGTTCCAAGCGGACGAAACGCTCCAGTGGCGCGTCGATTTCAGCCGGCCGGTCGGGGGCGGGCCCACCCGTCTCGGATTCGATCATTTCTACGGCAATGCCGGCTGCCCCAGCAACGATCCGCCCTATGTCTTCATCGAGAACGATCGGCCGGTTGCGGTCCCGACCCGCATGAGCCGGGAGGAATGGCGCGGGCTCCCGGGATTCCTGCCGGGACCGATGGCCGACGATTGGTCCGAGGAAGACATCGATGTCATTCTCGCCCGCAAGGCCCGGGCCGCCATCGACCGCCACCTTCGGGAAAGGCCGAACGATCCCTTCTTCCTCGTCGTCTCACCCAATTCCCCCCATATCCCGTGGCTCGTGCCGGAATTCATGAGAGGCAGGAGCAAGGAAGGCCCGCGCGGGGACCTCGTCGCCTTGTTCGATTGGGTCGTCGGGGAGGTCGATGCCCACCTGAAGAAGCGCGAGATCTCCGAAAACACCCTCCTCATCGTCACGAGCGACAACGGCGGCCAAAAAGGCGCGAACGGGCACAAATCCGAGATGGAGTTCCGCGGATACAAGAGCGATATCTGGGAGGGAGGCCACCGTGTGCCGTTCATCGTTCGCTGGCCGGGGAAGATCAAGCCGGGCGCCGTATCCGGTGAACTCGTCAGCCTGGGCGACATGTTCGCGACGTTCGCCGATCTGTCCGGTGCTCCTCTTCCGGACGATGCCGCCGAAGACAGCTGGAGCGTGCTCCCGGCGCTCCTCGGAAAGCCAACGGGCCATCCGCTTCATGAGGCTCTCATCTTCCAAGCCGGGAACGGCGACCTGGCCCTCCGCCAGGAACGATGGAAATACATCGCCCCCAAACAGGAGGGCGGGAGCGGCCAGCTCTATAATTTGGACTCGGATCCGCGAGAGACGCGAGACCTCGCCGCCGCGAATCCGCCGATCGCAGCCGCGCTTGCGGCCCTGTTGGATAAATACCGAAGCCAGGGCTTCAGCCGTCCGATGAGAAGCCGGGGGCCCGGCTTGCTTTGACGCCCGATCCGATGCGGAGCTGCCCGATTACCTGGGCTGTTGGCCTATTTGTGCCAAAAAGAGAAACGAAAATTCTGGATTATCAGGGGAAAATATGGGGAATGAGGTGGCTGGGAAGCAAGGATTCGAACCTTGATTGCATGATCCAGAGTCATGAGTCCTGCCGTTGGACGACTTCCCAGCAGGGAGCACTATCTTAAAGAAAATCGGAGGAGATTGCAAGGCCCCGTTTTGACTTTCTGCCCTGTCCTTTGCTACTCTAGGGCCACGCTGGAGTAGGGGAGTACGTGTGGCCAACAAGTGCCCGACCTGCCATTCTGAGAATCCCGACACCCAGCGCTTTTGCGGGGAGTGCGGCGCCCAGCTTCCTCCGCCTCAAAAACATCGTCCCATTGTGACGGAGACTCTCCAAGCGCCAATCCACGAGCTCACCACCGGCTCCACTTTCGCCGGGCGTTACCAGGTCATTGAGGAGCTCGGCCACGGTGGTATGGGCAAGGTCTACAAGGTCTTTGATACTGACATCAAGGAGAAGATCGCCCTCAAGCTCCTGCGTCCTGAGATCGCCGTGGACAAGGAGACGGTCGAGCGCTTCTCGAATGAGCTGAAGCTCGCCCGCAAGATCAGCCACCGGAACGTCTGCCGGATGTTCGACCTGGGCAAAGCGGAGGGAACGACCTTCATTACCATGGAATTCGTCCCGGGGGAGGACCTGAAGAAGTTCATCCGGAAGTCCGGTCTGTTCGCGGCCGGCCGTACCGTATCGATCGCCAAGCAGGTTTGCGAGGGCTTGATGGAGGCCCATCATCTAGGCGTCGTCCATCGGGACCTCAAGCCCCAGAACATCATGGTCGACGATGACGGGAACGCCCGGATCATGGACTTCGGGATTGCCCGGTCGCTCAGAGGCAAGGGCATCACCGGGGCGGGGGTGATGATCGGCACTCCCGAGTACATGTCGCCGGAACAGGTCGAGGGCAAGGAGGCAGACCAGAGGTCGGATATTTATTCCCTGGGCATCATCCTCTACGAGATGCTGACGGGCCGCGTTCCGTTCGAGGGTGACACGCCGTTCACGATCGGGGTCAAACACAAGAGCGAGAGGCCCAAAGATCCCCGTGAGCTGAATACGCAGATACCTCAGGATCTCGGCGGGCTCGTCCTTAAGTGCCTGGAGAAAGACAAGGCCACGCGCTACCAGAGCACGGACGAGCTTCGCGCGGACCTGGAAAAAGTCGAGCAGGGCCTGCCGACGGCCGAGCGCGCCGTCGCGAAGCGGAAACCCTTCACTTCGCGGGAAATCACGGTCAAGTTCAATCTCCGGAGGCTCGCTCTGCCGCTATCGGCCGTCATCGTGCTGGCCGCTGGGGCGATCGTTCTTTGGAACATTATTCCCCACAGGAGCGTGCCCGCCGCCTCAAAGATCGAGAACTCGATCGCCGTCATAAGCTTCGAGAATCAGACCGGCGATAAGAGCTATGATTATCTCCAGAAGGCTATCCCCCATCTCCTCATCACCAGCCTTGAGCAAAAAGGCGGCGCCTATATCCCCAGCTGGGAAAGGTTGCGCGACCTCCTGAAACAAGCGGGGCAAGGAGACCGAAGCCAGATCGATGCCGGCCTCGGCTTCGAGCTCTGCCGTCGGGAAGGCGTTAAGGCTATTGTCTTGGGCAGCTTCGTGAAAGCCGGCGACATCTTCGCCCTGGACATCAAGGTCCTTGACGTCGAGACGAAGAAACTGCTCAGGAGCGCCGGTTCAAAAGGCAAAGGGGTTGACAGCATCCTGGAGAGCCAGATCGATGAGCTCTCCGAGGAGATCTGGCGGGGAATCGGACTGTCCGCCGAAGGGCTTGAGTTCGCCCCCACAAAGGTGGCCAACGTCACAACAAGTTCCATGGAGGCTTATAACTATTTTCTGGCGGCGGACGAAGAGATCAATAGATTGCATAATGAAAACGCCCGTCGATTGCTCGAGAAGGCGCTTGAACTCGATCCGGAGTTCGCCCTCGCCCACTCCTGGCTCGCTTTCGTTTTGTTAGACGACGAGGCCGCGCGGCAAGAATTTGAGCTAGCCAAGAAATATTCTGAAAAGGCTTCAGAAAAAGAAAGGCTCTACATCGAAGCGGATTATGCTCGTTATGTGAAGAATGACTCCAAGACGTATTTCAATCTTCTGGAACAATTGGTGCGGAAATATCCCCAAGAAAAGCAATTCCATTTAGACCTCGGCGCTTTTCTCAGGGATACGGATGTGCCCAGGGCCATCGAGGAATTGACCAAGGCCGTGGAGCTCGATCCCCAATTCGGAGTGGCCCACGGCACCCTGGGCCAGATCTACCGGCAAGCCGGGGACTACGAGAAAGCGCTCGAGTCCTACAGACGGTATGCCGCCATTTATCCCGGCGAGGTCGATCCGATCGAGAGCATGGCCTTAACCTATCTGAGGATGGGTGACTTCGAGCGAGCCCAGGAGAAATTCAACGAGGCTTTCAAGATCGATCACAAGTCTTTCTGGTCGAACAAGGGGATGTTCTATATCGCCGCCCTGAAGCAGGACTACCCGGAAGCGAAAAAGTGGGCCGATGGCCTTGCTTCCCTGAACACGAACCCAAACGACATCATGGAGGGGTATTGGTGCCGGGCCTTGCTGGAGTCTTGGCTCGGCCGTTTCCAAAAGGCCATGGTGACGCTCCGGGAAGCCGGCGATCTGGCCGACAAAACGTCGAACAAGGGCGCCCGAGTTTACACGGATTTTATCAACGGCTGCCTCCATCTTCAGAGGGGCGAATTCGAGCTCGGCCGGAAGTGCCTTCAGTCCTGTTGGGATTATGAGACCGGGACCCGTCCGCTCGATAGGCCGGAGCGCAAGATGATCTATGGATACGCCCTCGTCCTCTGCGAGCTCGGAGTCGGCCGCACGGATTCGGCCAAGTCGAGGTGGACCGATGTTAAAGGTTATCTCACGAAGCCCGCGGACGCCATGTCTTGGGACATGGATTTGATGCTCGATCTCCTCTCCATTGAAATCCAATTACACAAAGGAGCGGCCAACCTTGCCCCCGGCCTCGCCGAAAGGGTCAAGGCCCTGACGCCGCCCGTCGTGTTCACAATGGTGTATCTCCCCGCCTATAACCTGCTCCCTTTTAAGGATGCGCTGGCCCGGGCCTACCAGAAGAATGGAGAGGTCGGCAAAGCCCTCTCCGAGTACGAGCGGCTCACAACCAGCGGCCCTCAGAACATCTCGCGGGCCCTCATCCACCCCCTCTATTATTATCGCTTGGCCAATCTCCATGAGCAGAGAGGCGCCGGGGATAAGGCCGCCGAAAGCTACGGCCGATTCCTTGACCTATGGAAAGACGCCGATCCCGGTCTTCCTGAGGTCGAAGATACGAGGAAGCGGCTGGCCAAGTTGAAGGCAACCTGATCATCTGTCGAACTTTAAGACTACCGCTCAGAACACGACCTTTATTACGGCAGTAGCCAACAACTAGTCAATGAGGGGAAGCGGCAGGTATAACTATTTTATAATAAATCGATTGTGACAGTAGGGGGACGTTCCAAAGTCATGAGTCCTGCCGTTGGACGACTTCCCAGCAGGGAGGACTATCTTAATAAAATCCCCCGGTAATTTCAAGTGAAATCCGGGGACAGGATCAGAGAAAGCGAAAACGGGGCACGATCCCATTTCCAGAGAATTGGTTCATGTCCCCGATTTCGTGCTAATATTCCCGCGACCATGAAGAGGCATCTCCTCAAGATCGCGGTGCTCACGGCCCTGACGGCCGTCCTGCTCTATTTCTTCGGCCGCAGTGTCGAGTGGAGCCAGGTCCCTGCCCAGATCGCCGACGTCAACGTCCCCCTGTTCCTGCTGGCCGTCCTGCTCTCGGCCCTCCACTTCGTCACCCGGGCCCTCCGCTGGCAGGTCCTCGTCGCCCGGGAGAAGATCAACGTCCGCTTCCGCAACCTCCTTGCCGCCAACGTCGTCGGCTTCACGGTCAACGCGATCTTCCCGGGCCGTTTGGGCGAGGTGGCCAAGCCGCTCTACCTGGCCCGCAAGGAAGACCTGCGGGCGAGCTTTGCCATGGGTACGGTCGTCGTCGAGAGGATCTTCGACCTGGCCACGACGTGCTTTCTCCTGGGCCTCTTCCTCCTCGGCCGTCCCCTGTTCGCTTCGGTCTGGCCGGTCGGCGCGGAGGCCGGCGAGCGCCTGACCTTCTGGGTGACGGCCGGCCTCGTCCTCGCGGCGGTCCTCGTGGGAGCGTCCGTGCTCCTCTATGTCTTCAGGGAAAGGGCCGTGGGCGTCATCGGCCGCGCGCTCAAGCCCTTCCCGGAGCGCGCGAGGAACGCGGTCGTCAAGGCCCTCCAAGGCTTCCTCGAAGGGCTCAGGCTCTTCCGGACGGCCCGCCAGCTCGCCCTCTATGCCGTGCTATCTCTCGTCGTTTGGCTCGGCATCGTCCTCTTCTACTGGGTCTTCTTCTTCGCCTATCGCGTCCACGTCCCGTATTTCATGGTCGTGCCCTACGTCTTCCTGACGGCCGTCGGCGCCTCCATCCCCACGCCCGGCATGGTCGGCGGGTTCCACTATTTCAGCAAGCTCGGCATGGTCCTCCTCCTG
>Ga0209253_10002714_pt1 | contig 15647 bp, 9 predicted proteins | sample FrelakmetBRP12BR_FD_187145 | JGI IMG/M metagenome (GOLD analysis project Ga0209253, IMG submission 187145) | Freshwater lake sediment microbial communities from the University of Notre Dame, USA, for methane emissions studies - BRP12 BR (SPAdes)... | ecosystem: Environmental > Aquatic >...
TTCCACAGCCGGAACACGGGCGCAGTCACGCCGGGGCATGCGCCGGTCGCGGCATCCGGCAACAGCACGTACATGACTTCCGGCGATTCGTAGTCGAAGATCGGAAACTGCGCGTCCACGATCGCACACTCCGCGGGCGATGCCGAATAGAAGTGCGAGTTGCCCTGCGCGGGCGGAATGTAGAACCGGCACACCGGCGATGCGGCGGTGGGCGCATCGGCCGCCGATTTCCATGCGTAGAATCGTTTGCCGGTGCGCGTCCATCCGGATTGCGTCCCGCTGTCCAGCGCGGCCAACTCGGCCGTCAGGATGGTCACGAAATAGTGGTTGAAGGCGGCATGAAAATACTCGATCACCTCGACCGGATCCGCCGGAGGCGTGATGATCGGACCCGCAACGTAGGTTCCCAGATAGGCAGCCAGATCGTCGAGATCATCTTGCGGCGGTCGGGGCGCGCCGATCTTCTTCGCGGCGGCGGCGATGGCGGCGGGATTGTTCGCCCCGTTCAGTATCTTCAACTTGTTGTCGCGCGGATTGCCGTGACAAAGACTGCACGGACCGCTCTGCTCCGACTGGAAGACCTCGAATCCGCGCACCGGATCGGCGGCCGAAGCCAACCCGGGGCACGTGGCGGAGACAAGCCAAACCGCTGCTGCAGCGAAGGCGGCGAAGGGACGCATGGAACTCTCCTCGAGACTTGCGGGCAGGGGCCGCGTTGGAAGCGAAACCGAAGGCTACTCCGACCCAAACCGGCGGCAAAGGGGAATCTTCGCTGTCCAACCTGGCGCCGTCTGACATGGAACCTTGCGGATCCGGCGCACGTCACGCCGGCCCAGCAGGATCCGTGATGAAGCAGTTCCGTCAAACTTTCCGCGCGATGGCCGCGGAGAACGAGATCCAGCTCGCGGCGACCGACATGGACGTCGCGCGGCGCGCGGCGGAGGCGGCGATCGCGGACGTGCGCCGCATCGAAGCGAAGTATTCGCGCTACCGCGACGACAGCGTCACGACGCGCATCAACGTGGCCGCGGGCGGCGCGCCGGTGCCGGTCGACGCCGAGACTGCGGCGCTGCTGCGCTACGCCGACCAGTGCTACGCGCTCTCGGGCGGCCTCTTCGACATCACGTCGGGCGTGCTCCGTCGCGTGTGGGACTTCAAGCGCGATCCACCCGCGCTGCCCGCCGCGGCCGAGTTAGAGGCCGCCGTCGCGCACATCGGCTGGGCGGACGTCGAGTGGAGCGCCAAGTCGGTGCGCCTGCCGCGCGCAGGCATGGAGATCGACTTCGGCGGCATCGGCAAGGAGTACGCGGCGGACCGCGTCGCGACGATCCTGCTCGAACGCGGGCTGCGCCACGGCCTCGTGAACCTGGGCGGCGACCTCCGCGCGATCGGACCGCAGGCGGACGGCACGCCGTGGCGCGTCGGTATCCGCCATCCGCGCCGCGACAACGCCGCCGTGGCCGGCTTCGACCTCGCGGCCGGCGCGCTCGCGACGAGCGGCGACTACGAGCGGTATTTCGACATCGGCGGCCGCCGGTACTGCCACATCATGAATCCGCGCAGCGGCATGCCCGTCGCGCACTGGCAGTCGATCAGCGTGGTGTCGCCGCTGTGCGTGGTCGCCGGCAGTTGCGCGACGATCGCGATGCTGCTCGAGTCAGGCGCCGAGGCGTTCCTCGACACGCAAAGTGTGCAGTGGCTGGGCGTGGCCGCCGACGGGTCGGTGCGCGGTCCCGCGACCGGCGCATGATCGCGGTTCGCGTGGCGCGTCATTGCGGGCAAGCGCGAAGCGCGATCGCCTGAATGCCGAGGGCGCCGTCCCGTGGCGCCGGGAACGCCGCCCTCCGTGTGTCGTGTGCGCGTTGCGGAAGCCTCGCGGCGTCACTGCTCCGACGGCGGCACGCACATCGTGATGCCGACGCCCTGCCCTTCCGGCACCCAGCCATCGTTCACCATCTCCAATTGCAGCGCGAGATTCGTCGTGAAGCGGTGGTTGGGCGCGGCGCCCATGCCGTCGTTGTACACACGGTAGACAGGCATCGTGCCGGCGACGCAGGTGCCGTCGTCCGCGGGCGTCAGCACGAAGAACACCTCGCCTTCGAATGTCCAGCTCGGATTCGCCTTCACCGCGGCGCACTCGTCGGCCGATGCCGTGTAGAAATGCGAGCTCTTCGGCGCGAACGCCGTGCTGAAGAAGCGGCACACGACGGAGGCGCCCGTCTGCGGGCCCTTGTACACGTCGAACTGCAGCCCGGTGCGTTGCCAGCCGGCGAACGTGCCGTTGTCGAGCTTCGTGATTTCGTCCGCAATCGTCGTGATGAAGAAATGATCGAACGCCGCGTGGTAGTACTCGATCGCCGCCGCGGTCTGCGGCACGGGCGTCACGCCGAACTTGACCGCGAGATACGCGGCGAGATCGACGACGTCCGACGCCGGCAGGTTCGTCTCGAACTGCTCCATCTCGAGCACCGTGCGGAACGCGATGTTGAGCACGGACGGATCGCCCGCGCCCTTCCTGATGAAATCGGGTCCCGGATTGGCGCCGGGATTGTGGCAGACGGCGCAGTACGTCGTGTAGACGGTCTGGCCGCGCGCGAGGTCGGCGGCCGCGGCGGGGGCGATGCACGCGACACCGACGCACAGCGCCAGCAGGAAACCGAGGAAAGGCAGGGTCTTGGGCATCACGGAGGTCTCCGGGGAAATCGATCGGGCGCGGTCCGTTGCGTTCCTTGAAAACACGCGCGAGGGTTTGATATTCCATCGCCGCCTTCGTTCCCTGCGCCACCACTCCCCTTGCGTGGCCGCGAAAGGGGCGGCCCCTTCGCGGGACAGGCGCGCGCGGCCTCGACGGCCCCGCGCGCCTGCTTGCTGCGGCACGCTAACCGGTCATTGCGGCGCGCACATGATGACGCCGATCGTGCCTTCGCCTTCCGGGATCCAGTCCAGCGCCAGCATTGCAGCGCGTACGGTCAAATCGATCGTGTAGCGATGGTTCGGCGCGCCACCCTGGCCGTCGTTGTACATGCGGTAGACCGGAATCGTGCTTGCGGGACACGACCCGTCGAGCGCCGGATACAGGACATGGAACACCTCGGCCTCGAACGTCCAGTTCGGGTTGGCCTTGACCACGCTGCACTCCGGCGCGTTGGGTGTGTAGAAGTGCGAGCTCTTCTCGCCGAAGGCGGTGCTGAAGAACCGGCACACCGCATTGAGCCCCGCCGCGGCGTTCGGATGGACCTTGAACGACTTGCCGGTGCGCTGCCAACCGACGAACACGCCGGCATCCAGCTTCGTGATCTCGTCCTGGATCGCCGTCATGAAGTAGTGGTCGAACGCGGCGTGGTAGTACTCGACGGCCGTGGCGGTCGTGCCACCCGGCGGTGTCGTGCCGCCGGTCACGCCGTTGCCGCTGACCGCGATCGTTTGCGGGCTCTGCGCGCCGTTGCTCGTGACGGTGATCGTCGCGGCCCGGCCGCCGGTCGCTGCCGGCGCGAACTTCACCGTGAAGGTGCACGCAGCGCCGGGATTGACCGTGCCGCACGTAACGCCTTCGACGGCAAACTCGCCGGCGTTGCTGCTCGTGATCGACGACACCGTCACCGCAGCGGAGCCGATGTTGCTGACCGTCACTGTCAGCGCGGTGGCGGCCGCCCCGACCGTCTGGTCGCCGAACACGACCGCCGCCTGCATCGACAGCTGGCCCGTACCCGGCGGCGGCGGGTTCACCACGCCGGTGCCCGACAGCGAGATCGATACCGCACCGCCGCCCGCGTAGTTGAATGTCAGCGTGGCGCTGTCGGTACCGGCGGCCGCCGGTTTATAGGCGACGCCGAGCGTGCAGGAAGCGCCCGCGTTGAGCGTGCTGCCGCACGTGTTGCTGCTGACGACGAACTCGGTCGCGTTGCTGTTGACGAACGCCATGGCGGTCGCGGTCGCGCCGCCGCCGTTGCTGACCGTGATCGTGGTGGTGGCGCTGGTCTGACCGACGATGACGTTGCCCAATGCCACCGGCGTCGGCGATGCCGTCAGGTTCGCCGTGGGTGCGGCGCTGCCGGAGCCGGACAGCGCGATCGGAATGCTCGTGCCCCCCGCGTAACTGATGGTCAGCGTCTCGCTGTCGGCGCCAACCCCGGACGGCGCGTACGCCACGTTCAGCGTGCACGTCGTGCCGGAAGCGATCGTCGCACCGCACGTATTTCCGGAAACGGGGAATTCCGCCGCATTGGTGTTCGCGAACGCGACGCCCGTGGCGCTGGCGCCGCCGGTGTTGCTGATGGAGATCGCCTTGGTCGCCGCGGTCGTGCCCACGGTGATCGCGCCGAACGTGAGCGACGTCGGGCTCGCCTGCAGGCTGGGCGTCGGCGGCGCCGTGCCGGTGCCGCTCATCGGAACCGCCACGCTGCCGGTCGCGTGGCTGATCGTGATCGTCGCGGCGTCGGGCGTCGCGTCCGATGGCTTGTAGGCGACGCTGAACGAGCACGAGGCGCCTGCGTTGAGCGTGCTGCCGCAGGTGTTGGCGCTGACGACGAACTCGGTTGCGTTGCTGTTGGCGAGCGCGACGCTGGTGGCCGCTGCACCGCCGCCGTTGTTGACGGTGACCGTGGTGCCGGCACTGGTCTGACCGACGACGACGTTGCCGAAGGCCACTGGCGTCGGGGATGCCGTCAGGTTCGCCGTGGCCGCGGCGCTGCCCGAGCCGGCCAGCGCGATCGGAATGCTCGTGCCACCGGTGTAGCTGATCGTGAGCGTCCCGCTGTCGGCGACGGCTGCGGATGGCGCGTACGCCACGTCGAGCGTGCACGTCGTGCCGGCGGCGATCGTCGGGCCGCACGTGTTGCCGGTCAGCGGGAACCTGGCGGCGTTGCTGTTCGCGTACGCGACGCCGGTGGCGTTGCCGGTGCCGGTGTTGGTGACGGTGATGGCCTTGGCTGCGGCCGTCGTGCCCACGGTGATCGAGCCGAACGCGAGCGAAGCCGGGCTCGCCTGCAGGTTGGGCGTCGGGGGCGGCGCACCGGTCCCGCTGACGGCGACCGCCACGCTGCCGGCCGCATGGCTGATCGTGACCGACGCGGCGTCGGCGCCCGTCGCGGACGGCTTGTACGCGACGCTGAACGAGCACGATGCGCCTGCGTTGAGCGTGCTGCCGCACGTGTTGCTGCTGACCGGGAACTCGGTCGGGTTGCCGCTGGCGACGGACACGCTGCTGGCAGCCGTGCCGCCCGTGTTCGAAACCGTCACCGACTGCGTCGCGCTGGTCACGCCGACGACGATGGAGCCGAACGCGAGTGACGTCGGCGACGCCTGCAGCGCGGCGGGGGCCGCGGCGGCGCCGGTGCCCGACAGCGAGATCGCAATGCTCGCGCCGCCGCCGGTAATCGTGTAGGTCGCGTTGTCGGTGGTGGCCGCGGTCGGCGTATACGTGAACACGACGGTGCAGCTCGTGTTCTTGGCAAGCGTCGCGCTCGAGCACGTGCCGGACTTCGTGAACTTGGCCGGCGCGGCCGGGTAGCTCATGTTGGTCGCGTCGCCGGTGCCCGTGTTGGACACGGTGATCGTCTGCGAGGGCGACGTGACGCCGACGTTGACGGTGCCGAACGCGAGCGACGTCGGCGCCGCCGAGACGTTGGGCGACGTGGCGGCGACGCCGGTGCCGGAGAGTGCTATTGGAACGCTGACGCCGGTGCCGGTGATCGTGTATGTGGGCGTGAACGTGCCAGCAGCCGTCGGGCTGAACGCGAACACGACGGTGCAGCTCGCGCCGGCGGCGAGCGCGCCGTTGACGCAGGTGCCGGACTTGGTGAAGTGGGTCGGAGCGGCCGGGTACGTGAGGCTGGACGAAGCCGCGCCCCCCGTGTTCGAGATCGTGATCGTCTGGCTGGCCGACGTCGAGCCGACGTTCTGGTTGCCGAACGCCGCGGACGTCGGGTTGGCGGAAACGGCGGGCGCTGCAGACGGGCACGCTTGGCCGGCCGCCGCGAATTTAAGGTACTCGGCGAGGTCCTCAATTTCCGGGGAAAAGTTGAGGGACAGCGTGTCGCGGAGGCCCTTCATGTCGTTGACGGCGTCGAGCGCGTTGTCGATGGTGCCGGGGCTGTCCGCGCCCGCCTTGATGTTGTTCTTGCCGCCGGACGGGTTGGGGCCGTGGCAGCTATCCTGCGAGCAACTGATTTCGACGGTGGCCAACTTTTGGTGGTAGATGGCGTTGCCGTTCGCACAACTGGCTGCGTAGGCGGTCGCCGACCACGCAAGCACGAAAGGCGTCAAAAGGGCGAGGATCAGACGGGGCGGTCGGTTCATGCGGTAAGTCTCCGTGCGGCGGCGGCGCTTGCCCGGGGGCAGCGGGCATTTCGGGAGGATGGAGTGTACGCCAAACTATTCCAATGTCATAGCACGTTGTCATAGAACATCCGACGAACGGCAATTATTCCAGGACTGTGGGGAACAGGCTCTTCTATACATGTCGTATGGCAACGGCATGACCGCGGGCGGCCCGCCTTGTGCGTCCGGCGCCAAACCGGGCTAAAATCGCTGCTTGCGCCGATTTGAACCAGCTTGCGGGCGCGGGAAACCCTCGGCAAATCAGGGATTTCGCACAAATACGGCTAAAGCGGCGCGTGCGCAGGCCTTCCGCCCGCCCGTCTGGCCGTCGAGCTGGCCGGGTTCTTTGTCGCACTTTTGGCTTGCGCCGGACCGTCGATGCCCTCGTTTTCCGCCACCACCGGCGGCGTGACCGCCGTCCCGAAGCCGGGAGTGCAGTCCGTCGGCCGCGTCGAGGCGCAGGTCGCCGCCTTCGACGAGCCGCTGCCGCTCGCGTGCGGGCAATGGCTGCAGCGCTTCGAGCTCGCCTACGAGACGTACGGCAAGCTCAACGCCGACGCGTCGAACGCCGTGCTGATCTGCCACGCGCTCAACGCTTCGCACCACGTCGCCGGCACCTACGCGAACGACCCGGAGAACGTCGGCTGGTGGGACAACATGATCGGGCCCGGCAAGCCCGTCGACACGCGGCGGTTCTTCGTCGTCGGCGTGAACAATCTCGGCAGCTGCTTCGGCTCGACGGGGCCGCTGTCGATCAATCCCGATACCGGGCGGAGCTGGGGCGGCGACTTCCCGCTGGTCACGGTCGAGGACTGGGTCGACGCGCAGGCGCGGCTGGCCGACCGGCTGGGCATCGCGCAGTTCGCCGCCGTCATGGGCGGAAGCCTGGGGGGCATGCAGGCGTTGTCGTGGGCGATCCGGTATCCGCAGCGCATCCGGCACGCGCTCGTGATCGCGGCGGCGCCCAACCTGTCGGCGCAGAACATCGCGTTCAACGAGGTCGCGCGGGCCGCGATCATGACCGATCCCGACTTCCACGGCGGGCACTTCGGCGCGCAGGGCACGCTGCCGCGCCGGGGCCTGCGCGTCGCGCGGATGATCGGGCATATCACGTACCTGTCCGATCTGCAGATGGAGGAGAAGTTCGGGCGCAGCCTCCGCGAGGGTCTCAGGTTCTCGTTCGCGCCCGAGTTCCAGATCGAGTCGTACCTGCGCTATCAGGGTGACAAGTTCGCCGAGTACTTCGACGCGAACACGTACCTGCGGATCACGAAGGCGCTCGACTACTTCGATCCTGCGGCCGCGACGGGCGGCAACCTCGGGCGCGCGCTCATGCCCGCGTCGTGTCGGTTCCTGGTCGCGTCGTTCACGACCGACTGGCGGTTTCCGCCGGCGCGGTCGCGCGAGATCGTGAAGGCGCTGGTGGACCATCGGCGCGACGTGTCGTATGCGGAGATCGATGCGCCGCACGGGCACGACGCGTTCCTGCTGGACGATCCGCAGTACCACGCACTCGTGCGCACGTACATGGAGAGCGTCGCGTCGGATGCCGACTACTCGACGTTCCGGTTCGGCGCCGAGGTGAAGCGGCAGGTCGAGGAGCGGGAGCGGCAGGCGCAGCGCGCGGACTTCGCGACGATCGCCGGGTGGGTGGCGCCGGGCGCGCAGGTGCTCGACCTGGGGTGCGGCGACGGCAGCCTGCTCGCGTACCTCGCGCGCGAGCGCAACGTGAAGGGCTACGGCATCGAGATCGCCGACGAGGGCGTGGTCGCGAGCGTGCGCAACGGCATCAACGTGCTGCAGAGCGACCTCGAGAGCGGGCTCGCCGGCTTCGACGACGCGTCGTTCGACTGCGTGATCCTGTCGCAGACGCTGCAGGCGATGAGGCACACCGAGGACATTGTCGCGGAGATGCTGCGCGTCGGGCGCGAGGTGATCGTCACGTTCCCGAACTTCGGGCACTGGACGCACCGCTGGCAGATCCTCAAGGGCCGGATGCCCGTGTCCGAAAAGCTGCCGTACCAGTGGTACGACACGCCCAACATCCACCTGTGCACCGTCGCCGACTTCGACGCGTTCCTGCGCGAGCGCAATTGCGTCGTCGAGGACCGGGTCGTGCTTTCGGGCGGCAGCGCGGTCAACGTGTTGCCCAATCTGCTGGGCGAGCTGGCGATCTACCGCTTCCGCCGTGCTTAAGGGTCAGACCCTTAACCTGCACTCCGCTTCATCTTAAGGGTCTGACCCTTTACCTTTGGATGATCGCGCGCGCGGCGTGCATGCCGTACGGTTCCGGCCATGCCACGCATGCCGCGATTCTTCGCTCCCGGTCTGCCCTTGCACGTGATCCAGCGCGGGAACGATCGTGCCACTCTGTTCGTCGATGTCGAGGACTTCGGCCGCTTTCGCGGCTTGCTCGTCCACGCCGCAGCACGATACGGAATTGCCGTGCACGCGTATGTCCTGATGACCAACCACGTGCACATCCTGGCATCCCCGAGTCGCGAGACCAGCATGCCCCGGGCGATGCACTGGCTCGGTTGCGTTTTCGCGCAATACATCAACGCCAAGTACCGACGGACAGGACCCCGGTTCGACGGTCGTTACCGGGCCGCGGTCGTCCATGACACTGCCTACCTGTTGACCTGCATGCGGTATATCGAACTCAATCCAGTGCGCGCCGGCATCGCGGCGAATCCGGCGGACTACCCCTGGTCCAGCTTTCGATCGAATGCCCACGGGGACGTCGACGAGTTGATCGAGCCGCATCCGAATTTCCTCGGCTTGGGAAGCGCGCCCAGCGACCGGCATATCGCCTATCGCGAGTTGTTTCGCGGGACCGTCTCCGACCAGGAACTGCACATGATTCGGAGCGCAACCCAAAATGGGTGGGCGATCGGCGGCGAGGAGTTCCTTCGGCGCATCTCGGGGCAATGCCGGCGCGCTGCGCCGCTACGCGTGCGGACCGCGCGTCACTGAGGATCCGACGCTCGATGCTGTTCGCGGAACTCCCGCTTCGCTACACTCGCGGGCGTGGCGCCAAGGCCACTGCGAACCACAAGAAAGGGACACGATGAGTCGAAATCACGCGCGCGCGTGGTCGGCACGTTCGTTCGCTGCGACGTGCATTACATGGATAGCCGCAGCGGTTCTCGTCGCCGGCTGCGCAAGCGTTCCCGCGACCGATCCGCTGCCATCGTGGAACGAGGGCGCCGCCAAGTCGGCGATCGTGAAGCTCGTGACCGACACCACGCGCGGCGGCAGTCCGGACTTCGTGCCGCCTGCGGAGCGCATCGCGGCGTTCGACAACGACGGCACGCTGTGGACCGAGCATCCGATGTACGTCGAGGTGCAGTTCACCGTCGATCGCATCAAGGCGATGGCCGCGAGCAATCCGGCCTGGCGCACCCAGCCGCCGTTCAAGGCGGTGATCGAAGGCGACCGCGAGACGATGGCCAAATTCACCGAGGCCGACTTCTTCACGCTGATCGCGGCCACGCACGCGGGCCTCACCTCGGCGGAGTTCCGGAAGGCGGCCGCCGACTGGCTGGCCGTCGCGAAGAACGCGCGCTTCAACCGCCTGCACACGGAACTCGTCTACCAGCCGATGCTGGAAGTGCTCGCGTATTTCCGCGCCAACGGCTACAAGACGTTCATCGTGTCCGGCGGCACGCAGGATTTCATCCGCGCGTTCGCCGAGAAGACATATGGCGTTCCGCCCGAGCAGGTCGTCGGGACGTCGTTCGACGCCAAGTACGCGTTCGACGCCAATGTCGCGCTGACCCGCGCCGAACCGAAACTCATGCTTCTGGACGACGGACCGGGGAAGGCCGTCGGCATCGACCACTACATCGGGCGCGTGCCGATCGCCGCATTCGGCAATTCCGACGGCGACATCGCGATGCTGCAGACGACGACCAACAGCCCGCAAAGCAAAGCCCGCCCGCGGCTGGGCGCGTTCGTCTGGCACACCGACGCCGTTCGCGAGTACGCGTACGACCGCGACACCCATGTCGGCCGTCTCGACCAGGGCCTCACGCTCGCGCCGCAGCTGGGCTGGTACCTGATCGACATGAAGAAGGACTGGAAGGTCATCTACCCCTACGAGCTGAAGCCGTAGCATCCGTTAAGGGTCTGACCCTTAACGTGCAATTCACTTCATGTAAAGGGTCAGACCCTTAGGGCCGGCGGTTAGAATTCAGCAATGCCCGATCCCGCGCCGCCCGCTGTCCCGCACAAGGAGACCTGGCGCGAGGCGCTCTTCAACCCGCGGATGCTGATCTGCGTGTTCACGGGGTTCAGTTCCGGCCTCCCGCTCTACCTCCTCATCAACCTCGTCCCGGCGTGGCTCAAGTCCGAGGGCGCGGACTTGAAGCAGATCGGCCTCTTCGCGCTGATCGGCCTCCCCTATACGTGGAAGTTCCTGTGGTCGCCGCTGGTGGACCGGTACGCCGTTCCGCTGCTCGGCCGCCGCCGGGGCTGGATGTTCGTCACGCACATCGCGCTGATCGCGTCGATCGCCGCCATGGGCTTCCTGCGCCCGCAGACCGACATCTGGACGATCGCGTACGTCGCCGCCGCGGTCGCGTTCTTCTCGGCGACGCTCGACATCGCGATCGACGCGTTCCGCCGCGAGCTGCTGCCCGAGGTCGAGCTGGGCCTCGGCAACTCGATCCACGTCAACGCGTACCGGATCTCGAGCCTGATCCCCGGCTCGCTGTCGCTGATCCTCGCCGACCGGATGCCGTGGCCGTCGGTGTTCGTCGTGACGGCGCTGTTCATGCTGCCCGGCCTCGCGATGACGCTGCTGGTCCGCGAGCCCGCCGCGGCCGCCGCCGCGCCCAAGACACTGCGCGATGCGGTCGTGCTGCCGTTCCGCGAGTTCATCGAGCGCTCCGGCTGGAAGGACGCGCTGCTGATCCTCGCGTTCATCTTCCTCTACAAGCTGGGCGACAGCATGGCGACCGCGCTCGCCACGCCGTTCTACCTCGAGATGGGTTTCACCAAGACCGACATCGGGCTCGTCGCCAAGAACGCGGGCCTGTGGGCGAGCGTGATCGGCGGCATGCTGGGCGGCCTATGGATGGTGAAGATCGGCATCAACAAGGGGTTGTGGCTCTTCGGCGTCGTGCAGATGGTGTCGATCGTGGGCTTCGCATGGCTCGCGTGGCTCGGCCAGCCGAACATCCTCGCGCTGGGTGTCGTGATCGCGTTCGAGGCGCTCGGCGTCGGCCTCGGCACCGTCGCGTACGTCGCCTACATCGCGCGCGCGACCAACCCGCGCTTCACGGCCACGCAGTTCGCGCTATTCACGAGCCTGTCGGCCGTCCCGCGCACGGTCGTGAATGCGTCGACCGGCTGGATCGTCGCGCAGACGGGCTGGTTCAACTTCTTCCTGATCTGCACGCTGCTGGCGGTGCCCGGAATGGCACTACTCTTGCGTGTGGCACCTTGGCACGAGCGCGCCGGGACGGAGGTCCGCCAATGAACCCATACAAATTCAGCGCCATCGCCCACCGCGATCACGACTACTGCAACCCGATCTCGGCGAGCAAGATCGAGCGGCTGCTCGACCTCCTGCCGCTGGACGAGACCTCGCGCGTCCTCGACTTAGGCTGCGGCCGCGCCGAGCTGGCGCTGCGGATCATCGAGCGCTTCGGCTCGACGGTCATCGCCGTCGACCGCTCGTCCATGATGCTCGACCAGGCGCGCGAACGCGCTGAATGGACCGGCGCGTTGGGCAAGCTGCACCTCGACGACATCGACATTCGCGACTTCCGCGCCGACCCCGAGACTTTCCACTTGAGCGTGATGCTCGGCGCGGGCGGCATTGCCGGCGGCATGTCGGGCATCTGCCACCAGCTGAAGGCCTGGACGAAAAGCGGCGGCTACATCCTGATCGGCGAGGGCTACTGGCGCACACGCGCGCATCCGGACTACCTCGCCATGCTGGGCGCCGAGCACGGCGAGTATCTCGACCACCGCGGGAACGTGCAGGCGGGCATCGAGGCCGGCCTGATCCCGATGCACGCGGCGACCGCCAGCCAGGACGAGTGGGACGAGTACGAATGGAAGTACTGCCGGTCGATCGAGCGCCACGCGCGCGAGCAGCCGGAGGACCCCGACGTGCCCGCGATGCTCGAGCGCATCCGCAAGTGGCGCGACGCCTACCTGCGCTGGGGGCGCGACACGCTGGGCTTCGCCGTCTATCTGTTCTATCGGCCGGGGGCGCGGATGGGCTAGGCGCCGGCCGGGCCGCCTTGGCTGGGGTGGAACGGACCGTCGACGGCGCGCGCGTTGGGGTGACGTCCTGGGGGGGCGCCGCCGCGGTTCGTGCGTAACGAAGCGCCGCTGCGCGCGCGGTGTCGCTGCGGCGCGTCACCCCCGCATGCACTATCATCGGCCGTTCAACGATCGCGATCGTCCATCCGCATGCGCCGTACGTGGCTTCTGCTCCTGTGCTTCTTTGCGTGGGCCGCCGCGCAGGCGGCCGCACCCGCGCCGCTCGTTGTACCACCGCTCGAATTCCGCGAGCGTGTGCTCGCCAACGGCCTGCGCGTGGTCACGCTCGAAGACCACGCGAGCCCGACCGTCAGCGTGCAGATGTGGTACGAGGTCGGCGGCAAGGACGATCCGCCGGGCCGCTCGGGCTTCGCGCACCTCTTCGAGCATCTGATGTTCAAGAGCACGCGGTATCTGAAGCCCGAGCAGTTCGACCGGATGACCGAGGACGTGGGCGGCCAGAACAACGCCGGAACAGGTGACGACAGCACCGACTATTACAACGTCGTGCCGTCCAATCACCTGGAGCGGCTCTTGTGGGCGGAGGCCGAACGGCTGTCGAATCTCAACGTCGACGAGGCAAGCTTCCAGTCGGAGCGCGCCGTCGTGCAGGAGGAGTACCGCGAGCGGGTGCTCGCGAGCCCGTACGGGCGGTTCCACGAAGCGTTCGCGCCGCGCTCGTACGCCGTGCACCCGTACCGCCGCGGCGTCATCGGCAACATCGACGAGCTGAACGCGGCGTCGCTCGACGACGTGCGCGCGTTCCATCGCACGTACTACCGTCCGGACAACGCGATCCTGATCGTCACCGGCGACTTCGATCCGAAGGAACTCGACGCGTGGATCGACAAGTACTTCGGCCCGATCCCGCGGCCGGCGACGCCGATCCCGCGCGTGACGGCCGTCGAGCCGCCGCGCACACGCGACGCGCTCTATCGCGAAACCGGACCCAACGTGCCGCTGCCGGCGGTGGCGCTCACGTGGCTCGCGCCGCCGGCGCGCAGTCCGGATGCCGCGGCACTCACCGTCGCCGCTGCGCTGCTCGGCCACGGCGAATCGTCGCGGCTCAACCAGGCGCTCGTGTATCGCGCACAGATCGCGCAGAAGGCGACGCTCGCGGCGGATCTGCGCGTCGACACCGGCCTGCTCGTCGCGTACGCGATCGCCGCGACCGGCGCCAAGCCCGACACGCTCGCGCGTGCACTGCGGAAGGAAATCGACCGGCTGGCGAGCGCGCCGGTGCCGGCGGACGAACTCGCAAAAGTGAAGACGCAGCTCGTTACGCAGGCGCTCGTCGAGCGGCAGACGCCGCTCGGCAAGGGCATGGCGTTGGGCGAGGCGATCATCACGCGCGGCGACGCGCGCCACGCCAACGACGAGCTCGCGGAGCTGCAGGCGGTGACGCCGGCCGACGTGCAGCGCGTCGTGCGCAAGTACCTGACCGGCGCGCCGCAGGTGACGATCGAGTACACGCAGCAGGTGGCGGTGAAGGACAGGGCCACGCGCGCGAATGCGGCGATTCCGGTCGGCGGTGCCAAGTGAACGTTGCGCGATATAGGACGACGGTGCCTGGTCACCGACCGGGAATCAGCGAACGACCGGCTTTCCGATGATTCCCGGGCTGCCCGACACTTTCCCCGTCGTTCCCGCGCGAGCGGGAGCCCAGCGTCGTTCGTCGCAACGCCACTGGATCCCCGCTCGCGCGGGAACGACGAGTGTCTTGTCGGCGCCGGACCTCATTGGGCGGGTTTTCGATGGGCAGGTTACGAGCGCCGCGAACATGCGGAACGCGTATTCACGTTCGGTCAATCGGACCAGCCGCGCGCTGTTGTTCGGCATCGCTGCATGCATAGCGGCGGCCGCACGCGTTGCGTCCGCGCAACCGTTCGACACGCCGCCGCCGGTCGGCGCGCCGCGCACGCCGGTCATCGCGGCCCCCGAGGTGCGCACGCTCGGCAACGGACTGCGCGTCGTCGTCGCGCAGCGGCGCGGCGTGCCGCTCATTACCGCCGAACTGGTCGTGCGCTCCGGCGCGGAAACCGATCCGGCGGCACTGCCCGGCGTAGCCGACCTCACGGCAACGCTGCTGGCAAAGGGCACGGCGACGCGGACGGCGCCGCAGATCGCGCAGGCGGCCGAGGCGTTGGGCGGGCAACTGGAGACGGGCGCGGGCTGGGACCGCGCGTTCGTCACGATCACGGTCACGCGGCCGCAGCTCGCCGCCGCGCTGGCGCTGGTCGCCGACGTGACGACGCGCCCGCGGTTCGCGCCTGCGGAAGTCGAGCGCGCGCGGCGCCAGGCGATCGACGGCCTCAACGTCGCGCTGGCGCAGCCGGGAACGCTCGCGCGGGTGGCGGCGAACCGCGCGGCCTTCGGCGCGGGCACTTACGGGCATTCGGCGTCCGGCACGCCGGCGTCGCTCGCGCGCATGAAGCGCGCCGACGTGGCCGCGCTCCACGCGGCGCGTTATCGTCCCGACAACGCCACGCTGGTGCTCGCCGGCGACATCGACGTTGCGGACGCGCTGCAGCTTGCGCAGGCGGCATTCGGCGGGTGGAAGCGGCCACCCGCCGCGCTCGCGCCGGTAACGGTGGCGGCGCCCGATCCGGCGCTCCGCGGACCCGTGGCGATCGCGATGGCCGGCGCGGGCCAGGCCGGCGTGGCGCTGGCCGCGCCGTCGATCGCGCGCGCGGCGTCCGACTACTACGCGGGCGTGGTCGCCAACACGCTGCTCGGCGGCGGCTACTCGTCGCGCCTGAACCAGGAGGTTCGCATCAAGCGCGGCCTGAGCTACGGCGTGGCGAGCCGTCTCGACGCACGCCGCGCGGGCGGCGTGTTCAGCGTCGGCGTGCAGACGAAGAATGCGTCCGCGCCGGAAGTCGTCGCGGTCACGCTGGCGGAGATCGCGCGCGTGGCCGACGCGCCCGCACCCGCCTACGAACTCGAAGCGCGAAAGCTCGCGGTGATCGGCGGCGTCAGCCGGAGTTTCGAGACGACCGCGTCGCTCGCCGGCATGATCGCGGCGCTCGAAGCCAACGGCGTGGATGTCG
>Ga0209253_10002715_pt1 | contig 15643 bp, 14 predicted proteins | sample FrelakmetBRP12BR_FD_187145 | JGI IMG/M metagenome (GOLD analysis project Ga0209253, IMG submission 187145) | Freshwater lake sediment microbial communities from the University of Notre Dame, USA, for methane emissions studies - BRP12 BR (SPAdes)... | ecosystem: Environmental > Aquatic >...
GAGCCGGACAGTCGCTTCGCGTACGGCGTCGCCAGGAACGCGCAGGTGTAGCCGACGTCCATGATGTCGACCAATTCGCCGAGCGGTGCGCGCTGCGCCGCCTCGTTGAGCAGCGCTTCGAAGTCCTTCAATCCGGACGCCGCGCGTGTCTTCAGCGGTCCCGGCGAGATCGCGTGCACCCGGATGTTCTGCCCGCCGAGCTCGAACGCGAGGTAACGGCAGCACGCTTCGAGCGCCGCCTTCACCGGACCCATCACGTTGTAGTTCGCCACGACCTTGTTCGCGCCGTAGTAGCTCATCGCGAACATCGTGCCGCCCTCCGCCATCAACGGGGCCGCCAGCTTCGCCATGCGGACGAACGAGTGGCGCGAGACGTCCATCGCCTTCGAGAACCCCTCGGCCGAGCAGTTCAGCAGCCCGCCCTGCAGGTCGTCCTTGGGCGCGAAGGCGATCGAGTGCACGAGAATGTCGAGGCGGCCCCAGGTGCGACGAATGGTGTCGAACACGGCTTCGAGCTGCCCCGGGACGCTGACGTCGAGCGGCAGGAAGATCGGCGCCTGCACTTCCTTCGCCAGCGGCTCGACGTGCGGCCGCGCCTTCTCGTTCAGGTAGGTGATCGCCACGTCGGCGTGGACCTCGCGGAATGCCTTCGCGCAGCCATAGGCGATCGAGGAGTCGTTGGCAACGCCGACGACGAGCGCCTTCTTGCCCTGCAGGATCGGGCGGGGATGGTTGACGGTCATGCTGGTTCCTCGGTGAGGCCGTCGCTCGGCCGATAACCGCGCGACGGCGTGCGGCGCGCTACGGCGTCCGCTCCTTGGCAGGCGCCGCCAGCACGGCGCGCGTGTGGCGGGCGATCATCAGTTCCTCGTTGGTCGGCACCACGAACGCGCCGACGCGGCTGCCTTCCCGGCTGATGCGCTGGACGCCGGCGCGGTTGGCATCGGGATCGAAGTCGAGGCCCAGCCAGGCGGCGTCGCGGCAGATCCGCTCGCGCAGCTCGGCGCTGTTCTCGCCGATGCCGGCGGTGAACACGACAGCGTCGAGGCCGCCCAGCGCGGACGCGAGCGAGCCGAGTTCGCGGCCGATGCGATAGACGTACAGGTCGATCGCCTGCTTCGCACCCGGCTCCGGGCTCGCGAGCAGCGCACGCATGTCGCTCGAAATGCCCGATACGCCGAGCAGCCCGGACTGCTGGTAGATCAGCTTCTCGATGGCACGCACGTCCATCTTCAGCTCGTCCATCAAGTACAGGACGACGCCCGGGTCGAGGTTGCCGCAGCGTGTGCCCATCGGCAGGCCGTCGACCGCCGTGAAGCCCATCGTGCTCGCCATGCTGCGGCACGCCGACATCCCGCACATGCTCGAACCGTTGCCGAGGTGCAGCACGACGGTCTTGCCCGCTGCGGCCTTCGGATCGACCTGCGGCAGCACGCTGGCGATGTACTCGTACGAGAGGCCGTGGAAGCCGTAGCGCACGATACCGCGGTCGGTGATCGACTTCGGCAGCGCGAACGCCTGCGCGACCGGCGGCTGCGTGCGATGGAACGCGGTATCGAAGCACGCCACCTGCGGCAGGTCGGGCGAGCGCTGCATCAGGCCACGGATCGGCGCGAGGTTGTGCGGCTGGTGCAACGGCGCCAGCGGGATGTACTTCTCCAGCGCCTTCAGCACGGCTTCGGTCATTCGTGCCGGCTGCGAATACTCGAGACCGCCGTGCACGACGCGATGCCCCACGCCGGCCAGCTTGTAGCCCTCCGAACGCCCGCGCAGGAAGCCGACCAGGTGGTCGAGCGCGCCCTCGTGCCCCAGCGCGACGCCATCGCCCCACTTCTTCTCTTCGATCACCTCACCGCTGTCGCTCTTCGCAACGAAGCGCGGCGAGGTGTACAGACCTTCGGCCTGGCCGCGAGCGACGAGCGCGAGGTCCTGCCCCGAAGTTGCGAACAGGGAGAACTTGAAGCTCGACGAACCTGCGTTCAGGACAACGATGGCGTCGGTCATGCAGGCACCACCTTGTTCGCCGCTTCCTTGCGCGCGTGGGCGACGAGCACCGCGACGCCGCACGACGCAAGGCGGGTCATCACCGAGTCGGCGCGACTGGTCAGGATGATCGGCACGCGCGCGCCGAGCACGATGCCGGCCGCATCCGCGCCCGCGAGGAACGACAGGCTCTTGGCCAGCATGTTGCCGGCCTCGAGGTCGGGCACGACCAGCACGTTGGCGCGGCCGGCCACCGGCGAGTCGATCTTCTTGATCTTCACCGACTCGAGGCTGATCGCGTTGTCGAGCGCGAGCGGGCCGTCAACCAGCGCCCCGGTGATCTGGCCACGGTCGGCCATCTTGCAGAGCGCTCCGGCCTCGACGGTCGACGGCACTTTCGGATTGACGGTTTCCATCGCGGACAGGATCGCCACCCGGACCTCCGGGAAGCGCAGCGCGTGCCCGAGATCGATGGCGTTCTGGATGATGTCGACCTTGTCCTCCATCGTCGGCGCGATGTTCACCGCGGCATCGGTGACGATCAGCGTCTCCGCGTAGGAGGGCACGTCCATCACGAAGCAGTGGCTGACGCGACGCGCGGTGCGCAGTCCCGTGTCGCGCTTGACGACCTCCGCCATCAGTTCGTCGGTGTGCAGGCTCCCCTTCATCAGCGCCTCGGCCTTGCCGAGTCGGACCAGCGCGACCGCTTTCGCGGCCGAGTCCTGGCTGTACTCCGCGTCGACGATCGGATACGGGCTGATGTCGATGCCGAACTTCTTCGCCACCGCTTCGATCTTTTCCTTCGGGCCGACGAGGATCGGCGCGATCAGGCCCAGCTTGGCGGCGTCGACCGCGCCCTGCAGCGAGCTTTCGTCGCAAGGGTGGGCCACCGCCGTCGGTGTCGGCGGCAGCGCCTGGCAGAAGTCGATCAGGCGCTGGTACTTCTCGTGTGCTCGTTGACTCATCATGGCCTCACTTGCGCGCCCTGCGCCTGGCTGCGGTCTTGCGCGCAGCCGGCGCGGACGCGCGCGCCTTCGCTTTCCTCGCTACCGGCCCGCCGCTTGCGCGCTTGCCTTTCAGCGTGGTGCCGATCCTGTCGATCATCTCCAGTTGCTCCTCGGAACGACGCTGCACGCGTTCGTCGCCCATCAGCGCGCGCGCCAGCGTAGCCAGCCGTTCCCTGTCGCCGGGGGTCTTCAGCAGCTCGGGCAACGTTGCGAGCGCGCGCTCGGGCTCGTAGCGCACGATGATCTCCTGCTCGCCGCGGACCCGGCGCCACTCGTCCGGCGTCATCTTCGGCAGCAGGTCGCCGTATTCCTTGATCAGCTGCTGCTTCATCTGCAGCCTGGACAGCATCAGCGGCTCGCCCTTGCGCGCGAGCAGGCAGGCGACGCGCGCCAGTGCTTCCGGATAGCCGCCTTCGGCGATCGACGCGAGCGCCTCCTTCACGAACGGGAGGTCGCGGCCCTCGGCCACCGGCGCCGCCGTGGCGTCGGCCTCCGCCTTGTCGGCGATGTAGAGCGAGAACACGTTGCCGTAGGTCTGGAAGAACTGCGCTTCGCTGGTCGCATCGCGCATCGCTCGGTAGTACTCGAGCGAGGCGCTGATGGCGGCGGATGCGACCTTCTCCAGCTTCGATGCGGCGTTGTCTTTTTCCGCCGGCCGGCGCTGCGCACGCACCATTTCGGCAGTCGGCGCGACCCAGCCCAGCCAGGGGTTGAGCTCCGACAGCATCCAGCGCTGCCACCGCAGCGGATGGAACTGCCGACGCATCTTGGCCGTGTACTCATTCGAGGTGGCCTGGACGAACGGCTGCATGAACAGTTCGTAGGCGCGCTGGTTGAATTCCGAGATGGCGGCGACGGCCTCGAACGGCTTTTCGTCGACGCGCCCGAAGCGGTTGGTGCGGGCCGCGATCTCTTCGAGCGACCGCTCCGTGAACTCGACCTCGTACTCCGTCTTGCCGCCGCGCCCGACGTGTTCCTTGATGGCCATCGCGTATAGCCCGGGCGTAAGCGCCTCGATCGACTTCAGCACCGACACGATCTGCGCGTGTTCCTTCTTCGCGACCTTGCCGGACACGAAGATGCCGAGGTGGCCGATGTCCTCGTGCAGCAGGCCGACGATGACCTGGCCGCGCGCCTTGATCTCGTCGGTCGAGCCGTAGACGTCCGCGACCCAGTTGAACGCCTGCTGCGGCGGCGTGATGTTGTCGCCCATCGACGCAAACAGGATGATCGGCGCCTTGATGGCCCGCAGGTCGAAGGCCTTGCCGCCCTTCATCTTGGTCTCGCCCGTCCACAGCTTGTTGCCGACGAACAGGTTCTGGGTGATCCACTCGATCTCTTCCCGGTTCATCAGGAAGAAGCCGCCCCACCAGCGCTCGAATTCCAGGAAGCGCGGGGGCTCCGTGTCGACGTTGGCGTACAGGTTGTAGTACTTGTCCCAGAAGGTGTTGGCCGGGTTCAGGTTCTCGAAGTTCTCGACGAGGTAGGCGCCGTCGAACACTCCATTGCCCTGGTCGGCCGTCATCGACGAGAGCCAGGTCCCGCCGAGGTTGCCGCCGGCATAGCGCATCGGGTTGTCGCCCGCGCCCTCCTGCCACGCTCCGCCCCAGTACGACATCGGCGCGCCGTTGATCACGATCGGTCCGGTGTCGTCCGGGTCGGCCGCGGCCAGCATCATCGCGGCCCAGCCGCCCTGGCAGTTGCCGATGATCGCGGGCTTGGGGCTGTCCGGGTGCAGTTCGCGCACCTTGCGCACGAACTGCTTCTCGGCTTCGCAGACATCGATCAGCGTCTGGCCGGGCTCGGGGTCGCGGAAGAAGATCACGAAGTAGACCGGGTGGCCCTCGCGCAGCGCGACGCCCACCTGCGAGTCGTCCTTGAAGCCGCCGATGCCAGGGCCGTGGCCGGCGCGCGGGTCGATGATCACGTAAGGACGGCGCTTCGGATCAATGGTCACGCCTGCCGGCGGCGTGATCTTCAGCAGCGCGTAGTTGACAGGGCGCGGCAGCTTGCGCCCGTCCATCACGGTCTCGTGGTCGAAGTGCAGCAGCGGCGGCTGGCCCGCGGCGACGTGCTGCAGGTAGTTGTTGCCGCGCTGGCGCATCGTGTCGAGGAAGAGCACGGACCGTTGCGCCGCATCGACTGCGTACGAAACCCAGTCGGTCCACGCGTGGGTCGCGGACTGCAGGTCCGGCTTCACGTGCGCGGCGCCGCTTTCTTCGTACGCCTTCCTCAGTGCATCGTTCAGGTTGCGCTGCGCCACCTCGGCGCGCTTGCGGAAGACCAGCGAAACCTTCGTGGAAATGTCCTGGCTGCGTGCCAGTTGGTGGCCGATGTCCATTGCTTGCACCTTGATTGAATTCGGTTCGGTCCGCACAGCGGGGATGGGAGCGCGAACGCCAGGCCGGCCTCGGAGACATTGACTCGGACTCGAGGGCCGAAGTGGCGAACGCGATCGGATCGCCGGATCCCGCATGCTGCACCGCACACTGCGCGCAGTCTTATCCAATCTGGACAGCAGGATTGGGATTTGCGCTGGCGCAGCGTCCGGCGCGCCGGATGGATCGACGCGCGGAAGTGGCCACTAACTGCGGGATCGCGCTTGGCCCGGCAGGGAGATCAGCGTCGTTCGCGGGCTACTTGGCTGCGGGGGGCCCGCCCAGCCGGTCGCCGAATTTCTTCCGCAGGTCTTCGAGAATTTCCTTCATCAGGGCATCCGCACCCGTGTGCCCGATCTGGTCCACGGCGCGCGTGCGCACGGCGTAATGCATCATCAGGACGTTGCGCAGTTTGTCGAAGGCCATCGGGTTGCTGGTGCCGCAGACGCCCGCGTCATTGGCCAGCACGCGCTCGATGACGCCGGGGTCGAGCAACCGGACGTTGCAGATCGTCGCCAGGCGAGCGACTTCCTTGTCCACCTCACTCAGGCTGTGTGACCAGTATCCGGCGCCGAAATCCGTCTTGCTGTCGCTCATGTCGCTCGTCCTGTCTTCGCCCACGGGATGATCCGCACAGGCTTCCTCGTGAGGATACTGCGCGTGGCTCGGGGGCCGGTCTTTGCATTACTCGACAAGGCCGCCCTGCCCTTGCGAAAGGGCCGCGCCGTCGAATCAGAACGACCCCGCGGGGCTGTCCGTCACTCGCGATCCGGCGGATCACTTCACGGTGACGCGCGCCCACTTGCGCTTGCCCACCTGCACCACGTAGGTGCCCGCGCTCAGTCGCGCCCCCCGGTCGCCGACCTTCTCGCCGCCGACCTTCACGCCGCCCTGCTCGACGTTGCGAACCGCTTCGCTGGTCGACGGCGCCAGGCCCGCCTGCTTCAGCAGCGCTGCAATGGCGACGCCGCCGTCCGCGTCCGCATCCACGGTGCACTCCGGCATGTCGTCCGGAATCGCGCCGAACCTGAAGCGCGACAGGAATTCGAATTCGGCCTGCTCCGCGTCGCGCTCCGAGTGGAAGCGGGTGATGATCTCCTTCGCGAGCAGGACCTTGATGTCGCGCGGATTGCGCCCATCGACCGCCTGCTGCTTCAACGCTGCGATCTCCTCGTTGCTGCGCATCGACAGCAGGTCATACCAGCGCCACATCTGCGCGTCGGAGATGGACATCGCCTTGCCGAACATCTCGAACGGGGCCTCGGTGATGCCGATGTAGTTGTTCTTCGACTTCGACATCTTGTCGACGCCGTCGAGGCCCTCCAGCAGCGGCATCGTCAGGATGCACTGCGGCTCCTGCCCGTAGTGACGCTGCAGTTCGCGGCCGACCAGCAGGTTGAACTTCTGGTCGGTGCCGCCGAGTTCGATGTCGGACTTCAGCGCAACCGAGTCGTAGCCCTGCATCAGCGGGTACAGCAGCTCGTGCATCGCGATGGCAACGCCGTCGCGGAAGCGCTTGGCGAAGTCGTCGCGCTCGAGCAGTCGCGCGAGCGTGTACTTCGCCGCGAGCTTGATCATGCCCGCGGCGCCCAGCGGCTCGGACCACTCCGAGTTGTAGCGAATCTCGGTCTTCTCGCGGTCGAGCACCAGCGCGGCCTGCTCGAAGTACGTCCGGGCGTTGGCCTCGATCTCCTCGCGGGACAGCGGGGGGCGCATCGTGTTGCGGCCGGAGGGGTCCCCGATCATCGACGTGAAGTCGCCGATCAGGAAGATGACGGTGTGGCCGAGGTCCTGCAGCTGCCGCAGCTTGTTCAGGACCACCGTGTGCCCGAGGTGAATGTCGGGAGCCGTGGGGTCGAGGCCCAGCTTGCACCGGAGCGGAGTTCCGGTGGCGGCGGAACGCGCCAGCTTCTGCGCGAACTCGGCCTCGATCAGCAGTTCGTCGCAGCCGCGCTTGACGAGGGCCAGTGCCCGCTCGATGTCGGGTGAGATCGTGTAATTCCCTACCGCGGCAGTCATGTATTCCCCGATTCAAAGCGTCGAAGCCGGGTCCCGAGCCAGATATACTCGCGGCTCCATGAAAAAGCGCACTCCCGGGTGCGCTTTCCTCCCACGGTTTGATTCCGATGCCGATTGCGATTCTAGCCAATCGATTGCGTTCTCTTGCGGCCGATGCACGCCTCGGGTTCCGGGTGCTTGCGCGTCGGTGGCATCGCATCGATCGCGCCACGCGCGCGCGCGTCGAGTTCGGCGCGATCGCTTCGCTGCTGCCTCTGTCGGCGGCCATCGCTGCCATCGCCGCGGCGCCCGTGGCCCTCGACCTCGACGGGCTGCAGCCTCGCCCCATCGTCGAGGTGGTGGCCACACCGTCGATCGTCGAGCAGGTCGAGGAACTTCTCGAGGCACCAGGCAGCTTCGTCCGCGAGGCTCGCGTCGAGCGGGGCGACACGCTGGCCACCCTGCTCGAGCGCCTCGAAGTGAGGGACAGCGCCGCGCTGGCCTTCCTGCGCAGCGATCGCGCCGCGCGGCCACTCGTGCAACTCGCCCCCGGGCGATTCCTGCAGGCCAATGCGACCGCCGACGGCGACTTGAACTGGCTGAAGGTCTATCTCGGCGGCGATACCGACGCGATGCCGGGCACGACCCGGATCCTGACCGTGCAGCGCACCGGCAGCGGCTTCCAGGTTTCGGAAGCCGACGTCGCGCTCGAGCGGCGCGTCGAGTTGCGGTCCGGCGAGGTCCGCGTATCGCTGTTCGGAGCCACCGACGAGGCCGGCGTGCCGGACTCGGTGGCCCAGCAGATGGTCGATGCCCTTGAGAGCGAAGTCGACTTCCACCGCGACCTGCGGCGAGGCGACTCCTTCCGGGTCATCTACGAAGCGCTCTATGCGTCGGGCGAATACGTTCGGCCCGGTCGCCTGCTGGCCGTCGAGTTCGTCAACGCGGGCAAGCGCGTCGACGCCTACTGGCACGACGACGGCAGCAAGGGCGGCAGCTTTTTCGCGCTGGACGGACGCAGCACCAAGCGCGGCTTCCTGCGTTCGCCGCTCGAGTACACGCGGGTCAGCTCGGGCTTCAGCGCTAGCCGCGCGCATCCGGTGTTCGGATACGACGCCGCCCACCGCGGGGTCGACTACTCGGCGCCGATGGGCACGAACATCCGCTCGGTGGCCGCCGGCACGGTGAAGTTCTCGGGCTGGATGAACGGCTACGGCAACGTGGTCGAGATCCAGCACGACGCCAAGCACTCGACCCTGTACGCGCACCTCCAGAAGATCGGACAGGGCATGCGCAACGGCGCGCGGGTCGGCCAGGGCGACCTCGTCGGCACCGTCGGAATGACGGGCTGGACCACCGGGCCACACCTGCACTTCGAGATCAAGAAGAACGGGGCCCAGGTCAATCCGATGACGGCATCCCTGCCGGGCGCCGATCCACTGCCGACCGCCCAGCTTGCGACGTTCCGTGAAGCCGCAACTCCGCTGCGCGAGCAACTCGCCCTGCTCGAGCGCGTCACCGTGGCCCAGTCCACGGCACGCTGACCCCGCATGTCGCCGCCGAGCGGCTCCGTGAACGGCGCTCGGGAACTCTTCATCGGCCTGATGACCGGCACCAGCCTCGACGGCGTGGATGCCGTTCTCGCCGACTGCGCGCCGCGCGTGCCCACCTCGCTGGCGCATGTCCACGTCCCGATGCCGCCCACCTTGCGTGCCGAGCTGCTCGCGCTGAACGCCAGCGGCGCCGACGAGATCCACCGCGCTCACGTGGCCGCCCAGGACCTCGCGCGAATCTACGCGGCGACGGTCACGTCGCTGCTCGAGAACAGCAAGCTGAAATCCAGTGACGTCCGCGCGATCGGAGCGCACGGCCAGACGGTGCGCCATCGTCCCGACCTCGGTTACACCGTGCAGCTCAACGCTCCCGCGCTGCTCGCGGAGCTCACCGGGATCGACGTGGTGGCGGACTTCCGCAGCCGTGACGTCGCCGCCGGAGGCCAGGGCGCCCCGCTCGTTCCCGCGTTTCATCGCATCGTCTTCGGCAGCGACCGGCCGCGCGCGGTCGTGAACATCGGCGGCATCAGCAATGTCACCGCGCTCGATGGTGAGCGTGTCATGGGCTTCGACGCCGGTCCGGGAAACGTGCTGATCGACGGCTGGATGGCGGCGCACTTCGATGCCGCCTTCGACGCCGGAGGCGCGCTGGCCGCGACGTCACTCCCGGACAAAGAGCTCGTCGACACGCTGATGAGCGACGCTTACTTCTCCGCGGCCCCGCCGAAGAGCACGGGCAGGGATCTGTTCACGCTCGACTGGGTGCGCCGCGCCGCGCGTGCGCGGCAGCTCGACGCCAGGGTCGTGCTCGCCTCACTGACGGAACTCACCGCGCGCTCGATCGGCGACGCGATCGCGCGCTGGGTGCCGGCGGCCGAGGATGTCGTTGTCTGCGGGGGCGGTGCGCGCAACTCGACGTTGACGCGATCGCTGCAACGTCGGCTCGGCGCATCGCGTCCCGTGCGGACCGCCGACGAACTGGGTGTGGCCGGTGACCAGGTCGAGGCGCTCGCGTTCGCCTGGCTCGCCCGATGCCACCTGCACCGCGAGGCCGGCAACGTGCCGGCGGCGACCGGGGCACGGGGGCCGCGGGTGCTGGGCGCTCTGTATCCAGCGGCTTGACCGGCGGTCGCCAGGCGAAAAAAGGGGCGCTCGAGGCGCCCCTTCTTCACTGCATCCGCTTCAGACCGAGAACGACGACCCGCAACCGCACGTCGTGGTGGCGTTCGGGTTCCTGATCACGAACTGGGCGCCCTCGAGGTCTTCCTTGTAGTCGATCTCGGCGCCCGTCAGGTACTGGTAGCTCATCGAGTCGATGAGCAGCGTGACGCCGTCCTTGACCATCGTGGCGTCGTCTTCGTTGATGACCTCATCGAAGGTGAAGCCGTACTGGAAGCCCGAACAACCGCCGCCCTGCACGAAGACGCGCAGCTTGAGTTCCGGGTTGCCTTCCTCGTCGATCAGCGACTTCACTTTCGCCGCGGCGGCATCGGTGAAGTTCAGGGGTGCCGGCATCTCGACAGCAGCGTTCATGTCCGTTTCTCCAGGAAATTGCTTGGACCGATTATAGGTAAAGGGGACGCCCGTGGCGGACCACTTTCAAGTCTCGGAGGTGGTGCCGCCAGTTGCAAGTTTCAATGCCGGCCGGCCCTCGCCGCCCGCGGCGGCGTAGATAAGCCGGCCCTCGACCACGGCGCCCTGATGGATTTCCAGCCCGTGATAGTGGACATCGCCTGTGATCCTCGCCTTGGGCTGAAGTTCCAGCAACTGCGAGACATGAACCGGGCCTGTCACCGCGCCGGAGACGACGAGGTGCGCCGCGTGGACCTCTCCGTCCACCCTGCCGTGCTCGCTGATGACCACCATGCATGCGTCGCCGGAGGAACAGCGCACGTCACCCTTCACGGTGCCGTCGATGCGCAGCCCGCCGCTGTAGGTCAGTGTGCCTTCCACGACAGTGCCCGCTCCGATGAGCGTACCGATGGTCTTCTGGGTCGTGGGCGTCTTGTTTCCGAACATCGCACCTCCTACATCGTGAATGTCTGCTGCGCGCGCGTCTCGCCGTCGCTTCGGATGCGCACGAGGACGGATCGAACCGTCGCGCCGGCGGGCACCGGGAAGTTACCCTCCAACCGCTGATAGTGCCGGAACGACAGCGGCGCGGGGCCCGCGCCGGGCATCGCCGGATCGGGCAACTGCAGGACCGCGGGTCGACCGCCTTCCTGCAGGTTGATCGTCAGGGTCACCTCGCCGACAAAGTCGCGCTCGGGTTTCCCGCTCTGCTGCACCAGCAGGCGATAGCGCAAGGAGCTCGGCTCGGCGTCCGCCTGGACACGGAAACTGCGGATCACGACGCCCTTCGCATCGACGGGCATCGGCAGCAGGCTCTCGAAGAACGCGAGGTCGCCCTTCAGGCGCGCGTTCTCGTCTTCGAGCATCTTCACCTGGACCCGCACCTGCTCCTGCGCCGAGCGCTCGACCTTCAGTCGGTTTTCCCAGTTGACCGCCGCCGCCGCTTCCCGGTCCCGGTCGGCGAGCGCCTGCGCCAGTTGAGACCGCAAACGCTCCGGCTCCGCGCCTTGCGCGGCGCGCTCCGTCCGGCCGACGCCGCGCACGATCTCGCTCGATGCGAGGCCCGCGGCGAACGCCAGTGAAAGCGCAATGAGGGCGATCAGTGCGCGCAGCGGCCAGGGCAACTGCGTTCGGACGGCGACCCGAGGGCCACTGACCGAGAGATTGCTCACCCAAAGCTTCCACTTCATCGGGACTCGTCTTCCGGCCGCGATGACCCATCGCGGTGGAGCAGGCAAATGAAAAGGCCGCTCGTGCAAGCCTTACAGAGCGGCCTCTTGTTCTGCGACGAGTATAGGCGGGCGACGTTCGGTCATCCACGCCCGAGCCGCCCGCTGCATCCCCTGAAAGGGGGCACACCGGATGGCCGAAGCCCTCGGAGTTTTCGGCGCGGCGCGAGAGGTCGCGCCGCCCGGAAACAGCCGCTAGCGCTTCGAGAACTGCTTGCGGCGACGCGCCTTGCGGAAGCCGACCTTCTTGCGCTCGACTTCCCGCGCGTCGCGCGTCACCAGGCCCGCGTTCGACAGCACGGGCTTCAGCGTCGCGTCGTAGTCGATCAGCGCGCGCGTGATGCCGTGGCGCACGGCACCGGCCTGGCCGGACTCGCCGCCGCCGTGGACGTTCACCATGACGTCGAACGTGTCCTTGTGGTTCGTCAGTTCGAGCGGCTGGCGCGCGATCATGCGCCCCGTCTCACGCTGGAAGTACGTGTCGATCGAACGGCCGTTGATGAGGATCTCGCCCTTGCCACGCTTCATGAAGACACGCGCGACCGAGCTCTTGCGGCGACCCGTTCCGTAGTTGTAATTGCCGATCATGTCGTCTCTCAGATCTCGAGCGATTTGGGTTGCTGCGCGGTGTGGGGATGCTGGCCCTCCGCGTAGATCTTCAGTTTCTTGATCATCGCGTAGCCGAGCGGGCCCTTCGGCAGCATGCCCTTGACCGCGATCTGCAGCGCGCGACCCGGAAAGCGGTCCTGCATCTTGCCGAAGCTGGTCTCGTACACGCCGCCCGGATAGCCGCTGTGGCGGTAGTAAATCTTGTTCTCGTCCTTGCTGCCGGTCACGCGCAGCTTGGAAGCATTGACGACGACGATGAAGTCGCCGGTGTCGACGTGCGGCGTGTACTCGGGCTTGTGCTTGCCGCGCAGACGCAGCGCGATCTGGCTCGCAAGGCGCCCCAACACCTTGTCGTTGGCGTCGACGAGCAGCCAGTCGCGCTTGACTTCGTGGTGCTTGGCAGAAAAGGTCTTCATGGCATTCATCCAGGCAAAGGCGCCTCGGCGCCGTGCCGCCAACCGATCTGCGGTGCTTCTTGCACCGCCGCATCATCGACGGACAGAACTCCGCGCGGGCCGGATTGGCCTTCCTGCAAAGTCGAACGACGCGAGTCGGTCCGGCCGGCAGCAAGCGCGCGGAAAGCCTTAAAGTTTATTCGCTCAAAGGGTTGCGACGCAAGCCGCAAAAAAATTGGCCCGGTCCTGAAGGGCCGGGCCGAATCCACCTAAAGGAGGGTGGAGGAGACATCGGTTGGGCGCCGAAGCGCCCGTCGAGAGGCAGTATGAGAGCGGGAATGCTGCGTTGCAAGGTCGAAAAGCGAGCCGTTTTACAATCTTTTCCACGCGGCCTGTCGGTTTTTCTTTTACGTTCAAATAGTTAAAGCTGGGCGGGCCGGTCTTGGAGCCTCTAGAGCGACTCCTCGGCATGTCACATTTCGGACCCACCGCGGCGACTTCGAAGGGGGTGACAGTGGAATGCAGCGTCAAGTGGACCGGGGACGGGATGAGTTTCGTCGCCCGCACCGGCAGCGGGCACCTCGTCCCTATGGACGGCGCACCCGAGGGCGGCGGGAACAACCTGGCTCCACGACCCATGGAGATGGTGCTGGTGGGCACCGGCGGCTGCACGGCCTACGACGTCGTGCTGATCCTCGAGCGAGGGCGGCATGACGTTCGCGGTTGCGAGGTCGAGGTGTCGGCGGAACGGGCCGAAAGCGACCCGAAGGTCTTCACCCGGATCGCGATGAAGTTCGTCGTCCGTGGCCGCAACCTGAACCGCGAGACCGTGCTGCGCGCCGTTCAGTTGTCACATGAGAAGTACTGCTCGGCGACGGCCATGCTGGCGAAGACCGCCGAGATCACGCACAGCGTCGAGATCGTCGAGGACTGAGCCTCGCCCGTAGAACGCCGGCTAGATGTAGTGGGCAGTTCGCGTCATGATGCGTGCGGCGAGGCGCATCGCCATCCGGACGGGTAGAGGCAGTTCCGCTCCGCCAAGCGCCGTGGCCGCATCGGCGTGCCGCACCTCGTCTTCCTTCATCTGGGCAACGATCGCGCGCGAAGCCGCATCGCTCTCCGGAAGCTGATCGAGATGTCCCTGCAGGTGCTGTTCGACCTGACGCTCGGTTTCCGCCATGAATCCGAGGCTCGCGCGGTCGCCGATGCGCGCGGCCGCCAGGCCGATCGCGAAAGCGCCTCCGTACCAGAGCGGGTTGAGCAGGCTGGTCCGGCCACCCAGCGCGCGAATGCGCTCTTCCGTCCACGCCAGGTGGTCGGCTTCCTCGCGGGCGGCCTGCTCGAACATCGCCCTCAGTTCGGGACTGCGCGCCGCGAGAGCCTGCGCGTCGTACAGCGCCTGGGCGCAGACCTCTCCGACGTGGTTCACGCGCATCAGCGCGACCGCTTCCCTGGCGTCGCCGTCGCTGAGGGGCTCGGGCTCGTTCACCCCACCGGCGGGCGACGGGCGCGACGCCGCCGGAGTCGCCGCCAGCGTGCGCAACGCTCGATCGGCGGCGGCGATCAATTGGTCGACCGGACTAGTGGGAGATTCAGTCATGTTGCGGAAAACTGACGCGTCGAAGAGGCTTCTGCGGCCACTCCAACGCTCGTCGGAATGACGGAGCTATTCTCGCACCGTTCGCGGGGGCAAACCCGCGTCGAAAACCAAAAGAGCCAGGAGAGACACCCCATGCGTAAGAGCTTGTTGGCCGTCGCGCTCGCGTTCGCGTTCCCGACCGCCTTTGCACAGTCGAACGTGACCCTCTACGGCATCGTCGACGTCGGCGTCGAGTACCTCGACGTCGGCAGCTTGAGCTCGACGCGCCTGGCGAGCGGTATTTCGCAGGGTTCGCGCTGGGGCATCCGCGGCACGGAGGTGCTCGGCGGCGGGTACAGCGCGGTCTTCACACTGGAAAGCCGGTTCAGCATCGACACCGGCAGCGTGACCAACAACAATTCGGTCTATTGGTGCCGTCCCGCGGGATCCACGGCGAACCCGGTATGCCCAGGTGTCACAGTATTCCAAGGCCCGGCGGTCGCCCTTCCGCCGACGCACCCCTTGCGCGTCGGAGTTGCGGGCCTGCAGAACACGCTCAACGACACGCTGCTCAGCCAGCTCACGACCGTGAACTCTGCCGGCGCGCTGTTCGATCGCCAGGCCTATGCGGGTCTGGTGACCCCATACGGCGCCGTCATCGGCGGCCGCCAGTACACGCCCGGCTACGAAATCATCAACAAGTACTCGGTGCTGGGCGACCAGACCGCGCTGCAGTTCGGTCAGGGATACAACACGCCGCAGATCCGAGCCAACAACGCGTTGCAGTACCGTGCCGAACTGAAGGGCTTCACGCTCTCGCTGATGTACGGTTTCGGCGGGTCCGAGGCCAACCGCTCCGAGCGCGCAGTGCCGCCGACGGACGGCGACGACTTCATGGGCGGCAACGTGCAGTACAACACCTCGAACTGGGGTGTGGGCCTCGGCTACAACCGCACCAACGTCGTCCCGTATGCCACGCAGGCGGCCGGCACGCCGACGCAGAAGACGGGTCTCCAGCAGATCAACCTCGGTGGCTGGATGGGCTTCGGCAGCGTCAAGGTCTACGCTCAGTGGAACCATCGTGAAAACGATAACCCCGTCCTGACGCCCACGGATATCCAGAACCTGATCGTGTCCACCGGCGGCAACCTGACGGCGATCACTGGAATCCTCGGCGGCCTCAACCTTCATCCGCACGACATGGATCTGATGCGCGGCTTCGCCGGCCCGACGGATTCCGACGCTTATCACCTGGGCGCGTCGTGGACTATCGGCAACCACGTGCTGTACGGGGTGTACAACTACGGGAAGGACAAGGCGCGCAGCGCCTGGGCCACGGA
>Ga0209253_10002717_pt1 | contig 15641 bp, 17 predicted proteins | sample FrelakmetBRP12BR_FD_187145 | JGI IMG/M metagenome (GOLD analysis project Ga0209253, IMG submission 187145) | Freshwater lake sediment microbial communities from the University of Notre Dame, USA, for methane emissions studies - BRP12 BR (SPAdes)... | ecosystem: Environmental > Aquatic >...
AGGCGCGCGAATCTTGAGGAATGAGGCGTACAGAGAAGTACGCTGCAATGACGAAAGATGAAGCGCAACGCCGCAGATGGACTTTTTACGAAGCCGTCAGGCTTGCATGATGTGCAAAAGGGGAGTATAGGTAGGCTCTCCGCCCTGCGGCGGTCCTTTCAGATGTTTTTCTTGACACCCCAGCCCTACCTCCCTATAATTTCAAACTTTATGAATTTAAGCAGAGGGAGCGGCCGGAGCGGCTCATGTTCGAGAGTCTCACCGAAAAGTTTAACCGTACCTTCAAGCGCCTCCGTGGTCAGGGCAAGCTTACCGAGAGCAACATCAAGGAGGCCCTGCGGGAGGTGCGGCTCGCGCTCCTCGAGGCCGACGTCCACTACAAGGTGGCAAAGACCTTCGTCGCCGTCATCGGCGAGCGGGCGGTGGGCACGGAGGTGCTGGACAGCCTGACCCCTGGTCAGCAACTGGTGAAGATCGTCAACGAAGAGCTGACCAGCCTCATGGGCGGCGCCAGCGTCGGCCTCGAGCTCACGGGACGGACGCCCCTCATTTACATGCTCGTGGGTCTCCAGGGCTCGGGAAAGACCACCACCGCCGGCAAGGTTGCCCTCTACCTGAGAGACCTGAACCGCCACCCGTGCCTGGTGCCGGCAGACGTCTACCGACCTGCGGCTATCGACCAGCTCCGCACCCTCGGAGCCCAGATCGGTGTTCCCGTCTATCCTGCCACGACCGAGATGGATCCGGTTGACATCGGTGTCGCGGCCCTCGGATTCGCCAGTCAGCAGGGTTGCGATGTCATCATCGTGGACACGGCCGGCCGACTCCACATTGATGCCGAGCTCATGGCCGAGCTCCAACGCCTCAAGGCGAGGCTCCAGCCGCGGGAGATTCTCCTGGTCGCCGACGCCATGACCGGTCAGGATGCGGTGCAGGTAGCGGAATCCTTCAATCAGGCCCTAGGTCTCACCGGGGTCATCCTCACCAAGATGGATGGTGACGCGAGAGGGGGAGCGGCCTTATCCATTCGGAACGTCACCGGCACGCCCATCAAGCTCGTCGGTGTGGGTGAAAAGCTGGACGCCGTCGAGGCCTTCTATCCGGAGCGCATGGCCTCTCGGATCCTGGGAATGGGCGATATGCTCTCCCTGATCGAGAAGGCTCAGAAGGCCTTCGATGAGAAAGAGGCCCTCAAGTTCCAGGAGAAGCTCGTAAAGGACGAGTTCTCCCTGGAGGACTTTCGTGATCAACTGCGCCAGATCAAGAAGATGGGATCGCTGGAGGAGATCCTCAGCATGATCCCCGGTCTGGGGCAGATGAAACAGCTCAAGCAGTTCAAGCCGGATGAGCAGGAGCTCGTCAGGACCGAGGCCATCATCAATTCCATGACCCCGGAGGAGCGGCGCAACTACACGATGATCAATGCGAGCCGACGCCGCCGTATCGCCAAGGGGAGCGGGACCTCGGTTCAGGAGGTGAACAAGCTCCTAAAGAGCTACGACCAGATGAGGAAGATGTTGCGAAACCTCAAAAAGGGCGGAAAAGGGGGCAGGCACCTCCTGCGGCGCGGCTTGCCGCTGCCTTTCTGAGAGCTATCTCGAGACAGCCTGAAGGCGAAAGCCCTTCGCGGGGTGCTCCCTTCCAGGCCATGGTGGGAAGGAGTAGAATCAAGAAATGGGTGTACGTATTCGACTGAGCCGAATGGGATCCAAGAAGAGGCCCTTCTACCGGATCGTGGTAGCCGACTCCCAGGCTCCCAGAGATGGGAGGTTTGTCGAGGTGATCGGCACTTACAACCCTCGGACCGAGCCGGTGGAGGTTCAGGTAGATTCGGAGCGGCTTCAGACCTGGCTTACGAAGGGCGCTGAGCCGACAGACACGGTGAGAAGCCTGCTCAAGAAAAAGGGCTTGCTGGCCAAACCCGCCTGATTCGGAGTTTCTGGACGTCGGAGGGGGGAATCCTTTCACACCAGCTCGTACCGATGGCCGGAAGCTGGGGTGATGAGGGACGTGGAAGCGCGGGTGTGCTCGCGAGGACGGGTGGCTGGGCGAATCATCCGAGAGCGCGCTCCGGCTGGGTGGAGGTCTCCATGCTGAGGGAGTTGATTGACTACATGGCGAAGGCTCTGGTCGATCACCCGGAACAGGTACAGGTGTCAGAACTGGCAGGTGAGCAGACCTCCGTCATCGAGCTCCGGGTAGCCAAAGAGGATCTCGGTAAGGTGATCGGCAAACAAGGCCGAACGGCTCGGGCCATGAGAACCATCCTGAGCGCTGCCTCGACCAAGATCAGGAAGCGGGCGGTGCTCGAGATTCTCGAATAGGCCCCATGGTGGCAGACCGTCTCGTCGCCATCGGCAAGGTGGTGAGGGCCCATGGGGAAAGGGGGCACCTCAAGGTGGTTCCCTACGGGGAGATTCTTGAGGGTCTCGGTGCAGGCGAGGAGGTCTCGGCCCGCCTACCGGATGGGTCGGTCGAGCGTCTCATCGCGGTTGAGGTGCGGCCCCATGGGAAGTCGGTGCTTTTCCTGAGCCGTGAGGTGAGGACGGCGGCGGAGGCCCATCCGCTCGTGGGTGCAGAGATATGCGTGCCCGAGTCACGGCTGCCCGCGCTGGCCGCCGACGAATTTTACTGGCATCAGCTGATCGGGCTCGAGGTGAGGAGCGTGGACGGTCGAAGGCTGGGAACGATCAGGCACATTATCGAGACCGGCAGTAACGACGTGTACGTGGTCCAGGAGGGCCGGGAGGAAGTTCTGATACCCGCCCTGGCAGAGGTCGTCCGGGAGGTGAACCTCGAGCGTCGGCTCATGGTGGTCGATCTCCCGGCACTTGTGTAGATGGTACTGCGCTGGTGACGAGGGGGACCACCCTCGCGGGAACCGTCGGGGGCTCCGAGGGTAATTCAAGAACTCGTAGACCAGATGATCATTGACATCCTGACCATATTCCCTGAGATGGTGGCCTCGCCCCTTGAGGAGAGTATCCTCGGAAAGGCCGTCGAGCGGGGGCTCATAGCGGTGCGGATCCTCAATATCCGCGATTTTGCCACCGACCGGCACCAGACGACCGACGATCGCCCTTACGGCGGCGGCAGCGGCATGGTGATGAAGGTGGAGCCGCTCGTGCGGGCCATAGCGCACGCCCGCGCCGCTGACCCTCCGGCCAGGGTGATCCTGCTCAGCCCTCAAGGGCGACCGTTCAGCCAGGACGTCGCCTGGGAGCTCAGCCGGGAGCGCCATCTGACGTTGGTGTGCGGCCGCTACGAAGGCGTGGACGAACGGGTACGGCGTCACTATGTGGACGACGAGATCTCCATCGGTGATTACGTCCTCACCGGAGGAGAGCTTCCCGCCCTCGTGGTAGTCGATGCAGTGGCCAGACTCCTCCCGGGTGTCCTGGGTTGCAGCGAATCCACGGCGGAGGAGAGTTTCGCCCACGCCCTCCTGGAGTACCCGCAGTACACCAGGCCGGATATCTTCGAGGACCACCAGGTGCCGGAGATCCTGCTCTCGGGAAATCATGCCGCCGTCCGGCGCTGGCGGCGACAGCAGTCCCTGCGGCGGACCTGGCAGAGACGACCCGATCTCTTGAAGGAGGCGGACCTCAGCGACGGAGACCGGGAGCTTCTCGCCGAGGTGATCGGGGACGACGGCAAGAGCACTCCTTGAGTGCCTGACCGCCGCCACCATCATCCTGGATCGCTTACTGGGGCAAAGCCGTTAAGCATAGAGTGAACCGAGAGCATGGTTGAAAAACGGGACAAGGCCCCCCTCGAGGGTGAGCTGCTCCATCGTGAGGAGAGATCATGGACATCGTAACCAACCTTGACAGAGAACAGATGCGGTTCGACATCCCGGATTTTAGACCGGGAGATACAGTGAAGGTCCACGTCCGCATCCGGGAAGGTGAGAAAGAGCGGATCCAGGTGTTTCAAGGTGTGTGCATCCGCAAGCGCAAGGGAACGATCAACTCCACCTTCACCGTGCGGAAGGTTTCCTATGGCGTCGGGGTGGAGAGAATCTTCCCCCTCCACTCGCCGCGGATCGACAGGATCGAGGTGGTCACTCGCGGCCGCGTTCGTCGGTCACGCCTGTACTACCTGCGTAAGCTGCGCGGGAAGGCCGCCCGTATTCGCGAAAGGCGCACCAATTAAGAGGCGGAACAACCGGTGAAACGTCGGCCTCGGACCCTGGCCACACAAGGAGTCCTCTTCCCGCGCGAGATCGACCCGTGGTTTTTCGAGCGCCAGGCTCGTGGTCGAGGCTTTTCCCGGATTGCCGGAGTGGACGAGGTTGGCCGTGGTCCGCTCGCCGGCCCTGTGGTAGCAGCGGCGGTGATCCTGCCCTGGGAGACGGACCTTCCGGATGTGGATGACTCCAAACTGCTCAGTGCCGGAGAGCGCGACAAGTGTTTCGAGGACATCCTGCGCGTGGCGGTGGCGGTGGGAACGGCTGCGGTTAGCGCGGAGGAGATCGACCGCACCGACATCCTCTCGGCCAGCCTCGAGGCGATGCGCCAGTCTATCTGCCAGATTGATCCACCACCTGACTTTCTTCTCGTCGACGGTCCTTGGCCGGTACCCGCCGGGGTGGCCCAGCACCCCATCACCAAGGGCGACCGGTTGAGCATCTCGGTGGCAGCGGCTTCCATTGTCGCCAAGGTGTACCGCGACCGGCTCATGGTCTCCTACCACGCTCGGTTCCCCCATTACAATTTCGCCAGCAACAAGGGGTACGGCTCTCGCGAGCACCTCAAGGCCCTGGCTCGCTTTGGTTGTTGCCCGCTCCATCGGCGGACATTCCGCGGCGTCCTCACCGAACCAGCTCCGACAGCCGATCTTGACGTGCACGGCCGCGCCCGCAACCAGGATGCAAAAGAACGGTGAAGGGTATGCGCGGCGGCACCAGACAGGGAGGGGAGGATCCGAGGGATCGCCGCGACCTTGGCGACGAGGGAGAGCTCCTCGCCGTCCGCCACCTGAAGCGACTGGGGTACCGAATCCTCGCCCGTAACTATCGCTGCTCCCTCGGCGAGATCGATATCATCGCCCGGCATCGCGGCGTCCTGGTCTTCGTGGAGGTGAAGTCGCGGGGCGCCGGGGATGCCGTCTCCCCGAAACAGGCTCTCACCCCGGCCAAGCAGCGCAAGCTCAGCCAGGTGGCGTGGTACTACCTCCAGAAGCACAAGCTGACCGAGGCGAGCGCCCGATTCGACGTGGTGGCCATCCGCGGCATGCCCGACGTCCCCGAGCTGGAGGTGATCGAAAACGCCTTCGACTCCGCCTTCTGAAAACATTAACCCGCATTGTGCACGAGACGCCGTTGCGAGAGCGTGGAGATGGGCGTGCCACCGGGCAACCATCCCGCGGCATCGCGGGACTCGGACCTGAGACGTACTCGTCAGTACGTCGCAAGGTGCGAGACCCGAGGACGCCCGGAAGGACGGCCAGATCCGCGGTTGCAGCAGGTGGTTCGTGCATAGTGCGGGGTAACTCACTTTAGGCACTTCCTATGTCCCCCGGCACCCTGTTCCTCGTGGCCACGCCCATCGGCAACCTGGAAGATATCACCTTGCGCGCCTTGCGCACCTTGCGCGAGGTGGATCTCATTGCCGCCGAGGATACCCGCCACACCCGGAAACTCCTCACCGCTCACGGGATCCACGCGCCTCTGGTGAGCTACCACGACCACAACGCCAAGATCCGCGGTCCCAAACTGGTGCAGACCCTCCTTGGCGGAAAGTCGGTGGCGCTGGTCACCGACGCCGGTACTCCCTCCGTCGCTGATCCCGGCTTCGACCTGGTTCGTCTGGCCATCACCCGGGAAATTCCGGTAACCGTGATCCCCGGTCCCTCCGCGGTGACGTCGGCCCTCATCGCTTCCGGTCTTCCCGTATACCCCTTTCTCTTCTTAGGATTTCCACCCAGCCAGCCCACAGCTCGGCGAGCCTTCTGCGCCCGGTACGCCCGGGCCCGAGAGACACTGGTGCTCTTCGAGTCGCCCCGCAGGCTGGGTGCCTGTCTTCGGGACATCCGGCGAATCTGGGGAAATCGCCAAGCGGCGGTAGCCCGCGAGCTGACCAAGATCCACGAGGAGCTCTTCCGCGGCACCCTCGACCAGGCCGTCGAGCGCTGGCCCGGGGCAACCCGCGGCGAGATCACCCTGGTAGTCGCCGGGGCCCCTGAAGAGGAGCGTAACGCGGATGATTCTCTTCTGGAGCAGGTGAGGCGGGGCCTCGAGTCCGACCCGCGCCCCTTGAAAGAGATCGCCGCCGAAATCGCCGAGCAGCGAGGTCTCGGGAAACGGTTGGTCTACCAGCTCGCCCTCAAGATCAAGGGAGAGATCGAGGGGCCATAGGCGGTCAGTGAAGCACGGAGAGACTGTGCGCGGCCTCAAACCGACCGGGCGCCTCCAGCAGTCCGTCGTCAGTTGTCCGCCCCCCCGACCCCTCGCGGTTCCGCGAGGTCCCACGTATTGACTTGACTTGGAGGCCTGTGCTAAGAAGGCTCTGCTAGGACTCATGCTGACTTAACAAGCATGCAGGTGTGACTTACGGCCTAGCGGGAAGCATGTATGAGTGGCCAGGTGGTACTCCCTCTGGAGTTCGTCGTTGAACCGGTTGAGCTCGTTCGTTCCGGACACACGTACAGCAATGGACTGTCGCACGCAGGTGGTTCGAAGATCCTTCACCATATCAAATAAGCTCGGCCTCCATGCACGCGCCGCTGCCAAGCTTGTCCAGGTTACCAATCAGTTCCAGTCCCGGATTCGCCTCTTGAAAAACGGTCAGGAAGCTGACGCCAAGAGCATCCTGGGTATCCTGACCCTGTCCTGTCCCCAGGGAACTCAGATCGAGGTTCACGCCGAAGGGAACGATGCCGCCGAGGCCGTGAAGGCCATGGCCTTACTGATAGAGAACAAATTCGATGAGGAATAGGGAGATGCCACCTGGAGGAGCCCGGAAGGTCCTGAGCGGCGTCGGCGTCACCCCGGGTATTGCCATCGGCAAGGCCTATCATGTAGACCGGGGCAAGATCCCTGTGGCCTATTACTATCTCCCCTCTCCCGCCGAGGTGGAGAAGGAGATCCAGCGCTTCCAGGCTGCGGTCGACAGGGCGGAAGCGGACCTCGGCGAGATCAAGGCCAAGATCGCAGGCGAATTCTCCGAGCACGCCTATATCCTCGACACCCACCTCCTTATCCTCAGAGACCGCGTGCTCTTTGATGAGACCGTCAGGATCATCAGGGAACACCAGGTGAACGCCGAATGGGCGCTCAAACAGGCCCTGGAACAGGCCCAGCGCCTCTTCTCCAAGATAGACGACGAGTATATTCGGAGCCGGATCTCCGATGTGGACTATGTGGCCACCCGTGTGCTCCGGAACCTCACGGGAAAGACGCCTGAGAGCATCGCCGGCATCAAGGAGCGGGTCATCATCGTCGCCGAGGATCTCTCCCCCGCCGACACCATCCAGCTTCAGATCGAGAAGACTCTTGCCTTCGTCACCAACATGGGCGGGAAAACCTCCCACACCGCCATCATCGCCCGCTCCCTGGACATCCCGGCGGTGGTCGGGTTGGGGCGCGTCACTGAGGAGGTTCGCTCCGGGGACGTGCTCGTCGTCGATGGTATGGCCGGCTTGGTGATCGTCGATCCTGACGATGAGCTCCTCAGCTACTACTATGAGCGCCAGTACCAGCTGGAGACATACCGGAAAGAGTTGGCCCGATGTGCGAAGCTGCCGGCCGAGACCGAAGACGGGTACCACGTCAGGGTGGAGGCCAACATCGAGCTCCTGGAAGAGGTGGTGGCGGTGCTCGACAACGGCGCGGAGGGAATCGGCCTCTACCGGACCGAATACCTGTACCTCAATCGGGAAGCGCCACCCGATGAAGAAACGCTCTACTGGACCTACCGGGAGGTAGCCGAGATCGTCCACCCGGAAACGGTAACTATCCGGACCCTCGATCTCGGCCCCGACAAGTTCTCCTTCCACAGGCAGCGGACCCATGAGAGCAACCCGGCGCTGGGGCTTCGGGCAATCCGTCTCTGTCTCCGGGAAGAGGAGCTCTTTCGCACCCAGCTCCGGGCCATTCTCCGGGTGAGCGGCGCGACGCGAAACGTGCGCATCATGTTTCCCATGATCTCCGGGGTGAGTGAGCTGCGGGCCGCGAGGAAGGTGCTCGATGACGTGAGGGAATCCCTGGTTCGCCAGGGAATCACCGTCGACGACGAGCTCAAGATCGGAATCATGATCGAGATTCCCTCGGCCGTGACCGTTGCTGACCAGCTTGCCCGCGAGGTTGACTTCTTCAGCATCGGCACCAATGATCTGGTCCAGTACGCGCTCGCCATCGACCGGGTGAACGAGCACGTGGCGCACCTCTATGAGCCGCTGCACCCGGCAATTCTTCGGATGATCAAGCAGGTGGTGGATGCCGGTCACCGGGCCGGTATTCCCACCTCGCTCTGCGGTGAGATGGCAGGCGAGGCTCTTTTCATCCCCATCCTCCTCGGCCTCGAGCTGGACTCCCTCAGCATGAACCCCCTCGCCATCCCTCGCGTCAAGAAGATTATTCGCTCCGCCAGTCTCGAGGAGTGCAAGATTTACCTTCGGGAGGTGCTTGACCTTCCCACCGCAGGAGAAATCAACGAGTCTCTCCGTCAAATTGCCTGGCGGCGCTTCCGCGAGGACTTCGAGCTCTTCGGCCAGGAGCTCGGTGTCCTGCCGGCGTTGAGCGGCACCATGCCATGACGCAACCGCATATCAAGATCGTCTGCCAGAACAAGAAGGCTCGCCACGACTATCACATCATCGAGGTGCTCGAGGCCGGCATGGTGCTCGTGGGCACGGAGGTGAAGTCGCTCCGCGAGGGCCGGGCCAACCTCAAGGACAGCTACGCCCGCATCAGGGACGGCGAGCTCTACCTCATGCAGGCTTACATCAGCCCCTACAGCCACGCCTCCCACGACAATCACGACCCGGAACGCATCCGGAAGCTCCTCGTCCACCAGCGGGAGTTGAAACGCCTTACCGGCAAGACCCAGGAGAAGGGACTGACGCTCGTTCCCCTCAAGATCTACTTCAAGGACGGCAAGGCCAAGATCGAGCTTGCCCTGGCGAGCGGGAAGAAGAGCTACGACAAGCGGGAGACCTTGAAGCGCCAGACCCAGAAGCGCGAGATGGAAAGGGCTATCAAGGACAGACGCTGATCGGCAGAGGGCAGAGAGCATAGGGCACAGGGCCGGACGGGACACATCAAGGCCTCGCCTGGTCGTCTGCCAACCGTCCTTTCCCGCTTGCGTATCCGCCGAAGCTTCAGCGGCGGCGGTTGGCGAAGGCGGATCGAGTTTACCCTGCTCTCGGCGAAGGGCCTGCCCCGAGCGTGCCAGGGGCGCTCCCGTTGACATAACCCCACAAATGCCCTAGAATAACTTTGCAGGTGCGTTCTCCACCCTACACCTACCCACATGGGGGCGAAAAGGGTTCGACGGGGATCGTGAAGCTTGAGTGGCATGCCGAGGTTCCTGCTTGCTCGTAAAACAGGCGGGGCTAAAGACAAAGGCAGACGACTACGCGTATGCCCTAGCCGCATAAGGCTAGCGTCCTGCCGGCTCGGGTCCGCGGGGCCGGCGTAGGGCGTCGATCAGCGGAACCGCCCGCCGCAGGTGCCTATGGGCGGCGGGTCAAACCAAGTAGGCTGGCTCAAGGGGAATCCTGCCCGAGGGGAGTCCCGGCGAGCGAGAACCCAAAACCCGGGCTAAGCATGTAGAAGCTCAAGTGGAAGGTTTCCGGACGGGGGTTCGATTCCCCCCGCCTCCACCATTCGACTCGCCCCGAGATCCATCGACGAGGTCTTGCTCGGCTTCGTCAAGGATCTCGATTCTCATTTTGTGGATTTCCTAATCCTGTCCTTGGCTCCATTGAAGGGCGCAAATTCAGCCCTGCCTTCGCGGACTCGTTTCTCCCTCGCCGACAGGACATCCTCGTGCCAAGATGGTGACGGCACAGATTCAGGGTTGCGACAGAGATCCTCCCACAATCGCTCCATTGCCGCGAGCTTATCTTCGGTCGTCATCTTGTCCAGTGGTAAAACAAATTCCATATCTATCTACCCCCTAACCCCAATACGGTTCATTTAGGGGTCGAAAGTACCCCTGTCTCCGAAGAATCCCCCCCTTTCGTAAAGTGGGGTGAGGGGGGATTTCGCCCGAACGATGCCCTAAGTGAACAGCGTTACCGCTAAAGATGTTCAGCGCTCTGTTCTGTAAGCTACTCTATCGGTCTCAAATCTGCAACCCCAGCTTCAGTTGAGTTCGAACGCTCGCGATGATCGGCGGGGCGGGACCGGCACGGGCCACGCGCAGTTTGCAATGAGAGATCGAGGACGTCCGTGCGGAAACCGGAGGGAGGTTGACACGGAGGGCTTCCCCGCGAAGATTGGTCGGCACGCCAAGACTGGCCAGTTGGCAACCGTGCTCTCCGCCCCAACCGTCCTTCATGCCGACTTATCACTTGGCAGTTTCACCTTGGCGTTTTCGCCAAATTTAGCCGTTTGCCAATTCCTGCACCAACTTCATAGACTCGATAACTCATTGTATTTCCGTTTGCTTTGCGAAAATTGGCAAACTGGTACGGGTTGTGAACTACCGGGTGCGTGCTTGTCGGAGCAAGAGTTGAAACTGCGGGAAAAGGCGGGTTTTGCACGACCATGGAACATAGACCGAGCGAAGAATGTGAAGACTGCTTCTGGTGGTATGAGGACGATTCTTTCTGTCTGGAGTGCCGCAACAACCCGAAAGCCAACTCAGGGCGACTCAGTGAAGAGAAGGGACCTTGACCATTTGCCGTGGCCTTTGTGAATCTCTTGGCAGGATGGACGTGCCGTTTGTACTCCATGGCGTATCCCCTTCCGAGAGCGAAGGAGGCATTCGATGAGTGAGCAAAGAAGTCCTTGTATTCACTGCGAACATCTAAGCGAGGACAAGTTGGAGTGTGCGTCTGGCTGTGAGAAACTCGAGGCATTTCAGGAGAACCTGCCTCACTTCTCTCTGTGGGGTGGAGAGGAGGCCTCCTACGGCTTCCCTGGATTGGAGCGGAAGCCTATATACAGGCTTTACGAGTAAGATCATCAAGAAGCGATGCCGGACATGTGAGGTCTGTTTGACGATGGGAGAGAGGCCGAGCGAGGAATGCGGAAACTGCCTGTGCTGGCACGAAGACGCGCTTCTCTGTCTCGGTTGTCCAAATGATCCCGAAAGTAGAAAGACCGAGGACGGCGACAAGGAAGGTACCATGGCATGTCAACGAGAATCCTGGAAATAGCGCTATTGGCGGTGATGGTGATCGCGTTTGCCCTGGCCCTTACTCATCTCGTGTCTGGGTAAATACGGTCCATGGCACTCGGGTTTCGGTTCTTCTCGAGCTAGGGGGAGAGCAATGCGTTACAGGATTCTTGTTGTCGACGATGAGCAAACGATAAGGGAGCTACTGCCGAACTCCTCTCGATTGAGGGTTACGAGGTCGTCTCAGCCTCCAACGGCCGAGAGGCGATACGGCTTGCAGCGCTGGCGACCCCTCACCTTGTGATTCTCGACGCGAATATGCCTGAACTGGACGGCATTGGGGCCGCCTGGGAACTGAGGTCTCAGCACGAAACCTGTTGGGTCCCGATCATCATGGTGACGGCCTTCGCGGAAACCCGGACGGAGGCATTACACGCCGGCGTCGACGACTTTGTCACGAAGCCCTTCAAGGTATCCGATCTCCTGGCCAGGGTGAAAGCCCTGCTGAACGTACGCCACGTGGAAGGCAAAGCGGAACGAGCGGTGGCATACAGTCAGGAACTGCGAGAAATCGCGCGTCTTAGCAAGGGCGTGTGACGGCTATACGAATACGTACCAGCGTGGCCATGATGTGGTATTGGAGGGGAGGCTGACGACGACTGGCAGAAGTGGACGGTGACTCACCACGACTTCGGCCAGAGCTTTACGATCAGCGGAACAGTTGAGCTGAATGGTAGCTTTAGCGGAAGCCAGGAGCTGAGTAACATCGCACTGTATGTGGGGTGCAAATAAGGGAGCCCAATTATGACGCAGCTCTGTTTAGCGACCAGTGGTAGAATGACCACGAAACGGATTTATCCCTTGGCCGAAACAATCACCATTGGGCGCGGAGAACACAATACAATCGTTCTGGCAGATACGACTGTTTCCCGCTCGCATGCCATCGTAACAGCTGAAAACGGGACGTTGATTCTCAAAGATCTGGGCAGTGCTAACGGAACCATAAGCAAGGGGAAAAGAATAACGACTACGGTTCTTACTCTACGAGATTCTTTCCAGATTGGGAGTACGTCTTTTGAGGTTTGTGAGCAAGACCTCTCCGGAAACAATACACGCGGCTCTCAGACGGAAAGCAAATCTAGGGATGGCGTAATCGAAAAGCTTGAAGAATGTTTCGACGACAAGGGAGTTGTTGATCGGCAAGCCTTTCTTCGAAGCACGAGGGTGTTAGCCCCCCATCATGAGCGCATATCTTGCCTGCTACTCCATCGTCTCAAGGCGGACGCCACGAAGGAAAGTAGACTCTCAATTCTTGATGCTCTTTCTTTATTGTATCATGATGTGTCAGGACCAAGACGGCTTATCCAGATATTGTTGGAAGAGTTTTGTACGGAACAGGGGGAGATCAAGCACTATGAACGCAATCTTGTCATGCTTGCTAGTATGTTGCTTCACCACTCTCAGAAGGAAGACGGAAAGTCTATCGAACAGACTCCTTTGGAAGTGCTGCATGGCCAACAGAACCTACATGATGACACGATTCAACTGGCGCAGCAGGTAGTATCAAGGCTGCGCGATAAGATCATCAACAAGCGAGCCACTCTTCATCTCTCCCTGATTAAGTCTCTATCTGACAAGGGCGGTGAAGAGTCAACAACTCTTACACCTCGCTTCCTCCTCTCTCTGGCGCGAGAATTCTACATTCTTATGGGCCTTATCGGTGGACCTGAAGCGAAGGAAATCGTCTACGAGGGAGCCCTTGCCGTTAGCACCCCCCAGTCAAAGCTCTACCACCAACCGCGAAGTAAGACCTATGCTGAGAACATTTTTGGATTGGTGCGAGTTGTCGTGCGAAGTTATCTTCGCTTGTTGACCAGCGACAAGGAAGATTGCCGCAAGCGCGAGATGCTCGGGGCTCGCTTGCTCGGCTTTCTTTCGTCAGTGAAAGATGCCAGCCAGCAGGTCCACCTTCGTCAGGTCGTAAGGCTTTTAGAAAAGCATTCGTAGGTCCCAAGGCTCTTCACTGCCGCTTTTTGCCGTGAGTTGAGGAGTCCAATCAAATTGTTACGAGTCACACTCGGCTTGGATCTCCTCCGAGTTTGACGATCATCTTTCCCGCACTTCTGTGGCTGCCTACGGACCCGCAAGATGGTGGGGTTGTCCTCTTCCCTTTGACCGATCTCAAGATTTTGTGGTAGCCTCGAGCAACCGAAACCGGAGCCGGTGATGATAGGTGAACACTCAGACCGGTCGAGTCGGGATTTGGCTATCTTGTCAAGAACCCCATTTGCCTTGACCCTTGGAGCAGTCAAAAACCCTCAAGCGACCACGTGTAGCGATGACTGACCCTTGACGCGTATGGGTCTTTCAGCCTATGTTTTTTTCACCGAAAGCAAGTTCTTATCAGCAATCGCTTTCCCGGTGAGGGGAAACCTGCAGCGGTCACGCGGGCCGTGCGCCGGTAGGTGCGGAACCGCAAGGAGAAAAACCATGGATTCTACCTTCCTCTCGTTAACGCGTCGCCGGACGGCGCGCCTCAACTCACCCTTGCTGCTTCTGGCGACGGCACTGACTCTCTGCGGCTGCGCCAAAACGATAACGGTCACCGTCCCGCCTCGGGTCGACCTGAAGGCCTTCCCGACAATCGGCCTCATCGAGTTTGACGCCCAGCCCCCGGGCGAGCTCGGTCCGGATGCGACCCAGATGTTCCTGGGCAACCTGCAGGCGGCACAGCCGGGGGTGCCCGTCCTGGAGCTCGGCAGCCGCGACAAGGTGCTGCGTGAAGTCGGCATGGCCGATCTCGATTCCCTGGCTATCCGGGCCATCGGTGAGAAGTATGGAGTTGCGGCGGTGCTGAGCGGCTCGGTAGAGCTGTCGGAGGTCCAGACGGACACCAAGCTTGCTTCCGACCTCTCTGCGTTAACGGCACGAGTGAAGATCGGCGGGAAGATGAGCGGCAAGTTATGGGACAGCGCTAATGGGGCCACCATTTGGACCAATTCGTCGTGGGGCTCCTGGCCGGTGGCAAAGATCAGCCTTACCGAGGGGGGCGCAGGCTCCTTTTCGTACCGCGACCCGTCGGAGAAACGCAACCAGATGCTCATGTCGCTCGTCAAGGCGCTGAACGGGGACTTCTGGGCGACCTACGAAACAAGAAAGGTCGAGGAGTAAGGAGCAAGGAGCCCGGCCAATTGGGGCACGACCGGGGAATGCCCGCTTTCGCGGTTCTTGCGGCAGCTGGGGGAGGAGGTCGCCTGATTATCGAGGATACGGCAGGCCACGCATGACCTTCGGACTCTGGCGCCAAGAGGACAACGGCAACCGCTTCCCGGCCAGTACCTTGCCTTAAGAGTTGTTGAATTATTTAAGGGCGTCCCGGTTCCCGCGCGCTCCGTTCTTTCTCCGAAGGCGCCGCTGAGCGCGTTACGACTGGATTGCTTATGCAGTCAAATCCCGGCCTTCGACTACTCCCTGCATGCAGATCCTGAATACTCGGTCGATGATTATTTTTCCTGATTCGAAGAGAGTGAAGGGGTCGACAGGGATCGGTGCGCCTGGATTTACAGCAAGTGGCGCGATTCCAGCCCGCAAAAACCACAAACCCACCTCGCCGCGGTCCCCCGCCTTGAATCCTGCCGCACCCCAATCTCCTGAGCCACTACATGCTGTGGGGAAAAACCTTGACATACATGACTCCTTGTTTTTATACTCCCCAGAATCCGGACTCGGAAAACCCCAGAGTGTTGGATTAAGCGGTGAAGAGACGGAACCGCGAAATACAATGGCGTTCTAGGACCGAAAATACGGGACCCCTGAACGAGCTAGGCCGGCAGCATCCAGGGGACACGAAGAAAAGAAAGGAATGATATTTTACGAATGTGGCGTGCGCACTTATGAAATCTGAAACCTCCCAAAATAACAATCATTATTTTGAAAATGTCGGCCACACTTGGCATAGTATCACTGAAAAGTTCGTTACTGTTCCTGGGTCAGAATTGAGCCTTGCGCGTCAGAAAAATCCAGTTTTGCTGAAAGATGGTCTTCAATTCTTCCTCATTAAACAAGGTGGCTTATTTGACCCTGTGCCGAATTATTGACTTTTCCCCTTTATCCAATAGGCTTTATTTTACAATTCTATTGATGGTCATCTCATCTCTCCATGGCTGTGCTGGTATAAGAGAGGTTCTGGTAAAATCTCTGCCATCTCCAAGCCATCTGGAGGAAAAGATCGAACGAAATGACTTCTTTGTTGCAAAGGAAGATGACGTCGTTGGCCGGTTGGCAGTCATCAGACTTGCAAAGGAGGATACGCTGCCGGATATTGCGAGACACTTCAGCTTGGGAATCAATACA
>Ga0209253_10002718_pt1 | contig 15637 bp, 12 predicted proteins | sample FrelakmetBRP12BR_FD_187145 | JGI IMG/M metagenome (GOLD analysis project Ga0209253, IMG submission 187145) | Freshwater lake sediment microbial communities from the University of Notre Dame, USA, for methane emissions studies - BRP12 BR (SPAdes)... | ecosystem: Environmental > Aquatic >...
ATGGTGTGGATCTTCGGCGTGCTCGCGACGCTGCCGATCCTGCTCGTGTACTTCTTCGCGGTGCAGTTCCTGAACAAGGGCATCGACAGCTGGTTCAACGTCGAGATCCGCAAGAGCCTCGACGACGCCCTGGTGCTCAGCCGCTCGGCGCTCGAGACACGCATGCGCGAGCACCTCGCCGACACGCAGCTCGTCGCCGACGAGTTGATGGCGAACGGCGGGCCGATACCGGGGCTGCTCGAACCCCTGCGGCAGCAGGTCGGCGCACTGGACATCGTCGTGGCATCCGAGGGCGGCACGGTGATCGCGGTCAGCAAGGGACTGTCTTCGGAAGTCGTGCCCGAGGAGGTGCCGGGTGAAGTCCTGCTGCAGATGCGGCAGGGCCGGCCGTTCGTGAGCCTCGAACCGCAGCCCGAAGGCGGCTACCTGGTGCGCACGGCCGTGCCGATGGCCGGCGCATATCCGGGACGCGAACGCCTGGTCGTACAGGCCGTGTATCCGGTGGCGCAGCGGCTCGGCGCGCTCGCCGACACCGTGCAGGCGGCGTACAAGCAGTTCGGCGAAAAGGACTACCTGCGCGCCCCGCTCAAGGCGAGCTTCATACTGACGCTCACCGTCGTGCTGCTCCTGTCGCTGCTCGCCGCGTGGTACGGCGCGATCTTCACCGCGCAGAAGCTGGTGCAGCCCATCCAGGACCTGGTGAAGGGCACGCGCGCGGTGGCGGAGGGCGATCTCGACATGCGCCTGCCGCTCACGTCGCACGACGAGATGGGTTTCCTCGTGCAGTCGTTCAACGACATGACGAAGCGCCTGCGCCGCGCGCGCGAGGACCAGCTGCGCGCGCAGCAGGCGGCGGAGACGGAGCGCGCGAATCTCGCGGTCATCCTGGCCCGACTGTCCACTGGAGTCGTCTCGCTCGAGCCCGACCTGCGCGTGCGCACGGCGAATCGCGCGGCCGGCATGATCCTCGGGGAAGATCTCGAACCCAGCGTCGGGCTCAGGCTGGACGAGCTCGCCGAGGGGCGCCCGGACGATGGAATGCTGCGCCAGTTCGTCGATTCGTGCCGCGCGCGGCTGGCAGCTGGCGAAGTCGAGTGGCGCGAGCAGCTGACATTCAGGGCGGGCTCCGGCCGCAGGGTCGTCATGTGCGCGTGCACGCCGCTGCCCGGCGAAGGCGAGGCGCCGGGCGGCTTCGTGCTCGTGTTCGACGACATCACGACCATGCTGCAGGCGCAGCGCGAGGCGGCCTGGGGCGAGGTGGCGCGCAGGCTCGCGCACGAGATCAAGAATCCGCTGACTCCCATCCGCCTCTCGGCCGAGCGCATGCGGCTCAAGCTCATGCCGTCCATGAGCGAGAAGGACGCGCAGCTTCTCGATCGCGGCACGGAGACCATCGTGCAGCAGGTCGAGGCGATGAAGGAAATGGTCAACGCGTTCAGCGAGTACGCGCGCGCCCCGCGCTTCGAGATGGCGAGCCTCGGTTTCAACAAGCTGGTGACCGAGGTGACCGATCTCTACCGTGCGCAGGTCACGGGCAGGGGCGTGCGGCTCAAGGTCACGCTCGACCCCGCGCTGACCACCGTCGTCGCCGACCAGGGCCGGCTGCGCCAGCTGCTGCACAACCTGCTCACCAATTCCGTCGAGGCGCTCGAGGGCCAGCCGGACGGCGAGATCACCGTCGCGACGCGACGCGCCATCCCGGAAGAGGGCGAGGGCGCCGAGGTTGCCGAGGTCGTGGTCGCGGACAACGGGCCCGGGTTCCCGCGTGAGCTGATCGGACAGGTGTTCGATCCCTACGTCACGACCAAGGCGCGGGGCACGGGCCTCGGGCTCGCCATCGTGCGCAAGATCGTCGAGGAGCATGGCGGCAGCATCATGGCCGACAATCGTCCCGAGGGCGGCGCGCGCGTGCGCATCGGCCTGCCGGTGAATGAATCAACGCGTGGCCAGGCACGGCGCGAACAGCACCGGCCCGAGCCAAGGAGAGAGCGGGCATGAGTAACGTGCGGATACTGGTCGTGGACGACGAGGCGGACATCCGCGAACTGGTGCAGGAGATCCTCACCGAGGAAGGCTACTCGGTCGGCGTGGCGTCCAATGCGGCGGAAGCCCGGGCTGCCTGCGCGAGCCAGCTGCCGGACCTGGTGCTGCTCGACATCTGGATGCCGGGCACCGACGGCATCAGCCTGCTGCGCGAGTGGCAGCAGACGTTCGGCGCTTCGCTGCCGGTCGTGATGATGTCGGGCCATGGCACGGTCGAGACCGCCGTCGAGGCGACGCGCCTCGGCGCGATCGACTACGTGGAGAAACCGCTGTCGCTCGCGAAGCTGCTGCGCACGGTGCGCAGCGCGCTCGAGGAAGGCGGGCGGCGCCGGCAGGCAGCGCGCTCGCTCGTTCCGCCGCTGATTGCCCCGGCAGGGCGCAGCCGCCTCATGCGCGAGTTGCGCGAACACGTGAAACAGCTCGCGCCACACGATGCGCCGGTGCTGATCGTCGGGGAGTCCGGCACGGGGCGCGAGGCATTCGCGCGCTACATCCACTCGCTCGGCCCGCGCTCGAGCGGGCCGTTCGTGACCGCCGTGGCCGGCGCATTGAACGGCGAAGGCGCGGAAGCGGCGCTCTATGGCTCGGAGTCGGGTGGCGTGGTCCGCAAGGGACTGATCGAGCAGGCGGAGCGCGGCGTGCTGTTCCTGAACGAGCTTGGCGACCTCGGGCGGGACGCGCAGCGGCTGCTGTTCGCGGCTGCCGATGCAGGCAGCTTCAATCGCGTCGGCGGGAGCACCCCGGTTCGCTTCGAGGCGCGCGTGATTTCCTCGGCCCAGCCCGGCTTCGAGGCGCGCGGCGCGGAGCCCTTCCGCGTGGACCTGCTGTCGCACCTGAACGTGCTGGTGCTCAGGATTCCGCCGCTGCGCGAGTACGCGGAGGACGTGCCGGAACTCCTGCGCCACTACGTGGACCGGCTGGTGGACGACGAGCGCCTGGCATTCCGCCGCTTCGGCGTGGCGGCGCAGAACCGCCTGCGCAACTACCCCTGGCCGGGGAACATCCGCGAGCTCAAGAACCTGGTGCATCGCCTGCTGATCCAGGGGGGGCAGCCCGAGGTCAACCTCGAGGAGATCGAGCGCGAGATCGTGTCGCAGGCCGCGACCGACGAGCCGCTGGTCAAGCAGGACCTGCTGTCCATGCCCCTGCGCGAGGCGCGCGAGCACTTCGAGCGTGCCTACCTGACGCAGCAGCTGCAGCTCTGCGGCGGTAAGGTGGGCCTGCTCGCGAAGCGCGTCGGCATGGAGCGGACGCATCTCTATCGGAAGCTGCGCTCACTGGGCGTGGACTTCCGGCAGACGGAGGAATGACCGGCCGTCAGCGGCGGTAGACCGGGTACAGGAGGTAGCGCTCGTCCCAGGACGGGTGCCGGCGCTGGAAGAACTCCAGGCGCGCGGCAGGGTCAGCCGCAAACGCCGGATCCTCGTGCAGCCTCCGCTCGAATTCCGAACGCAGCGCCGGGTCGGAGGCGAGCATGTCCCGCGCGACGGCTTCGGTTACGTAGCCTTCCATGTACTCCTTGGACTCGAAGGCCGTGTCGAACAGTCCCCACGAGACGTAGGAATCCGGCGCCTGCGGTTCGAGCAGCGACATGACGAGCCGTGCCTCGGGCTGCGCGATCGGCACGAAGAGCGAACCGGCCGGCACGTCACGCCGCTCATCGCGCCACGATCCCGTGACCTTGAGCGCGACGCGTCCCTCGAAGCTAGCTTCTGCCTGCTCGAGGCCGTCGGCCCGGAACGCCTGCACCGCGAGTCCCGGCTGCGGCGCAGCCGTGACCTCGAAGCGGATGCCATGCGTCTTCAGGCGCTCCGATATCAACGCCGCGTATGCGACCGGCACGATGTACCCTCGAACCGGCGCGACGACTTCGAGATCGGGGACGACTTCGTACTTGAGCGGCACGTGCCACACCTGGGGCGCCGTCTCGTCGTAACGGATCCAGGGGCGGCCCGAGATCTCTGACTCCTCGCGCACGTACGCGTAGCCCGGGAAGTCGATGCCGCGCACGGCGCCCGAGTTCCGATACGACAGCGCTACGCCCCGGCCTGCGAGCTGCGAGGCCCGGGCATCCGCCTCGCGAGCCTCCGCGAGCCAGGTGGTGCCGTCCCGCGCCGCGAGCCGGACCATTGCGAGGATCGTGGCGCGCGTCGCAGCGACCCGTCGCGCATAGGGCTTCCACGAGTGGGTCTCGACCAGGGACGAGAAGCGGTTGTGCGTCGCCCAGTAGCTGGTCGAGTACCGGGGCTCCGCGACCTTCGCCTCGAATCCGGACTCCGGCTCATCTTCCCGCGCGAAGGACGGGTAGAACGGCAGGGCAATGAACCCCTGCCGCTCAAGGTCCGCGAGCACGGTGTCGCGCAGCGCGCAGCCAGTGCGCCGCAGGGCGAGGTCCCAGCCGAGACATGGCTCGATCTCGACCGAGATGTCGGGCTGGAACTGCGCGCCGTCGGTCACGTGCAGGTCCACGTACAGGATCGGATCCCAGGCGCCGAGCAGGCCGAGCATCGCGCGCGTCTCGGGCGCCTCGGCCTTGGTGTAATCGCGGTTGAGGTTCAGGTTCTGGGCAGTCGTGCGCCAGCCCATCTCTTCCGGGCCGCGCTGGTTCGGGCGGTTCCAGCGGCCGAAGCGCTCGTGGCCGTCGACGTTGTATACGGGCACGAACACGACCGTGACGTGTCCGAGTGCGCCGGGCTCGACACTTCCGTCGAGCAGTTCGCGGAGCGCGAGGAATCCCGCATCCTTGCCATCGATCTCGCCAGCGTGAATGCCGCCCTGGAAGAGCAGCACCGGCCGGTTCTGCTCGCGGGCACGCGCTGGGTCGAGGACGCCGTCCGCAGATGCGACCAGCGCGAGCATGGGCCGACCCTCGGGCGTGCGGCCGAACTCGCTACAACGAACCTTGCTGGGCCAGTGTGCCGCGTAGGCCGCGCACAGGCGCTCGACTTCGTCATAGCGACCGGTGCGGGTGAAACCGGATTGCTCGCCGACCGTGCGCAGGTCGTCCGAGCCGGCCGGCGCGGCGGCGGCTCGGGCCGCGCCGATGCAAAGCGGGAAGAGGCAGAGCGCGGCGAGCGACGCTCGCGCTGCGCGGGTGATCACTTGGCCGCGGCGACCATGTAGTCCACGCCGTTCATCACCGACTGGTCGGTGAGGTCCGTGCGGCCGCCCTTGGGCGGCATGAATCCGCTCTTGCCCTGGAATCCCTGCAGTGCGTGCTGGTGGAGCGTGTCCGTGCCTTGCGCAATGCGCGGCGCCCAGGCCGCCTTGTCGCCGAACTTCGGCGCGCCCGCGACGCCCGCCCCGTGGCAGGCCGCACAGGCCTGGTTGAACACGGCTTCGCCGGTGAGATCGGCAGCCACGACGGGCGCCGCCGCCGGGCCGGCGAGGGCGGCATTGTCCTGGCCCGCGACGGCGTCCCGGGCAATGGGCTGGATCCTCGCCTCGATCTGCTTCGAGTAAGCCGGGTCGTCCTGGCGCCGGGCCACCGAGGTGTTGGCCGTGATGATGCGGGCGACGAAGATCAGTGCGATCGCGACACCGACGAGGATGCCGAGTATCAGCAGGAAGGTGTCGAAGAACTTGCGGTCGTGCGAGGCGCTCACTGTGGATCCCCGGGAAAGACGCTGAAAACGAGGCCGCGAAGTATACCTTGCGGTACACCGGGCCGCGCCACCCCGAGTCGCTCCCGGCCGGGCCCCAGGGCCATGACCCAGGCGGCTTGTCGGCCAATGGATGGACGCCCTTTCCGCCGCCGGTCTATCATCCGCGCCCCAGCGACGCGCCCGTAGCTCAGCTGGATAGAGTACTGCCCTCCGAAGGCAGGGGTCACAGGTTCGAATCCTGTCGGGCGCGCCAACCGGTTTCTGCCTCGATCGGGGCGGCGAGTGAACGCCCTTCCCGCGCTCCGCGTCAGCCGGGCACTGCCCTCACGAGGTAGCCGCCCGACTTCTCGTCCTTCTCGAGCTCGATCAGCTTCCGCGCCTGCGCCTCCTCGAGGAGCTGGCTGAAGCTGCGGAAGCCGTGGTAGCTCTCGTTGAAGCCGGGGCGCTGGCGCTTCAGCGCCTGCTTGATCATCGAGCCCCAGATCCGCTCGTTTTCCTCGCGGTCCTCCGCGAGCGCCTCGATCGTGGCGAGCACGAGCTCGAAGGCCTCCTGCTTCCTTTCCTCGTCCGACGAGGCCGCGGACTTCCGCGCGGGTGCCGGCTCCGCCGGTGCGTCCGCCTCAGCGGCCGATCCCGACGGCGTGCTGCCGGCCTGGCCCTGGGACGCCTGCCTCGGCGCAGCCTGCTTCGCCGGGGCCCTCCGCCTGCCGCTGCGCTGCTCCTCCTTGCGCACGAGGTCGTCGTAGTAGATGAACTCGTCGCAGTTGGCGATGAGCAGGTCGGACGTCGAGCTCTTCACCCCCACGCCGATGACGATCTTGTTGTTCTCGCGCAGCTTGCTCACCAGCGGCGAGAAATCCGAGTCGCCGCTCACGATGACGAACGTGTCCACGTGCGACTTCGTGTAGCAGAGGTCGAGCGCGTCCACGACCATGCGGATGTCGGCGGAGTTCTTGCCGGACATGCGCACGTGCGGGATCTCGATCAGCTCGAAGGACGCCTCGTGCATAGGGCCCTTGAATTCCTTGTAGCGCTCCCAGTCGCAGTAGGCCTTCTTGACCACGATGCTGCCCTTGAGCAGCAGTTTCTCGAGCACCTTGCCGATGTCGAACCTGGCGTACTTCGCATCGCGCACGCCGAGCGCCACGTTTTCGAAGTCGCAGAACACGGCCATGTTGTTGATGGTTGGTTTTGCCATGGCCGAATCCTACACCCGCGTCGCCACAAGCGCCGCCGCCGCGAACATCAGCGTGCCGGCGACGCGGTTCATCGCGCTCATCGCGCGCTCGTCGGCGAAGAACCCCCGGGCGCGCGCGGCCAGGAGCGCGTAGCCCAGGTTCACTGCGCCGATGATCACGACCAGCATCGCCGCCACCAGCGCGAGGTCCGCGAGGGTGAGGCTCGAGAAGTCCACCACCCCCGGCAACAGCGCCGCGTAGAAGAGTATTGCCTGCACGTGGCCCATCATGAGCAGCAACCCGGCACCGTAGTTGCGCCAGAAGTGTCCCTCGTGGGCCGCGCCGCCGATCCTGGATGTCCGTGGCCGGGCCCGCCAGAGGACCATGCCCTGCCACGCGAGGTAGGCCGCGCCGGCCCACCGGAGCGCGGTGAAGAACTCGCCCATCGAGTGCGCCGCCGCCGCCATGCCGGCCGCTGCGAGCGCGAGGAAGATGAGGTCGCCGGTGAGCACGCCGGCCGCGAGCGCCAGCGCCGGCCTCAGGCCGTCGGCGATGGCGCGCGCCACGATTGCGGTGGCGGCCGGCCCCGGGGTCACGGCCGCGACGAACACCGTGGCGGAGATCATGAGGAACGCCGCCGGCGTCATGGACGGCTAGAGCCAGCCCTTGCGGCGGAAGTAGAGGTAGGGCAGGACGGCCGACACGACCATCGCGAGCAGGGCCACGGGATAGCCCCATGGCTTCTCGAGCTCCGGCATGAAGTGGAAGTTCATGCCATACACGCTCGCTACCAGGGTCGGCGGCATCAGCATGACCGCCGCCACGGAGAAGATCTTGATGATGTTGTTCTGCTCGAGGTTGATGAGCCCGAGCACGGCGTCGAGCAGGAACTGGATCTTGTTGCCGAGGAAGGTCGCGTGGTCCGAGAGCGACTGCACGTCGCGCAGCGTGGACTTGAAGCGTCCGCGCTGGTCCTGGGAGAGCGTGACGCTGTTCGCCTGCTGCACGTACATGAGCAGGCGCTGGAAGCTCACGAGGCTTTCGCGCGCCTTCGACACCAGGTCGCCGTTCGCGCCGATTTTCTGGATCATCGCCTGCAGGTCGCCGCTGCTGGGCGGCGAGTTCTTCTGCGGACCGGCGCCGTTGCTGCGTGTGAAGATCGTGTGCGAGACGGCATCGAGCTCAGCCTGCACGCGCTCGAGCAGGTCGGCGATCCGCTCTACGAACGACTCGAGCAGCCCCGCGAGCAGCGTCGCCGAGGAGGTGCAGGCCGCGGGCGAGCGTTCCACGTACTGCATGAAGCGCCGCACGGGCGTCGGGTCGACGTAGCGGTTGGTGATCAGCCGGTCGTTGGCGAGGATGAACGTGATCGCGCTCGACTCGGGCGTCAGCGTGTCGAGCTTGCTGCCGACCGTGGCGGTCATGTAGATGGCGCCGCCCTCCTCGTAGAGGCGGTTCGAGGTCTCGATCTCCTTCATTTCGTCCCGGGTCGGGACGTCCACCGTCAGCAGCGATTCGACGGCTTTTTCCTCGGCGACCGTCGGCTCGAACAGGTCGGCCCACAGGAATTCATCGGGGAACGGCGTCGGGGGCGCGTGTTCCACCCAGGTGTAGCCGCTGCCGGTCGGGATGAGGAGTCGAAGCATCGCGCGGAGCCCTTCGGGTAGGGCGATCTTTTAGCACAATGCCGGCGCGGGAGGCAGGCGGCACGAAAAATGAAAAGGGCCGCGCGGCTGTGCCGGGCGGCCCTGCGGATGAGCGGCGTCCCCGGGGCGAGACTCAGTGCGCCGGCTTTTGTGCCGGTTTTTGAGCCGGTTTTTGAGCTGGTTTTTCCTTCGCGGCGAGCGCGTTCACGACCTGGAAGAGCGCGTCCTCGGGATCGCTCGCCGCACCGGGTGCGGAGCCGACCAGGGTCGCGGCCATGGCGACTTCCGTGACGTACTTGCCGGCGACCACGAACGTCGGCGTGCCGGTGATCTTGTAGCGCCGGTTCAGGTCCTCGGCGCGGCGCACCTTCGACTCGACGGCGAACGACGCGAAGGCCTTCTGGAAGTCCGCCCTGGACACGCCGTGCGACACGAAGAACGCCTCGATGCTCGCGGGCGTGTCCATGCGGTTACCCTTGAGATTGATCTCGCGGAAGATCTCCTCGTGGAGCTGCGGCAGCTTGCCGAGCAACTCGGCCGTGTAGAAGACCCGGGCGTGGGTCTTCAGCATGTCGTTCCAGGTCGCGGGCACCCGGACGAAATCCACGTAGGCCGGGCGCCCCTTCTTGATCCAGGCTTCGATCTTGGGCTCGATCGTGAAACAGTGGGAGCAGGCGTACCAGAAGACCTCGACGACCTCGACCTTCCCGGGCGCGGCGAATTCCACTGGCTGGGCGGGCTCCAGCAGCTTGTACTGCGCGCCTTCGACAACCTCGATGGCCGACGCGCCGCGCGCCGCGAGGAGGAGGATGCCGACGGCAAGGAGCGGCCGGGCGAAACGGGTGATCTTCTGGTTCATGGATGGCTCAGACCGTGGAGTGCGGCGCGGGTTCAACGCAGGCCCTGGACGTAGGAAGCGACGGCGTCGATTTCCTCGTCCGACAGCGCGGCGGCCATCTCGCGCATCACCTGGTTCGTGTCCGTGGTCCGCGTCCCGGCCTTGAAGGCGCGCAGCTGCGCGGCGACGTACGTCGCGTGCTGCCCCTGGATCGACGGGAACACCGCCGGCGCGTTGCCGCGTCCCGTCGGGCCGTGGCAGCCGGCGCAGGCCATGACCTTGCCCCCGACGTTGCCGGAGCGGTAGACGCGCTGGCCGAGCTTGGCCCGGGAGGGTTCGGTCTCGCCGCCGCGGATGGTCTGCGAGGAGAAGAACGCCGCGAGGTCGGCCATGTCCTGCTCGCCCAGGATCGCCGCCATGGGCGACATCAGGGGGTTCTGCCGCTGTCCGCCGTGAAAAGCGGTGAGCTGTTTCAGGATGTAGGTCTCGTGCTGCCCGGCGAGGTTCGGCCACTCGGGGTTTACGCTGTTGCCATCCATGCCGTGGCAAGCGCCGCAGGTCGCGGCCTTGGCCTGGCCGGCGTCCTTCGAGCCCGCGGCGAGCGAGGGTGCGGTCCAGCCGAGGGTAACCGCCAGGGAGAGGGCGGCGACGAGCTTCGCGGTCATATAACCACTCCGAGCGAGGGGCATGAGAGCCGCAAATTGTACACTACGACCCCTTCGGCGAATCGCGGCGGTCGTATCCAGTGTCCACGTATCCGCTCGTTAAATTCCTGACCAGCGCCGACGCGGCAGGGCAGTTTCCCGGGGACGCCGGGGTGGAAGTCTCGGTGGCCGGGCGCTCGAACGCCGGCAAGTCGAGTGCCATCAACGCGATCACCCGGCGCAAGGGGCTCGCGCGAACCAGCAAGACCCCGGGCGCGACCCGTCTCATCAACTTCTTCGAACTGGAGCCCGGCCGACGCCTCGTGGACCTGCCCGGCTACGGGTTCGCCGCCGTGTCCGGCGACATGCGCCGGCATTGGGGCCAGCTGATTTCCGCCTACTTCCAGCGCCGGCAGTCGCTGCGCGGTTCGGTCGTGGTGATGGACGTCCGCCATCCCCTGACAGAGAACGACTGCGACATGCTCGAACTCGCCGTTTCGCGCAAGGTGCCGGTACACATCCTGCTCACCAAGGCCGACAAGCTGGGCCGCGGGGCGGCGCGGCAGGCGCTGGCGGGCGTGCGCCGGGAGGTCGGGGAGGGCGTCGGTGTCCAGCTTTTCTCAGCCCTGGGCGGCGAAGGGGTGGACGAGGCAAGGCGGGCGATCGAGCGAATGCTCGACGGGCGGGCCACCGAAAAAGAAACCCCGGTTGGACCAGCGGATCCAACCGGGGAAGTTGACCCGGCGTTGGGGGACTGACCGGGCGGGTGCGGCGCCCAGGGAGGTAGGCGCGGCACCGAGCGTCGAAATGTCGCTCACGAATAAAGACCGGGCCCGCGCGCCAAAGTTCACGACCCCGGCGACAAAAAGATCGTTGCGAGGCAAGTGCCTGTCTGGAAAAGAAAAATGGGCCCACCCGCAAGGGTGGGCCCATCCTGTCACGTCGCCAGGGGCGACGCGGCAATCAGCGTTGGATCAGAACTTGTAGAGGATCGAGAACATGAAATTGTTGAAGTTGCCCGAACCCGTGTCGTCGTTGCCGACGCTCGGCATGGCCTGCCACTCGAGGCGTGCGGCCCAGGTGTCCATGAAGGCGGCATCGACGCCCACTCCGCCGAAGAACTCCGTCGAGCCGTCGGAAGTGTGGCCCTTGATGACGTCCACGCCGTCGGTTGCCTTGGCCGTGAATTTCATGTCGCCCATGAACACGCCAACGCGGCCGAACACGTCGAAGGTCTCATTGATTGGCCAGATGCCGAGGACCGACACCGGCCAGCCCGTCGCATGCCAGTCGCCCTTCACGTTGCCGACATTGGGGATGGCGACTTCGCCATCGTCGTAGGAGATCCTGCCCTTGAAGTTGGAGCTGCCCATGTCGAGATAGGCCACTTCGGCCGCGATGTACGGCATGAACTTGTAGCCGACGAAGATCGAGTACGGCGTCGAATACTGGTCGGAGCTTTCGCTCGAGACGAACAGGTTCGGATCGATCAAGTCCTGCACGGCTCCGTTAATGGTGTTGACCAACTTTCCTTCGTTGACGTTCATCTTGCTGTAGCCCATGCCCGCGCCGGCATAGAAGCCACTGTCGGCCGCGACGGCCGAGCCGGCGACCAGCGCCAAGGCGGTAATGAGAGCAATTCTTGACTTCATTTGTTTGGTCCTTCTTGTGGGGTAAATGATTGATTTCTCTGCCGTACCGGCGTGCGGCCGGACCGGGGGAGTAGCACTATGCTACGCTGCAGCAATGCAAAAAAGCAACTCGTGGAAAGTTCTCGCACAGCACTGAATCCCGCAAAAAAAGACACTTTCCCGAAAAAAAAGTTCCAGCGTTGCCAGAAAGCAACGACTGGAATGTGACACCAGCCGCCAAGAGTCGACCCGGCAGGGCCATTGGGAGATGCGATCGGCGGGGAGTTGCCCGCAGGAAAGAAAACGGGCCCACCCCAGGGGATGAGCCCGTCTTCTCGCCGCCTCGGGCAGCGCAGCCGTCAGTCGACCGCAGGTCGACGGTCAGAACCGGTACAGCAGCGAGAACTGGATCCCGTTCCAGTCCGCTTCGCCCGTGCTGCTGTTCCCCAGGCTCGGAATGGCCAGCCACTCGAAGCGTGCGGCCCAGTTCTCCATGAACTTTCCGTCCACGCCGATGCCGTAGAGGAACTCGCTCGAGCTTTCGCTGTAGTGCGATTTGCCGACGCCGGTATCGACCGTCACGCGCAGGTCCCCGCTGACATCGCCGAAGAATCCGCCGACGCGACCGAAAACATCCCAGCTGTCATTGATCGGCCAGATGCCGAGGACGCTGGCCTGCCACCCGGTCGCGCCCCATTCCAAGGTGGCCTTGGTCGGCACGGATTCGACCAGGGTTGCGGGTGGGGGGGTGGGATTCGCGACCGTGATATCGGCCAGTCCGCTGCCCGTATAGGACGCGTTGCCAGTGTCCATGTAGCCCGCTTCGACTGCGACGTACTTCATGAAGCGATAGCCGGCGAACGCGCTCCACATGATGTCGCTGTCGTCTGTCTTCGCCGACCACGCCGTGAGCGGCGCATCGAGCGAGCCGAATATGTACGCGATCTCGCTGGTGATATCCGACCTTGGAAGCGACATCTGGCTCCAGCCGGCGCCCGCGCCGGCGTAGAAGCCGTTGTCGTCTGCGACGGCGTTCCCCGCGACCAGGGCCGACGCTGCGATCAATGCTGCCGTGAGTTTCATGTGCACGTCCCTCGTTGTTTGGCGCCCTGGCGGGTCGCGACGGCCCCTCGTCGAACCCGAGAACCGGGTCCGCGGAAGGAACCCTACGCCATGGCCGGCGTGGGCTCAAGTCGCGGCCATTTCGTGGACGTGCATTCTTCCCGCACGGATGCGCCCGAATCACTTCCGGGTTACGGACAAGGCAGCGGACCCCGTCACCCGGACGGAGTCCGCCGGCCCTTGAAGGGAGCCGCAGCCGCTCAGAAACGCCAGACCGCGATCGCGATCCAAAGTGACGAGGAATCCGTGTCGGCGATCCGAATCCTTGGTACTCAGCACTAACGGTTTGGAATCATTTAGTGCTGGGCGCCGCCCCGCCGAACAGGCAAGTGGGGGAAGTGCTCATGCCGCATGGCCGAGTGCGGCAACGGGCCGGATTCGGTAGCGGGCGTGAACTGTGGCGGGCCCGGTCCTCAGTGGGCCTCGTCCCAGTTCAGCCCGCGCCCGACTTCGACCTTGAGCGGCACCCTTAGCGCAGCCGCCGCCGACATGTGCTCGCGCAGGCCCTGCTCCACGCGCGCGACCGCGCCCTCCGCGACCTCGAGTACGAGTTCGTCGTGCACCTGCATCACGAGCCTTGCCCCGGCGTCGCCCGCGAGCCAGCGGTGCACGTCGATCATGGCCCGCTTGATGATGTCCGCTGCCGTGCCCTGCATGGGCGCGTTGATGGCGCTGCGCTCGGCGTACTGCCTGAACTGCTGGTTCTTCGAGCGGATGTCCGGGAGGTGCAGCCGCCGGCCCGCCACCGTTTCCACGTAGCCCTGCTCGCGGGCGATGGCGCGGGTCTCGTCCATGTAGCGCTTCACGCCCGGGTAGCGGTGGAAATAGAGATCCACGTACTGCTGCGCGGCGCCGCGCTCGATGCCGAGCTGTCGGGCGAGCCCGAACGCGGACATGCCGTAGATCAGGCCGAAGTTGATCGCCTTGGCCGCCCGTCGCTGTTCCAGCGTCACCTGCGGCTCCGCCACTCCGAATACCTCGGCTGCCGTGGCCTGGTGGATGTCGCGATCCTCGGCAAAGGCCTTGAGCAGGCCTTCGTCGCCCGAGAGGTGCGCCATGATCCGGAGTTCGATCTGCGAATAGTCGGCGGCTACCAGCAGGTGACCGGGGGGTGCGACGAACGCCTGCCGGATGCGGCGTCCCTCGGGCGTGCGGATCGGGATGTTCTGCAGGTTCGGGTCGGTCGATGACAGCCGGCCCGTGGCCGCCACCGCCTGGTGGTAGGAGGTGTGCACGCGTCCCGTGCGCGGATCCACCTGGCCCGGCAGCTTGTCGGTGTAGGTGGAGCGGAGCTTCGCCATCCCACGGTAGTCGAGCACGATGCGCGGCAGCTCGAAGTCTTCGGCGAGTTCCTCGAGCACGTCCTCGGCAGTCGAGGGCTGGCCCTTCGCGGTCTTGCGCCTCGCGGGCAGGCCGAGCTTGCCGAAGAGAACTTCCTGCAGCTGCTTCGGAGAGTCGAGGTTGAACGGGCCGCCCGCGGCCGCGTGCGCCTTGCCCTGCAGCTCGAGCAGTTTCTTCGACAGTTCGTGGCTCTGCTTCCTGAGCATCGCGACGTCGATCAGCACGCCCGTGTGCTCCATGTCGAGCAGCACCGGCACCAGCGGTTGTTCGATCTCCTCGTAGAGCCTGCGCAGCGCCGGCAGCGCACCGATGCGCGGCCAGAGCGTGCGATGCAGGCGCAGCGCGACGTCGGCGTCCTCGGCCGAGTACTCGCCGGCGGTCTCGACCGGGACCTCGGCGAAGGGCAGCTGCTTCGCGCCCTTGCCCGCCACGTCCTCGTAGTGAATGGTCTCGATGCCGAGGTAGTGCCGTGCGGTCGAGTCGAGGTCGTGGCGTGTCGCGGTGCTGTCCAGCACGTAGGACTCGAGCATCGAGTCGTACTTCATCCCGCGGAGTTCGATGCCGTGGTTGCGCAGCACGTGGGCGTCGTACTTGAGGTGGTGCCCGAGCTTGGCGCGCGTCTCGTCTTCGAGCAGGGGCTTCAGGCGCGCCAGCACCTGTTGCCGGTCGAGCTGGTCGGGTGCGCCGGGATAGGTGTGCGCGAGCGGCACGTAGGCGGCGCGCCCGGGCTCGACGCAGAACGAGACGCCCACGATCTCGGCTTGCATGTAATCGAGCGAAGTCGTTTCCGTGTCGAAGGAGATGATCTCCGCGGCATCGAGCTGTTCCATCCAGCGCTCGAATTCGCTCTGGTCGAGGATCACCTCGTAGTCGCGCGGGCCGAGGTCCGACGGCGCCGGTGCAGCCGACTCCGGTCCGCGACGGAACTGCGTCATCCCGGCGCCCGTCTCGGCTGCCGCGTGGACCCGCGCGGCCGAGAGCTCCGAGGCTGGGGCGGTGGCGGGCTCGCCGCCCGGCAGTTGCTTCAGAAGCGACCTGAGTTCGAGCCTTGAATAGAGGGCGCGCAGGCGCTCGACGTCCGCCGCCGCCGGCACCAGTTCGCGAGGCGCGAGCGGGAGTTCGAGCTTGCAGTCGATGGTCGCGAGCCTGCGCGACAGCGCGAGGTCGTCCGTGTGCTCGCGCAGGCTCTCGCCCACCTTGCCCTCGACCTCGTCCCGGTGCGCGAGCAGGTTGTCCAGCGTCGAGTACTGGTTCAGCCACTTCGCGGCCGTCTTCGGTCCCACTTTGGGCACGCCGGGGATGTTGTCCGAGGCATCGCCCACGAGCGCGAGATAGTCCACGATCTGCTCGGGATACACGTCGAACTTGACCTTGACGCCCGCGCGATCGAGCGACGACCCCGTCATGGTGTTCACGAGCGAGACGCGCCCGTCGACCAGCTGCGCCATGTCCTTGTCGCCGGTCGAGATCACGACCTTCAGGCCCTCGTCCGCCGCGCGGCGGGCGAGCGTGCCGATGACGTCGTCGGCCTCCACGCCCTCGATCCGCAGCAAGGGCAGGCCGAGCGCCTGCACCGCATCGATCAGCGG
>Ga0209253_10002719_pt1 | contig 15637 bp, 14 predicted proteins | sample FrelakmetBRP12BR_FD_187145 | JGI IMG/M metagenome (GOLD analysis project Ga0209253, IMG submission 187145) | Freshwater lake sediment microbial communities from the University of Notre Dame, USA, for methane emissions studies - BRP12 BR (SPAdes)... | ecosystem: Environmental > Aquatic >...
GTGGTCGCGGCGCGGGTCGCGGAAGAGGTGGCGGCCTTCGCCGCCGTCGACGCCGACACCGTGGACCGCATCAAGATGGCGATCATCGAGGCGTGCATCAACGCCTTCGAGCACAGTGCCTCCGAGTCGGGGAAGGTCCGGCTCCGGTATCTGCTCTCTCCCGACAAGATCGAACTGTTCGTGCAGGACGACGGGAAGGGATTCCGGGCGGGGAAGACCTCGGAGGAGTCGAAGAAGAACCGGGGATGGGGACTGAAGCTGATCCGGGAACTGGTCGACGAGGTGGAGATCGTCACCGGGCCGGACGGCACCGTCGTCCGCATGGTGAAGAATCTCGAGGCGGTCCCCGGGAGCCCGGCAAACGCGATAGAGACAGGGGGACCCGCGTCCCCCGGGGAGCGCTGATGTCGCCGCACAAGACGATCCGGACGCGAGAGGAGGGGGGCACCCTCGTGGTGTCCGTCGGCGGATACCTGAACAGCCTGCTGGGCGAGGAAGTCGAAAAAGCGGTCCGCGCGCAGCTCGAAGTCGGGGGCCGCCGGATCCTGCTGAACTTCGGGAGCACCCGGCTGGTGAACAGCATCGGGATCTCGTTCGTCATCGGGATCGTCGAGAAGGTGATGGAGCGGGAAGGCCGGATGGCGTTCTGCGGGGTGAGCCGGATCAACCGGGACCTCTTCCACGTGACGGGGCTGGCGAAATACGTCCCGTCCTTCGAAACGGAAAAGGAGGCGCTCGACTACCTGTCGGGAAACGCTTGAGCATCCGGCGGAGTCGCCGCAGGGTGAGTCCCGGAGGCGCGGCGGCTCAGGGAATCGTCGCCAGGATCGCGCGGAGTCCGTCCACGCTGCGCCGGAAGTGCTCCTTCCGGTGCGGCTCCACCGTCAGGATCGGGCGGGCGCCCGCGTCCCGCACCGCCAGCAGCACCCCCCGGAAGTTGATCCCCCCCTCTCCGACCGGAAGGTGATCGTCCCGCCGTCCCCGGTTGTCGTGCACGTGCGTCATCCGGATCCCCTCCCCGAACGCCTCCGCCCACTTGTGCACCGGCAGGCGGGAGAAGAGCGTCGCGTGTCCCGGGTCGAAGCAGAAGTGGAGGCGAGGGGATCCCACCGCCTCCCGCAGCCGAAGCAGGTGGTCGGGGACCTCGTCGAAGACGTTCTCCACGAACAGGTCGGTTCCCGCCTTCTCCGCCGCTTCGGCGAGTTCACCGAACGAACGCCGGGCCGGGGCGAACCACATCGAAGGCTGGAAATCGAAGAGCCAGTCGTAGTACCCGCCGTGGAGCACGATCCCGGCGGGCCGGAAGACGGGGGCGAGGGCGATCGCCCCTTCGATGCGACGGACGGCGAACCGCCGCGCCTCCTCGTCGCGCGCACCGGGCCACACGTCCTCGAAGGGGGCGTGGAACGAGAGGGAGCGGATTCCCGATTTCCGAAGCGTCTCCGCCGCGGTTTCCGCCTCGGCCGGGGTGATCGCGTCGAGGGCCGCCCCCGAAAAATAGATCTCCGGCCCGACCCCGGCGTCGGACAGCATCCGGATCGTGTCCGGCTCCTTCAGCAGGGGGTAGGGGACGGTGGAGTGGACGATCCAGGGCATGGCCTGCCTCCCGGGGCGATTTCCGCGAACAAGGAACGAAGCTAACGTATCCGGGGACCGCCTGCAAGAGGACGCCACGGATCGCCTCGCCCGTTGCCCGCCCGGAGAATCGGGCCGGAGAGAATTCCGGGGTTGACTTTTTCCTTGCATACTGTATACGTAGAACGGCGTTCATTTCTTCCGGCGTCGAGGTAACTTCTTGCAGAAACTGAGAATCCGCATCGACAACCACATGACCCTCCGCGAACGGATCGTCGAGTCGATCCGGGGCGCCATCGCCAACGGTCAACTGGCTCCCGGGACCCGCATCGCGGAACCGGATCTGGCCGACAAGTTCGGGATCAGCCGGACGCCGATCCGCGAAGCGTTCCGCCAGCTGGAGTCGGAAGGCTTCATCACCGTGGTGCCGCGCAAAGGGGCCATCGTCGCCTCCCTGTCGCCGCAGGACATCTCCGACTTCTACGACCTGAAGATGGTCCTCGAGGGATACGCGGCCCGGTGCGCCGTCAAGACCCTCAAGGATGGCGACCTGACGAAGATGGAGACGGTCAACCGCCAGCTCGAAGCCGCCGCCCACAAGAAGGACTTTCGCCGGCTGCTCGACCTGCACAACGAATTCCACGACATCTTCCTGCGCGCCTGCGGGAACGAGAAGCTGCACGCGATCGTCCAGAACATGGTCATGCAGTTCCGCCGGTTCCGCCTGATCCTCGCCATGCCGGGAAAGATCGAGGGGTCGATCCGGCAGCATTGGGAGATCATCGACGCGTTCCGGAAGCGCGACCCGGAACTCGCCGAGGCGCTCGTGCGCAAGAACGCGATGTACGGCAAGAAGCTGCTCCTCCGGGAACTGGCCAAGGCCTGACCCTTCGCCGTCGATGCCCGGTACCCCAGGTCTTCGCACCCTCCCGTCGATCGCATCCCTGCTCGCAAGCGACACCGCCCGACGGCTGCTTCGGGTCCATCCCCGGGCCGTGGTGGCGGATTCCCTCCGGCGGGCCGTCGGCGCCGCCCGTGCGGCCGTCGCGGAGGAGCGGGTTTCGCTCTCCCGGGAGGAGTGGGCCGAACGGGTCCTCTCGATCCTTCCCGGGGAGATCGCCTCGAGGGAGGCCCTCCCGTTCCGCCGGGTGATCAACGCCGCGGGGGTGATCGTCCACACCAACCTCGGGCGGGCGCCGCTCCCCGAGGAGGCGCTTGCCGCGGTCGTCGACACCGCCCGCGGGTATTCGAACCTCGAATTCGACCTTGCCGCGGGGGAGCGATCGTCCCGCCTCGCGCACGTCGAGGAGACGCTGCGCGCGTTGACGGGCGCGGAGTGCGCCCACGTGGTCAACAACAACGCCGCCGCCGTGCTGCTCTGCCTCGCGGGCCACGCCCGCGGGCGCGAAGTGATCGTCAGCCGCGGCGAGCTCGTGGAGATCGGCGGGTCGTTCCGGATCCCCGACATCATGGCGGAGAGCGGGGCCCGCCTGGTGGAGGTGGGGACCACGAACCGGACGCGCCTGTCGGACTACGAGAACGCCGTCACCGGACGGACCGCGCTGCTGCTGAAGGTCCACCGGTCCAACTTCTCCGTTCACGGGTTCACGGAGGAGGTCTGCGCCGCCGACCTCGCCCGCCTCGGCGCGCGCGCAGGGATCCCGGTGATGGAGGACCAGGGGTCGGGGGCGTTGATCGACCTCGCGCCGCACGGCATCCCCGGCGCCGCGTCCCTCCGGCAGGTCCTGGCCGCCGGCCCGGGGATCGTCACCGCGAGCGGGGACAAGCTTCTCGGGGGACCTCAGGCGGGGATCATCGTGGGGAAGGAAGATCTGGTCGCCCCGCTGAAGAGGCATCCGCTCTCACGGGCGCTCCGGGTGGACAAGATGTGCCTCGCCGCGCTCTCGGCCGTCCTTCGCCTCTATGCGGACGAACGCAGGGCGCTGGATCGGGTTCCCGTCCTCCGGATGCTCCTCGAGCCCGAGGAACGGGTGCGCGCCAGGGCGCGCCGCCTCGTGCGGGCGATCCGCGCCTCCGGCACCTCCCTCGTTCTCGTCATCGAGCGCGGCGGGACCTCCCCCGGGGGAGGAGCTCTTCCCGACACCTTCCTCCCGACCGCCTGCGTCGCCGTCTCGCACCCGCGGATCCCGGAAGCGGCCATGGAGGCGCGGCTGCGCCGTGGGGCGCCTCCCGTGGTCGCCCGTGTGGGGAAAGGGAAGGTGCTCCTCGACCTGCGGACGGTCCGGGACGACGAGGTGCCGCTGCTCGCGGGCGCGCTGATCGCCGCCGGGAAGAAGGATTGACCGCTCCCCCGTCCGGCGGGTAGAGTAGGAGCCACCATGAACTCCTGGACCGCCCGATGCTGAACTCCAGCGTCCTCGTCCTCAACCGGGGCTTCTTCCCGGTCCACGTCACCAATGCCCGCCGGGCGTTCTGCCTGCTGTACGCCGGGCTCGCCCGGGCGATCAACGAGCAGTACGAAACGTTCGACTACCCGTCGTGGAGCGCCCTTGCGGTCGCCGCCGGGGACCCCGCGGTCGGTGTCGTGGGAAGGGCGGTGCGGGTCCCCCGCGTGGTGGTCCTCGTCGCCTACGACCGGGTTCCGCGGCGGAACGTCCGGTTCAGCCGGCGAAACATCTTCGTCCGGGACCGCAACACCTGCCAATATTGCGGGAAGGCGTTCCCCAGCACCGAACTCAACCTCGACCACGTGGTGCCCCGGTCCCAGGGGGGAAAGACCAGCTGGGAGAACATCGTCTGCAGCTGCGTTCCGTGCAACAAGAGGAAGGGGGGGAACCGCCCCGATCAGACCGGAATGCGGCTGGTCTCCGTCCCGGCGACGCCCCGCTGGTCGCCGGAGTTCGCCTTCTCCCTTCGGGCTCCCATCCACCGGGAATGGGTTCCGTTCCTCAACGTGGTCGACTTCACGTATTGGAACCTCGAACTCCAGGATTGACCCCGGGCACGCCAAGGGGCCGGGGCGTGAACACCACCTCCCTCCTCTTCGTGGTCGGGCACCCGGTATCGCACTCGTTAAGCCCCGCGATGCACAACGGGGTGATCGCCCGGCTGGGGCTTCCTCTCCATTACATTCCCGTCGACCTGCCCCCGGGGCATCTTCGCGGGTTCCTGCGGGTCGTCCGGGCGGGGAACTTCCTCGGGGGGAACGTCACGATCCCGTACAAGGAGGAAGCCGCCGCCCTCGCGGATACCCGGTCGGAGGCGGTGGAGGTCTGCGGCGCCGCGAACACCCTGGTGGTCCGGAAAGGGACGCTCCACGCGGAGAACACGGACGGGGAGGGGTTCCTCGATGCCCTCGAAGGGCGCGGTTGGGGACGGCGGTTCCGCCGGGTCGTCCTCCTGGGCGCCGGCGGGGCGGCCCGCGGGATCGCCTTTGCCCTCGGGAGGGCAGGGACCCGGGAGATCGTCCTTCTGAACCGGCACCCCCGCCGGGCGGAACGCGTCGCGCGCCTCCTTTCCCGCCGGTATCCCGCATCCGTTTTTGACGCCGGGGACCTCCGGCCTCAAACCCTCCGTGAGGAGTTCCGGGGGGCCGACCTCATCGTCCAGTGCACCTCCCTCGGCCTCCTGGGGGAGTGGGAAAATTTTCCGATAAAAGATGTGCAGAAAACGTCCCGCTTCGCCGATATAGTCTACCGGGCAGGAGGAACGGACCTGGTCCGGCGGCTTCGCGCCCGTGGAATCGGTACGGTGGGGGGGCTACCGATGCTGGCCTGCCAGGCCGCGCGGAGCTTCACCCTCTGGACGGGGCGGGAGGTTCCCGGGGAAGCGTTCCGGAGATCGGCGGTAAGGGCTTTGAAATTATGATACATTTTAGCATTATCCCGATACCAGCGAGGTAGGTGCGGTCATGTCTGTACTGGCCAACAAGATCGGCGAGATGCTCCTGAAAGGGAACCTCATCAGCGCGGACCAGCTGCGCGGCGCCCTCGAATCCCAGGAGAAGACGCACGAACGGATCGGAACCGTCCTCGTGAAGGCCGGTTTCATCAAGGAGGAGGAGCTCCTCGCCTTCCTCGGCCGCCAGTTCAACCTCCCTGTCGTCGACCTTTCGAAATACGAGATCAACCCCGACGTCGTCCGCCTCCTCCCCGAGGAGATGGTCCAGAAGCACCTCGCCCTTCCCATCAACCGTGTGGGGTCGAAGATGATCGTCGCGGTCGCCGACCCGTCCAATATGGCGATCATCGACGGGATCGGGTTCAAGACCGGGTACGCCGTCGAGCTCGTCCTCGCTTCCGAGCGCGAGATCACGGCGGAGATCAACAAGTTCTTCGACCGCTCGATGGAGTTCAAGGACATCATCTCCGAGCTCGACGAGGACTTCGAGGTCATCCACGAGGAGGAGGTCGACACCGCGGACCTCGAGCGGGGTGTCGACGACGCGCCCGTCGTCAAGCTGGCGAACTACCTCCTCACCGAAGCGATCAAGCGGCGGGCGTCGGACATCCACATCGAGCCGTACGAGAAGGAGTTCCGCGCCCGCTATCGGGTGGACGGCGTTCTTTTCGAGGTGATGCGTCCTCCGCTGCGGCTTCGCAACGCCTTGTCGTCGCGGCTCAAGATCATGGCCTCCCTCGACATCGCGGAGCGCCGTCTTCCGCAGGATGGCCGCATCAAGATGAAGGTCGGGAAAGGGCGGGAGATGGACTTCCGCGTCTCCGTTCTCCCGACGATCCACGGCGAGAAGATCGTCCTGCGCCTCCTCGACAAGTCGAACCTTCAGCTCGACATGACGAAGCTGGGATTCGAGCCCGAACAGCTGGTCCACTTCAACGAGGCGATCCACCGCCCCTACGGGATGATCCTCGTCACCGGGCCCACGGGCTCCGGGAAGACGACGACCCTCTATTCCGCGCTCGCCGACCTGAACAAGGTGGCCGACAACATCTGCACCGCCGAGGACCCGGTCGAGTACAACTTCGCGGGGATCAACCAGGTGCAGATGAAGGAGGAGATCGGCCTCACCTTCGCCGCGGCGCTGCGCTCCTTCCTGCGGCAAGACCCCGACATCATCATGGTGGGGGAGGTCCGGGACTACGAGACCGCCGAGATCGCCGTCAAGGCGGCCCTCACAGGACACCTCGTCCTCTCCACCCTGCATACCAACGACGCTCCCAGCACGGTCACCCGGCTTCTGAACATGGGGATCGAGCCGTTCCTCGTATCGTCGTCGCTGAACCTGATCGTCGCGCAGCGGCTGGCCCGCCGGGTGTGCTTGAAATGCAGGGAGGAGATCAAGCTCCCCCCGAAGGCGCTCGCGGACGCGGGGATGAAGCCCGAGAGGATCCGGCTCGCGAAACCCATGAAGGGGAAGGGGTGCGAGGAATGCAGCGGGACCGGGTTCCGGGGGCGGGTCGCCCTCTACGAGGTGATGCCGATCAAGGAAGAGATCAAGGACCTCGTGCTGCGCGGCGGCTCGGCGCTCGATCTCCAGCGGGAGGCGGTCCGGCTCGGCATGAAGACGTTGCGCCAGTCGGGCCTGTCGAAACTGGAGGAAGGGGTCACGACGCTGGAAGAGGTGCTTCGCGTGACCGCGCCGGATTGATCCCGTCCCTCAAGGAGTCTGGAACATGGTGACGATTCAGGAGCTTCTCAACACGATGTACGAGAAAGGGGCGTCCGACCTCCACATCACGACGGGGATCGCGCCGACGATCCGCGTGGACGGCCGGCTGGTCCCGCTGCCGCACGAGCCGCTGATGCCGCAGGACACCAAGCGTCTTTGCTACAGCGTCCTGACCGAGGCGCAGAAGCAGCGGTTCGAGGAGGAGTGGGAGCTCGACCTCTCCTTCGGCGTGAAGGGGCTCTCCCGCTTCCGGGCGAACGTATACATGCAGCGGGGGGCCGTCGCCGGCGCCTTCCGCACCATCCCTTTCCGGGTGCGCCCCTTCGAGGAGCTGGGCCTCCCTGCGCACCTCAAGGATCTTTGCAAGAAGCCCCGGGGGCTCGTGCTGGTGACCGGACCGACCGGATCCGGGAAGTCGACCACCCTCGCGGCGATGATCGACAAGATCAACAACGAGCGGCAGGAACACATCATCACGATCGAGGACCCGATCGAGTATCTCCACCCGCACAAGAAGTGCCTCGTGAACCAGCGGGAGGTCAACGCGGACACCCAGAATTTCAAGAAGGCGCTCAAATACATCCTGCGGCAGGACCCCGACGTGGTCCTGATCGGCGAGATGCGGGACCTGGAGACGATCGAGGCGGCCCTTACGGTCGCGGAGACCGGACACCTGGTCTTTGCGACGTTGCACACCAACTCCTGCGTCCAGACGATCAACCGGATCCTCGACGTGTTCCCTCCCTACCAGCAGCCGCAGGTCCGCGCGCAGCTCTCCTTCGTCCTCGAGGGGGTCATCTCCCAGATCCTCATTCCCCGGGCGAGCGGGACGGGTCGGGTGCTGGCCCTCGAGGTGATGATCCCGAACCCGGCGATCCGGAACCTCATCCGGGAGGAGAAAGTGCACCAGATCTACTCCCAGATGCAGGTGGGGCAGGCGAAGTTCGGGATGCAGACGATGAACCAGTCTCTGCTGGCGGCGTACCTGCGCAGGGAGATCACGCTGGATGACGCGGTGGGGCGCAGCTCCGACCCCGACGAATTCCGTAATCTTCTGACGGCGGCGCAGCACCGCCCCCAGGGACCGGGCCGAAAGGATTGATTCTGTTCCGGCAGGAGCAACGGAGGAGACGATGACGAAATTCGCTTGGGAAGGCAGAAACCGCGGGGGTGGGTCGGTTACGGGGGAGATGGAAGCCCCGAACGAGGCGTTCGTCCTCGCGCAGCTGCGGCGGGAGCAGATCGCGCCCATGAAGATCCGGAAGAAAGCCGGGGACCTGGTGATCACCCTGCCGTGGAAGGGCGACAAGAAGGTCACGGGGAAGGAGCTGGCGATCTTCACCCGCCAGTTCGCCACCATGATCGACGCGGGGCTCCCCCTGGTCCAGTGCCTCGACATTCTCGGACTCCAGCAGGAGAACGCGACGTTCAGGAAGGTGATCCTGAAAATCAAGGAGGACGTGGAGAGCGGCTCCACCTTCGCCGATGCCCTTTCCAAGCACCCGAAGGTCTTCGACGCCCTCTTCGTCAACCTCGTCGCCGCCGGGGAGGTGGGCGGCATCCTCGACACGATCTTGTCGCGACTCGCCGATTACATCGAGAAGTCGATGAAACTCGCCAAGAAGATCAAGGGTGCGATGGTCTACCCGGCCACGATCCTCGCCGTCGCCGTCGTCGTCACGGTCGTCCTTCTTGTATACGTCATTCCGATCTTCGCGAGGATGTTCTCCGATTTCGGCCAGGCGCTCCCCGGTCCCACCCAGCTCGTCCTCGCGATCAGCAACTTCACGCGGAAATATTTCCTCGTCGTCATCGCGTTCTTCTTCCTCCTTGGGGGAGTGTTCCGATGGTACTACCGGCAGGAGACGGGCCGGAGGAACGTCGACCGGCTCCTGCTTCAGCTCCCGGTCGTCGGCTCCCTGCTTCAGCGGATCGCGGTCGCACGGTTCTCCCGGACCCTCGGGACGATGGTCAGCAGCGGCGTCCCGATTCTCGAGAGCATGGACATCGTGGCGAGGACCGCGGGGAACAAGATCATCGAAGAAGCGATCGTGAAGGCGCGCGGCAGCATCAGCGAGGGAAAGACGATCGCGGAACCGCTGGCGGAGAGCAAGGTGTTTCCACCGATGGTGACCCAGATGGTCAGCGTGGGCGAAGCCACGGGCGCCCTCGACGCGATGCTGACCAAGATCGCCGACTTCTACGACGACGAGGTCGACTCCGCCGTCGACGCGATGACGGCGCTGCTCGAACCGATGCTGATGGTCTTCCTCGGCGTGGTCATCGGCGGGCTGGTCATCGCGATGTACCTGCCGGTGTTCAAGCTGGCGGGGGCCGTCGGGGGGTAGGGTCTGTCCAGGACAGACTCCGGGCGGTTGGCCCGTGACCCCGGGGAGGGAACCGAGGGGAAGCGGGCGGGGGGGCGAAACCTTCTCCTGATCCGCACGGGGATCACCTTCGCCCTGCTGGCGTCCGTGGTTTCCGTGCAGATACGGTCGCCGGAGCTTCTCCTCACGGGCGGGTTCCAGCTCCTGTACTTCGCCGTCCTTCTCTCCTACGGGTGGCTGCTGCTGCGGTACGCCGCGTGGGGGGGTGTCGAGCTTCCGCTCTACGCCGCCTTCCTCCAGGCCGCCGCGGACGTCGCATTCATCTCCATCATCGTCTTCGCTACCGGCCTGTACGACAGCGTCTTCTCCTTCATGTTCGTCGTGGTGATCCTGCTGGGGAGCCTCGAGCGGTACTTTCGCGGGGCGGTGGGCTGGGCGCTCCTCTCCTCGGCCGTATACACCGTCCTCGTTTACCTGCAGATGCGCGGGATCGTCCATCCCCCCGGTTTCGAGACCGCGTCCGTCTCGTTTCCCCAGTTCGCCCGTTCGGCGGTGACGCACTCCACGGCATTTCTGCTCACGGGGATCCTTTCCGGGCTCCTCGGGGAGGAGATCCGTAAGGGGAGGAAGAACGTCCGCGATCGGGACGACGTGATCCAGAAGCTGGAGACCTTCCACAAGCACGTGATCGACAACATTCCATCTGGCCTCCTCACGAGCGACACGCAGGGAAGGGTGAACCTGGTGAACGATACGGCGTGCGCCATTCTCGGCGTAACGCGGGAGGAATCGGTGGGGAAGCCGATGGCGCAGGTCCTCGCCGGGATCGCGGGGTGGGAGGCGCGGGAAGGGAGGGAGGAATCCCGGATTCCCCGCGCGGAAACCCGGTTTCTGCGTCCCGACGGCGCGGAGGTGTACCTCGGTTTCTCTACGTCCCCGATGAAGGATGCCGAGGGGCTCTCGATCGGCCGCGTGGTCATCTTCCAGGACCTGACCCCCATCAAGCAGATGGAGGAGCGCGTCCGGATCGCGGATCGGCTGGCGGGAGTCGGGGAGCTCGCCGCGGGGCTCGCCCACGAGATCCGGAATCCCCTCGCGTCGATCGCTGGGTCGTCCCAACTGCTCCGCGAATCGTCCTCCGTCTCCAGGGAGTCGTCGACGCTCCTCGAGATCATCGGGAGGGAGAGCGAGCGGTTGAACGGCCTGATCACCGACTTCCTCGCCTACACAGGCCCCTCGCAAAGGAACACCACGCGCCTCGACCTGGCGGCGCTGCTCCGGGACGTCGCGGAGGCGGTTCGGGCAGGGGAGGCCCGGGAGAAGGGCGTGGTGGTCGAACTCGCTCCGTTGAAGCCTCTCCTGGTCGAGGGGGACGGCGAGCAGCTGAAACAGGTGGTGTGGAACCTCGTCCGTAACGCGATGCAGGCCGCACAGGCCGGGGGAAAGGTGATGCTCGACGGCTTCGAGCAGATCCGACACGGGTCCCGATACGTCGTCGCGATGGTGAGCGACACCGGGGCAGGGATCGCCCCGGGGATCCTCGAAAAGATCTTCAACCCGTTCTTCACGACCAAGGAGGGGGGAACGGGGCTCGGCCTCTCCATCTCCCAGCGGATCGTCCATCAGCACAAGGGGTTCATCGAGGTTCGCCCGGCGCCCGGCAAGGGGTGCGTCTTCTCGGTCTTCCTCCCCGCCGCGCCGTCCAGGGAGGCGGGGAGAAACGGCGATGGCTGACGCCTCCGTGACGATCGTGGGCGCGGGGCTGGCCGGTTCCGAGGCCGCCCTCCGTCTTTCGCGCGCCGGCATCGGGGTGGACCTGTACGAGATGCGCCCTGCGAAGCTCACCCCGGCCCACGGGTCGGGCCGGTTCGCGGAGCTCGTCTGCAGCAACTCGCTCGGCTCCACGGAGGTGACCTCGGGCAAAGGTCTCCTCAAGGAGGAGTTGCGGATCCTGGGTTCCGCTCTCCTCCCGCTGGCGGAGGCTTCGCGGGTTCCCGCGGGGAAGGCGCTCGCGGTCGATCGGGAGGAGTTCGGCCGCACGGTCACCGAGGCGGTCCGGTCCCGGGCCGGCATCCGTGTCCACGAGGAGGAAGCGGAAGCGATCCCCGGGGACCCGCTGGTGATCCTGGCGTGCGGCCCCCTCGCGTCGGACGCCATCGCATCGTCGATCCGCGACTTTCTCGGGGACGACGGGTTCTACTTCTACGACGCGATCTCGCCGATCGTCGAGGCGGAGACGATCGACCCCGGGGCGTCTTTCATCGCCGACCGGTACGGCGCCGGGACGGGGGATTACCTCAACCTCCCGATGGACCGGGAGCGGTACGAGGCGTTCCTCTCCGCCCTTCTTTCGGCGAAGACGGCGCCGCTGCGCGCGTTCGAGGAGACGAGGTTCTTCGAGGGGTGCATGCCGGTGGAGGAGATCGCGCGTCGCGGTCCGGAAACCCTCCTCTTCGGCCCCCTGCGGCCGGTCGGCCTGCCGGACCCGCGGACCGGGAGGATCCCCCATGCCGTCGTGCAGTTGAGGAAGGAAAATGCGCAGGGGACGATGTACAACCTGGTCGGTTTCCAGACGCGCCTGACCTACCCGGAGCAGAAGCGGGTGTTCTCCCTGATCCCGGGACTCTCGTCCGCCGAGTTCCTCCGCTTCGGTTCGGTGCATCGGAACAGTTTCCTCGATGCACGCCGGCACCTGCATCCCTGGATGGAATCCCGGCGCCGCCCGGGGCTCTTCTTCGCCGGCCAGATCACCGGGGTCGAAGGGTACGTCGAGTCGATCGCGTCCGGGCTGGTCGCGGCGGTTTCCGCGGGGCGGAGGGCCGGCGGGCGAGATCCGGGTCCCTTCCCGCGGGAGTCGATGATCGGTGCGCTGATGGAACGGATCACCACTCCCGGGCCGGGTCGGCCCGAGCCGATGAACGCGAACTTCGGGCTCCTTCCCGAGGTGGCGGTGCGGAGGAAACGGGACCGGAAGGAACGGAAGGCCGGGATCGCGCTCGACGCCGTCCGCCGCTTCGCCGCCGGTCTGCCTTGATCGGGGCCCGCAGAAGTGTTACAAAACTCTTTTCCGATGCGGGGGGAAAGAGTCGGTGGGAAAGCCGGTGGTCGAGCGGTTCACGGGGTTTCTTGCGGCCGAGCGGAACGCTTCGGAGGAGACCGTGCGCGCCTACCGGAGGGAAGTGGAAAGTCTTCAGAGGTTCCTGCGGGAAGCGTCGAAGGCGGGGGACGCGGAAGCGGTCGACTGGGCGAAGGTGACCGCCGCGGACCTTCGCCGGTTCTTCTCCCGGCAGTTCGACGCCAAACGAGCGGACACGGGGGAGAAGATCCGTCCGGCGACCGCCGCCCGCAAGGTGTCCGCCGTCCGGACGTTCCTCGGTTTCCTCGTCGCTCAGGGAGAGATCGACGCCAACCCCGCCGTGGGAATCCCCGCGCCGCGGCGGACGATGCGGTTGCCGGAATTTCTCCCCGTGGACGAGATGGAAGATTTCCTGCGGCGCCTTCCGGGCGGGAACCCCAGGGAGAAGCGGGACGCCGCGATCCTCGAGTTCCTTTACTCCTCCGGGCTTCGCGTCGGTGAACTCTGCTCCCTGCGGATGAGGGACGTCTCCGTCGAGTCGTCCACCGTCCGCGTTACGGGGAAGGGGAGAAAGGTGCGCGTCGTCCCCGTCGGCGGGAAGGCGGTCCGTGCTCTCAAGGAATATCTTGCCGTGCGACCCCCCGCCTCCGGGGCCGATTTCCGGTGCGGGCAGGACGAGCCGCTCTTCCTCAACCTTCGGGGGCACGTCGGGAAGGAGACGGGAAGGGGGATCTCTCCCCGGAGCGTGGCGAGGATCCTCCGGGAGCGGCTCGACGCACGGGTGGACGCGACCGGGCGCCACCTGTCCCCCCACGGGATGCGGCACTCCTTCGCCACCCATCTCCTCGAGTCCGGGGCGGATCTCCGGGCGATCCAGGAGATGCTCGGGCACGCCTCGCTGTCGACGACGCAGAGGTACGCCCGGGTCAACGTGAGCCACCTCGTGCGGATGTACGAGGAGGCGCACCCGCTCGCGGGCCGGGGGGGGATCTCCCGGCGGAAGGAGAAGGACAAGTGACGGGGATCCGGGGAACGACCATCGTCGCCGTTTCCCGCGGCGGACGCGTCGCCGTCGCCGGGGACGGCCAGGTGTCGATGGGGAACGTCGTCCTCAAGCAGACCGCGAAGAAGATCCGGCGGCTTCACGACGGGCGGGTGGTCGCCGGATTCGCCGGGAGCACCGCGGACGCGTTCACCCTGTTCGGGAAGTTCGAGGAGAAGCTGTCGGAGTTCCGGGGGAACCTCCGTCGCGCCGGCGTGGAACTGGCGAAGGATTGGCGCTCGGACCGGATGCTCCGGCGGCTCGAGGCCCTGATGGTGGTCAGCGACGGGAAGGATCTCATGCTCCTGTCGGGGAGCGGGGACGTGGTCGAGCCGGACGACGGCGTCCTCGGCATCGGATCGGGCGGTCCGTTCGCACTGGCGGCGGCCCGCGCGCTCCTTCTGCATTCCGACCTGCCCGCCGGGGAGATCGCGCGGGAGGCGGTGCGGATCGCCTCGGAGATCTGCGTCTTCACGAACGGAAACATCGTGACCGAGGAGATCGAGGCGTCGTGACGCGGGAAGAACCGGAGAGCGGCGAAATCCGCGCGTTGATTCCCCGGGAGATCGTCGCCCTGCTCGATCGGCACATCGTGGGGCAGGCGGAGGCGAAGCGCGCGGTGGCGATCGCGCTGCGGAACCGGTGGCGCCGGCTTCAGGTCCCGGGGGAGCTGCGCGACGAGATCGCGCCGAAGAACATCATCATGGTCGGGCCGACGGGGGTCGGGAAGACCGAGATCGCGCGGCGGCTCGCGAAGCTGGCCCAGGCGCCCTTCCTCAAGGTGGAGGCGTCGAAGTTCACCGAGGTGGGATACGTGGGGCGGGACGTCGAATCGATGATCCGGGATCTCGTGGAGATCGCGGTCCAGATGGTCCGGGCCGAGGAGATGGAGAAGGTCGCCGACCTGGCGAAGTCCGCCGCCGAGGAGCGGCTCCTCGACCTGCTGCTCCCGCATACCCCGGCGAAGGAGGGCGAAGGGGCGGCCGGTCCCGTCGCGGGAACGGCGGACACGCGGGAGCGGTTCCGCGCGATGCTGCGCGAGGGAAAGCTCTCGGACCGCACCGTCGAGGTCGAGGTCAAGGAGGCGGCGGTGCCGGTGCTCGACCTCGCGGGGATGGGCGGCGGCGCTCCGGAGGGGATGGAGGGGAACCTCCAGGAGATGCTCTCCGGCCTGTTCCCGAAGCGGACGCGGAGAAAGCGGATGCGGGTCGAGGAGGCGCTCGGCTTCCTCGAAAAGGAGGAGGCGGCCCGCCGCGTCGATGCGGAGCGGGTAAAGCAGATGGCCGTCTCGAGAACGGAGGAGTCGGGGATCGTGTTTCTCGACGAGATCGACAAGATCGCCGGCAGGGAATCGCTCCAGGGCCCCGACGTCTCCCGTCAGGGAGTCCAGCGGGACCTGCTGCCGGTCGTCGAGGGGTCGTCCGTCCACACGAAGCACGGCGTCGTGCGGACCGACCACATCCTGTTCATCGCGGCGGGGGCGTTCCACATCAGCAAGCCGTCCGACCTCATCCCCGAGCTGCAGGGGCGTTTCCCGATCCGCGTGGAGCTGTCGTCCCTGACCAAGGGGGACTTCGTCCGGATCCTGACCGAACCCCACGGCGCGCTCACCCGCCAGTACGAGGCGATGCTTTCGGCCGAGGGGGTCCGGCTCTCCTTCACGCCCGAGGCCGTCCAGCGGATCGCCGAGATGGCGTGCGAGGTGAACGACCGTACCGAGAACATCGGCGCCCGCCGCCTCCACACCGTGATGGAGCGCCTGCTGGACGACCTCCTGTTCTCGGCGCCGGAGATCTCCGGGCAGGAGGTGATCGTCACCCGGCCCTACGTCGAAGAGCGGCTCGCAGGGATCGTGAAGGACGCCGACCTCAGCCGCTACATCCTCTGAGGCGCGCGTGGGGGGGGAGATGGAAGGGTACATCCGGAAGGCCGAGACGCTGATCGAGGCGTTGCCGTACATCCGGGAGTTCACCGGGAAGACGGTGGTGGTGAAGTACGGCGGCGCCGCGATGAAGGACGACGCGCGG
>Ga0209253_10002720_pt1 | contig 15635 bp, 12 predicted proteins | sample FrelakmetBRP12BR_FD_187145 | JGI IMG/M metagenome (GOLD analysis project Ga0209253, IMG submission 187145) | Freshwater lake sediment microbial communities from the University of Notre Dame, USA, for methane emissions studies - BRP12 BR (SPAdes)... | ecosystem: Environmental > Aquatic >...
TCTGTTTCTGGAAACGCGGGCGCTTTTTTGCTATAAATGTATCGGGATGCTGAAATTCTTCGACCGCTATCTTCTTCGGGAGATCACGCCGCCTTTTTTCATCGGTCTCCTCGTCTATTCCTTTGTTCTGCTGATGAACCAGATCTTCATCTTGTCCGAGCTGTTCATCGCCAAAGGGGTTTCACTCGGGGTTGTCCTCCAGATCTTCCTCTATCTCATTCCTTCGGTCCTGGCTTTTGCCGTTCCCATGTCTGTCCTCATGGGAATCCTGGCCGGGCTGGGCCGTCTCTCCTCCGACTCGGAAATCGTGGCCTTCAGAACCTTGGGCATCCGGAACTCAAGGATTCTCAGGCCCGTCCTCATTTTTGGGATGGGAGGATGGCTGGTGACTTCTTTCCTGGCCCTCTATCTTGCTCCCTGGGCGAATTATAAATGGGTTCAGACCCTAACCCAGTCCGTCCTGGCCAAGGTGCAGCTGAATATCAGCCCTCGAGAATTCAACGAACAGATTCCCCAAACGGTCATCTTCATTCAAGACATCACTTCTGAGAACAAATGGGAAAATATTTTTGTTTACCTGACCCATTCAGCCGAAGAGCCGCGAGCGATCTTCGCCCGCACGGGTAGGTTGAATTTCTTCCCCGAAGCCAAAAGGGCCACCCTTGAGCTCTTCGACGGGGCCATTCATACTTCCCCCCGTGCCGACCCGGAACGATACAGCATCACCCGGTTTGACCGGGTCGAGGAGGAAATTAACATCGAAAGCCTCTTTGCCCAATTTTCCAGCGAGAAGCGGGTCAGAGAGAAGGATATCGGAGAACTGTTCCAGGGGGTCAAGACGATCCAGTCACACACTGCCCGGCTCGAGTCCGAGAGAGCCGAGGTCGCGGGAGAAAGCGGTCTGAGCCCCAAGGCCGCCGTCCGTCTCAAAGAGATCGACCAGGAGCTCAAACAGGATGACCGGAGAAACCGAGCCCATTGGGTCGAAATCCATAAGAAATTCGCCCTGCCTTTTGTCTGCCTTGTTTTTGTCCTGCTAGGCATCCCCCTGGGCATTTCCACAAGAAAAGGCGGCCGGACAAGCGGGTTCACCATCAGCTTGGCCATCATTCTCATCTACTATGTCTTAATTACGGCCGGCGAGAAGTCGGCCATGGAAGGCAAGATTTCTCCTTTTCTGGGAATGTGGGGAGCGAATTTCCTTTTTCTTCTAGCCGGAGCCTACCTTTTTGCGCGGTCTTCAAAAGAATCGCCCCTATTTCGGCTTACCTCGCGCTCGGTGAAAAGCCGGGGAACAAAAAAGGTCATCATCCGCGTGCCGGTGACTCCGCGGGCCACACGGTTCTTCGCCTGGAGCTGGCCTCGGCTTTCGCTCCGCTTTCCCAATATCCTGGACCGCTATATCATGCGCAAGTTCTGGGTTGTCTTCTTGCTTGTTTTTTTTGCGCTTCTCTCGATCTCGGTCATTGTGACTTTCTTTGAGCGAATCGACAATATCTATGAGCACAATAAATCGCTCTCTCTCCTCTTCCGATACATCGAGTACCGCATTCCCGAGTTCATTCACTTCAGCCTTCCGGTCTCTGTTCTTGCGGCCACGCTCCTGACGCTCGGCCTGTTGACCAAATCCAACGAAATCACGGCCATGAAGGCCTGCGGCATTAGCGTTTACCGGCTCATTCTATCGCTCATTTTTCTTGCTGCAGTAATGAGCCTGTTTGCCTTTGCCATCCAGGAGCGCCTCCTGCCCTCGGCCAATAAGAAAGCCGAGGAGGTATGGAACGGCATCAACGACCGGCCGGCCCGCAGCTACAATTTCCTGGACCGCCGCTGGGTGCTGAGCCGGAAAAAGGACAGGATTTTTCATTACAGCTATTATGAGCCTCTCTCCCGCGGGTTCAGTCAACTCTCGGTTTATGACCTCAACCTGTCATCATGGTCGCTCGAACGAAGAATCTATGGTGAAAAAGCCAATCTCGTGGGCAATGCCCTCGCGCTCCATTCGGGCTGGTCCAGGCGCTTCAGCGGCAATTGGCCGGTCCACTTCGAAGTCTTCCAGGAGATGAGTCTTCGGCTTGAGGAAGACCCCGGGTATTTTGTCAAGGAATGGAAAGAGCCTTCTTTGATGAACTATGGAGAGTTGAGGGCTTACACGGCCGAGGTCAAAGAGATGGGGTTCGACACGACGAGGTTCAAGGTTGACCTGAACTCGAAAATATCGTTTCCGTTCGTCTCTCTGATCATGGCGCTCCTGGCCATCCCGTTTGCGTTTTCCATGGGCAAACGTGGCACGCTCGTGGGCTTGGGGCTCAGCATCGCCATTGCCATGATCTATTGGGGAGCCCTGGGAGTCTTCCGCAGCCTCGGCAACGTGAATTTCCTGAGCGCCTTCCTGGCGGCCTGGGGACCGAATCTCATCTTCGGCCCGGTCGGGCTCTACCTGCTTTTCCGCGTGCGCACCTAGGTCTAATAATTATATTAAAACGATCGAAAAAATAAGCTGAGATGTTCTTCTGCTGAGAGGGAATCCCGAACTCGGGCCCCTACATCTTGTACTTGCCGAAATCCTCGGGCCTCAAGTTCTCCAGCCACTGTCTCAGCTTCTCCGCGTCCTCGAGGTTTTCGTCGAATTTGAGACTCTGGGCTTTCTGGACGACCTCGTCCTCGACGAAGATCGGGGCATTCGTCCGCAGGGCCAGTGCAATGGCATCAGAGGGACGGGAATCGATCTGGACGGGCATGTCGTTGAGGCGGCAGTGAATGATGGCATAGAAGGTGTTGTTGCGGACATCGTTGACGACAATTTTCTCCACGGCCACCCTGAGCTTTTCCAGAAAATTCTTGATCAGGTCGTGGGTCATCGGCCGCGGTGTCGGGATGTTTTCAATGGTCAGGGCGATGGCATTGGCCTCGAAGACCCCGATCCAGATGGGCAGGATCCGGTCCGTCGCCGGATCCTCGAGGACGACGATCGGCATCTTGGAAATCGGGTCCACGACCAGGCCTTTGATTTTCATCTGAATTTCCATCGCCTTGTCTCCTTGATAAGTCTAATATAAGTTTTGGGCGGGGAGTTGTCAAGGAAAGGCTCGCGGTGTAGGCGCAGAAGGCACGCGAATTTGCTCTCTCCAGAGGCGTGGGTCCTGTCACGGCGCGTCCCCCTCCGTCCTCGCTAAAGCCCCCCACCCACCACCATTCGCTCGGCCGACACGGGGACTGACACCGAGCCGCCCACGCCTTAATCCTGGTGCCCGGACGGCCTTCTGCGCCCACACCCATCGCCTGATCTCGAAGGCTCAAGAAACCTTGGGGAAGTGCCATAAGGTGCGGGATGTCCCCGAGGTATGTCCCTTTAGGGAACGTCCCCTAATTAAAAGAGAGCCAGCTGTCCGCCGGTCTCCTGGTCGGGCAGGTCTTTCTCGAAAAGGGTGATTTTCCCGTAGAAGCCGTCATGGCCGGGCAGGATGCGGACGGCTCCTTTTCTCATCCGTTCTATGCCCTGACTCACTCGCTCCGGCTGGATCCGGGCCAATTCACGAATGGGCACATCTGCCAGGACTGCGGCTTCGTTGCCGAATTCATGGATGAACCGGAAATAAATATCCCAGACGCTCTGGCAATCGGGCGTCTTTTCGATGGCATCAGCGATGACTTCATTCAGAGGGATGAGGTTCTTGTACGGTATCTTAAACGGCGGCCGCACGTTTTCTTCCCTGTCAGCCAGCTCCTCAACGCGGTGCATCACTCCGATCGTGAGGCGCTTCCCGCACTTCGGGCAAGTGTCCCGGTGCAAAAGAGATTCCTTGGGCGAAAAAACCACCCCGCACTTGCGGTGCCCGTCGTAATGGTATTTTCCCTCTTCGGGGAAGAATTCGATCGTGTGAAGGAATTTTTCCGGATTTTTGGTCCGCAGTGCGTCCACAAGCCCCTTGTAGCTAAAATCGGTGCTGAAGACATTGGCTTCTCTTCCCAGCTTGGACGGGGAATGAGCGTCGGAGTTCGAGACAAGGACATACTTGTCGAGCGCTGAAAGACGCCAGTTCATCGGCGGGTCCGAAGACAGTCCTGTCTCCAGGGCGAAAATAAACGGCGTCGTTTCCTCAAAGCATTCCTCGATCGAATCGAAACCGGAGTTGGAGCCGAAGAGCGAAAACCAGGGCGTCCAGATGTGGGACGGAATGATCACCGAGCGGGGACAGAGGTCGGCCACGATGCGGACGAACTGTTTGGCGTCCAGGCCGAGAATCGGACGGCCGTCCGAGCGCAGGTTTCCCAGGCCGGAGAGGCGGCTCGAGATCTTCTCCACTGATTCAAAGTCCGGCGCCAAAAGCAGGATGTGGACCTTCCGGACTTTTCCCTTCTTAGAATAGATGAAGCTGATCTCCGTCGAGAGAACAAAATGGACATCGTCGAGCTTGAACGGCAGGCCCTTGAGATAGCCGTTCGCCGGAGGCTGGATGTTCCTCAGCCGGAAAAATCCGTTTCCCGCCGGCTCGAGCTTCTCTTTAGTCAGGAAGAACCATTCCGGGTGGGTGAAGTCGCCGGAGGCGACAAGCGAAATTCCCTTGACCTTGGCCCAATAAGCCAGGTTGTCCAAGGTCATATCACGCGACGTGGCCCGGCTGAACTTGGAATGTATATGCAGGTCGGCAACGAATTTCATTTTATGAGGAAGGTTAAAGTTTAAAGAATTGAAAAGGACATTTCAAGGGAATTTCGCTGCTCTTTTAATCTTTTTTATTTTCGGCGATGGGACTGCCGAGAGGCGGCCTATTTCTTGATCGTGTCCAAATAATTGAGGATGTTCTTGACGCTGGCGGAGCGCTCGCTGGAGGGCTCGAGAGTCAAGAACGCAATGAAATTCTCTTTGGCTTTGTCATATTCCATCTTGTTAAGGTGAACGAGCCCGAGCTTGTAATAAGGCTCCGCCCACTTCGGCTTGATCTTGGCCGCCAGTTCAAAGTATTGGACGGCCTCGTCAAGCTTCTGGTTGGAGAAGCAGATCTCGCCGACATTGTAGGCCAGGAATTCATTATTCGGATACATTTCGATCGACTGCTTGAAATAATCCTGGGACTTGTCCATATCTCCCTTCTTCAGAAAGCATTCACCGATCGCGGCCAGGGCTTTAGCGGCGTATTCCGCGCCGGCCGTTTCCTTGGCTGCCCTTTCGATCAGAGTGTTGTATTCGGCGACGGCCGCATCATATTCTCCCTTCTCCCGGTAGCAATTCCCGATATTGAGGTGGATCTGGTAGACCGCCGGGTTCTTCTCCAGGAACTCCCGGAATACCAGGATGGCCTCGTCGTAGCTTTTTTCGTTGAAGAGCTGATTTCCTTTTTCTATGAGTTGGAGCGTGGATTCGTCTTTGACCAATCCTCCACCTGCCTGCGTGGCTTTTTTCAAAGTGAGGGTGATCTTCGGATTCGCTTCGAGCTGCTTGATGTAGACATCGTGGACGGCGGGCAAATAGCCGTCCGCAGTCACCGAGATCCGCCATTGACCCGTGCCGAGACCGAGGAAACTCCATTCTCCCTTTTTATTGCTCGTGGAATCGAAACTCAGGGCGGTGTCACCTTGATACTCGATGATGATTTTGGCTCCCACGACCGGGCTTCCGGCTTCGTCCACAAGAGCCCCCGTGACCCTGCCTTTTCCCCGCCCCGCCTGTCCTGCAGCGGCCGTGACAAGGGAAAAGGAAACAAGCAAAAAGACCAGACACTTGGCGACGCCTTTCATGGTCATAGCAGCCTCCATTTCAAGAGAAAATCGCCCAGTTTTCATTGTAACACAAAACAGCTCTACTTTTTGTCCGACTCCTTGTGTTCATGCTTGAGAGCGAAGTATGCCAGCCCTCCGAGATAGAGAACGATCATCAGGACCATCATCGTTATGGCTTGCCAGCTCATCTTATAATCCCCGCTTCGTTTTCTTTCCGAGCGCATCCGAAGCGCCGGTTTTGCTTAGGCTTTCCGGGTAGGGCGCTTTGATTTTCTTGGCGAACCAATTGTTGGCCAGGATGATGAAGACGAGGAGGATGGCCCACTGCATGACCATGGTCCCGGGGCTCAGGGTCCTGAAAGGATTCCACCAAGTCTGCGGATACAACGAGGCCGCCTGCAGAACCCACCAGCCGAAGATCACAACAAAAATTAAGGGCATGGCCAGGACGCAGACATTGAACCATTTCCCCACGCGAATATAGCTCGTCTCGTTGACGATATCTCGGACTCTATCGATCCCTTTCTTATAAACGGCGTAAGCGAAGAACATCCCCGAGATCAGGAGCCCCACCCCCCAGACCATATCCTGGTTCTCCTGGAACGAAACCTTGTAGGCTGACGGAATGCCCAGGAGAAACGCCACCACAACGGTGATGAGCGTGGCCTTTCTCCTGTTGATGCCAACGTCCTCGAGGTTGCGCACAGCCAGCTCAACCATAGACAGCAGGGAGGCGAGGGCGGAGATGGAAAGGGCCAGGAAGAAAAGCGCCCCGACAAAAGATCCCAGGGGCAAGGTAGGAAAAAACTTGGTGAGATAGATAAAGGTGAGGCCGGTGTCTCCGGACTGAAGGACGGTTGTGGCCGCCTCGGTGCTCGAAGATACGGCAAAGACCAACGGGAGAATAGCCATGCCGGCGAGGAGCGAAGAGCCCGAGTCGGCAAACGCGATCACAAATGAATTGGCGGCGATATCCTCCTTCTCTTTCATATAAACCGAGTATGTCAGCATAAGCCCCCATCCCGCCCCGATCGACCAGGCCGCCTGCGTGAATGCGTTCAGCCAGGTCTTGGCCTTTAACAGCCCGGCCAGGTCGGGCCGAAAAAGATACTCCAGCCCTCGGATGGCCCCTGGCTTGGTCAGGGCCCAGGCCATGACAACGGCCAGGATGACGATGATGCTGGGGACGATGATCTTGTTCGCCGTTTCGAGGCCCTTGTGAACCCCTTCCAGGATAATGTAGCCGGCGACGAGCAGGGCCAGGAGATGGAAGACAATTGTCTGTTCGGGAGAGGATAAAAATCCTTTCCACATGGCCTCGGAGTCGATCCCTTTTTTGATGGCTCCTGTGATCCCGAACACAAGATAGCGCATGGCCCATCCTGTTACCACAGAATAATAAAACATGATCAGGATGCTGCAGAGCCCGATCCAGGCTCCCATCCAGGTGCTTTTTTTCCCGACGAAATTTCTAAAGGCGCCGACAGTGCCGAGACGGGTGGATTTGCCCATGGCCATCTCAATCATCAAGAGAGGGACCGCCCAGATGAGGTTGGCGATGATGAAAGCAATGAGGAAAGGTCCGCCGTCATTGGCGGCAACGACCCGGGGGAACCGCCAGATATTGCCCGAGCCGAATGCCATCCCCAGGGATGCGAGGATAAACCCGACTCGGCTGCTCCACTGAGAGCTTTTTTCCGCCATCGCCACACTCCTCTCGAAGACGTTCCTCAAGCGCCAGAGTTCTAAAGTATATCCATTCAAACGACTTTGACAATATCTTTTTATTTGCGCCAGAATTTAGCGTATACTGATTTTTTAGGATGAGAACGACAATGAAACAATTCATTCCTCTAACCCTGATCTTCTTGCTTTCGGCCGCCTTCCTGCTTGCCGAGCAGGAGCTTCCCCTGCGACAGCGGGAATGGCTCAAGGATGTCTCGCCCATTATCACCAAGACGGAGCGAGAGGTTTTCTCCAAGCTCAAAACCGACGCGGAGAGAGACAGGTTTATCCAGTTGTTCTGGCGCCAGCGCGATACCTATCCCGATACCTCCGAGAACGAATTTGAGAAGCAATACATGGAGAGAGTGCGTTTCGCCGACCAGAATTTCGGTCGAGGGACTTCGAAGCGGGGAAGCCAGACGGACCGGGGCTACTATTATCTTCTTCTTGGGCCGCCCCTGGAGAGGAACTATTTCATCGGCCAGTCCGAGTTGTGGCCTATGGAACTATGGTTCTACAAGGGCGAGGTCGGATACGGACTTCCGGCCTATTTTTATTTGATTTTTTTCCAGCCGGAAGGCCTGGGCGACTATCGTCTCTACTCGCCCGGAGTGGATGGACCGGCCAAGCTCGTCTCTCCCGTCACGGGAAGCACAAATGTCAAACGCTCTGAGGCCCTGGAAATCATTAAAAAGGTGAACTCAGAGCTGGCCAGCGCCGCCGTAAGCTATCTTCCGAGCGATCAAAGGGACCAGACGGGCCCCTTGTCCACGAACACCATCCTTGCCAACATCGCAGGGCTTCCTGAAAAAAAATTTTCCAGCACCTATGCCCGGACCTACCTTGATTATAAAGACTATATCACGACGGAATATACACATGATTATATCGAAAGCACTTTCATGTGCCGGACTTTCAGGCAGGATGGCCAGTTTTTTATTCACTGGGCTCTTGAACCGAAGAAGATCAATTTCGCCGACAGGAGTGGAACCTACCAGGCCTTTTTTAACCTCATTCTCAGGCTCGAAGACACTGCCGGAAACCTCGTCCTGGAAAAGGAGGGCGAGATCCCTCTGAGCGTCACGCCGGAGCAGTTCAAGACCCATGCCAACCAGATCCTGTCCTTCCAGGATATCCTTCCATCGATCCCCGGACGGTTTAAGATCCTCGGGCTGCTCAAGAACAAAACAGCCCAGGATTTCGCCTCCTTCACCTCTGTTATCACGGTTCCGGAGGGGACGACCGACCTCCGTTTTGGCGACCGCATCCTCTATCATAACCGGGAGAGCATGGGCGAGTCAGAGGCCCGCCAGTTCAAGGCATTTTCTTTTAGCGGAAATCACTATCTGGTCAATACCCGGAATGAGTTCCCCGTCCAGGGAGAATTGGGCGCCTATGTCCAGGTCTTTAATCTTCAGACCCAGAATTTGAGTCCGCAGGCCTTTGTTCTCCTCGAAATCCGCTCTGCGGACACGGAAAACGTCGCCTTCAGCCGGCAAAAGCCTCTGTCCGAGGCCTTGACTCCAGACGGAGAAGGTCTGGACACGGGGTCTTTCTCGCTATCGTCCATCAAGCCGGGCTATTACTTCGTTGACATTTCGCTGGTCAATGAAAACAATCAGAAGCTTGCCACGGCCAGGGAAAATCTTATTCTCCTCTCTCAGGCTTACACGGTCGTGCCCTGGGTTTATGCCAAAACCCATCAGCCCTTTCCTAATCCCGGGTTCCTTCTCGCTCTCAGCACCGAGTATTTCATGACCAAGCAATATGAGAAAGCATATGAGCTCGCTGACCGGGGACTTAAAATCAATGATGAACCTCAGGCCAGGATCCTTTTAGCCAAAATTCTTTATGCTATGGGAAGATATCAGGATTCCTTGAATATGGTCAGGCCCGTTTACCAGGCGGAAAAGTCCCGGGACGCGGCCAAGATTATTGCCGCAGCCTACTTCGGTCTCAAGGATTGGTCTTCGGCACTGGTCTATTTAGAACAATTGATGGCCGAAGCGACCGAGACGAGCGTTTTAAATATGGCCGGCGAATGCTACGTTAATCTCAATCAACCCGGCCGGGCGCTTGAAGTCCTTGAACGATCCCTCCAAATCGACTCTAATCAGCCCGCGGTCAAAGACCTTGTCGATAAGGTGAAAGAAGGGGTCAAAGAATAGCCCTGTTCTTCGTTACTTGACCTCGATGTCGACAGTCTTGGTCACTTCATTCTTTGAGATATTGTCTTTAATGGTTATCAGCAGGGTATATTTTCCGGGCTCGAGGTCCCGCTCTTCCTTCTTCTCTCCGGCCTCGGATTTAATAATGACCGTTTGTTTCATGGGCAGGGGCTGGCTAATGAGGGGCATGTTATAAGTCTGGGGAGCCCAGCGGATGGCATCTTCTTCACCCTTCTTGACCCCAAAGTTAACCTCGATCGCGCACTGCTGCTGTTCATTCTGTTGGGCGCCGAAGATATAAAAGAAGATGTCGATATTCTCCCCGACGGCGAAGACTCTCTCGATATTGGGCACGATCTTCAGGACCGAGTAGGTGAAATAGCCCTTGTGGATGAGCGTGTGTGTCTCCGGGGCGTCCATCTTTTCGTATGATCTAAGAAAAAACATCGGCGTCGTATCGATGGCCTTGATGAATTGCGAGGCGTCGGGCAGGCTAAATTCATAGTATGCGGTCCCGACCTGCTTCAGGTCGAGCGATGTAACTGCCATGGCCAAAAGATAGTGACCCGACGGCAGCGGATAGCCGAAAGTGTAGACGTCTTCTTTTTCTGCGTTGAAACCGGCCTCCTCGACCTGAATGCTCGCGGGAACATAGATTTCTTTATAAACTTGGAGAGCGGCATCCTCTCCCAGGCGATTGAACTGGAGGAAAGCGTTGAACTTGGCCTCAAGCATGCCGGCCTCCTGGCCGGAAGACACTTCGGGAGCGGCCTCCGATTCTTCTTTGGGTTTCTCTTTTTCAGGAGCGGTTGCGCCCAGCGGAGCGTATCCCAGGGCGCTGTTGTTAATGTTCAGAAAAAAGACGGTATGGAAATTCTGCTGCGCCGGAAGGAAGAGGCTGTGAAAAAAGTTGACGGCGAAGTCCTGTCGTCCCTGTCTTGAGGTCAGGCCTTCCTGAAGGATTTCCCTGATTTCTTTAGGGATAAAAACCTTTTCTTCCTTGGCGGCTTTTTGAGGCTTATCCTTTTGGGCGATGGCGTTCATCGGCAGAAGCAGAACGACCAAAACGCCGGCCAAAAGCGCGGGGATGAAAAAATTCTTTACTTTCATGGTTCCTCCTCTAACCTGATGACTTCAATTCTCCTGAAAAATATAAGCAATAAATATGCCAAGCTCTGACAAAATCAGGGCGAAATTTAGTCGTTAATATACCAGAAAAACAAACTTTTTCATAGAGGCTCGGGGTGTGGGCTCGAAGGCACGCGAATTTGCTCCCAGCGAGGCAAATTCGCTCGGGTTCTCAGCTCCGCTCTCCTCTCCCTTCGGTCGAGAAACCGTGCCCGCTCCGCCTCCGGACGGCCTTTTGCGCCCACACTCCTTGCCTTATCGCCCAGGCCCGGAATTGCGCCGTGTCATTCTCTGCAGACCACCCCCTCAGTATTAAAAAAACGGAACTGCTTATCCTTTGCCGAGAAATCGCCTTTTTAAGGTCGGCACTGGCTCTGCGGGCTCAGCGGCGGCCGAGCTGGTATCGTCTCACGGCATTCTGGTGCTCGGCGAACGTGCGGCTGAAGTAGTGGCTTCCGTCGTCCTTGGCAACGAAATAAAGATAGTTTTCCGGGACCGGGGAAAGAGCGGCATCAATCGCCTCCAGGCCCGGGTTGCAGATGGGACCCGGGGGCAAGCCGGCGTGAAGATAGGTGTTATAGGGGGACTCAAGAGACATGTCTTTTTTCCTGAGATTGCCTTGATATCTTCCCTCCTGCTTAAGGGCGTAGATAATGGTCGGGTCGCAGTCGAGCTTCATCCCCAAGCGCAGGCGGTTATGGAAAACAGCAGAGATGAGCCGTTTTTCTCCGGCAACGGCCGACTCCTTTTCGACAAGGGAGGCCAAGACGATGATTTCCCGGACGGCCATCCCCAGCACTTTCGCCCTCGACTGCCGGGTCTCATCGAACACGGACCTGAACTGTGAAATCATTGCCTCGGTGGCGTCCTTCCCGGAAATTCCCCGGGCAAAGGAATAGGTTTCGGGGAAGAGATAGCCTTCCTGGTTCTTTGCCAGAGGGTCAAGCAAACGGATGGCGGCTGTGTCCTGGAACGCCGCCTCAAATCCACTTTCTCCGTTAGAAAGGAGCGGGGCGAGAAGCGGCGCGATTTCTTGTCCGGTCAGTCCTTCGGGAATCGTTACGGCGTGAAGATAGACCCTGCCCTTGACCATCGTGTCGAGGATCTCTTTTGGCCGGAGCGGCGAGGAGAAAGCGTATTCCCCGGCTTTGATTTTTTGGGGATAGAAAAAAAGACGATAGCTGATCACAAAAGGAAGCCGGGCTCGGATCAGACCCCTCTCCTTCAGAGCTTGGGCGGTTGCGCCTATGCCCATCCCTTTTTCAACCTCAAAGAAAACCTTTTCGGAGGGAAAATTCCGGGGAGGAGAGAGCCCGATTGCCAGCCAGACGAAACCCAGGAAAAGGAAGATGATCGCGAGGACGAACCCGGTTTTGATGAGCTTAAGGAGCATTGTGTTGGGTGCGCTTGTGATCGAGATAGCTCTGCAGGATGAGGACGGCCGAGATCTGGTGTTCGACCTTCTTCTTTTTTTTCCAGTTGATTTTCTGCTCTTGCATGATGCCGAGGGCCTGCTGCGTGGTCAGGCGTTCATCCCAGAAGACGACAGGCCGCGCCACCGCTTTTCCCAGCCAGGCGGCGAATTCCTTGGTCTTTTGCGCCCGGGTCCCGGAACTTCCGTCCATTCGTAGCGGAAACCCGATCACGATCTCCACGACATCATTATCACGGACAAGGGTCACGAAATATTTTTTATCTTTGGCCTCGTCACCCAGACGATGCTGACCGAGCGGCTGGGCCGTAAGCCGCAGAGGATCGCTCAGGGCCAGGCCGATGTTCCGGTCGCCGAAATCCAAGCCCAGGATTCTCATCGGGGCAGTCTTTCCAGGCATTTCTTTTTGCGCTGATGTCTTTCGAACCCCAGGCGGATCAGCTCTTCAAGCAGGCGGGGGAAGGGGAGGCCGCTCACTCCCCAGAGCTTGGGATACATGCTGATTTCGGTGAACCCGGGAATGGTGTTGATCTCGTTGACATAAATTTTTCCGCTCTTCTCCTCGAGGAAAAAATCCATCCTGGCCATGCCGGAACAGCCCACGGCTTTGTAGGCCTCGACGGCAAGCCGCTGGATCACTTTGATCTTCCCGGGGGGGAGTTCGGCGGGAATCTGGAATCGCGTCTTCCCTTCGAGATATTTATCGCGATAATCATAGAAATCACGATAGGGGATCACTTCCCCGGGAAGGGATGCCCGCGGTTGCTCATTTCCGATGACGCTGCACTCGATTTCCCGGCCGATGATACCCTGCTCGATGAGAATTTTGCGGTCATAGCGGAACGCTTTGGCGAGAGCCTTCGAGGTCGCCCCATAAGCGTTGACTTTGGAGATACCCACGCTCGAGCCGAGGTTGGCCGGCTTGACGAAGAACGGCAGGCTGAATTCCTTTTGGATGAGAGAGAGGACAGCGCTCTTGTTTATTTTGTATTCGGAATCAACGATGGTTCTGTGCTTTACTTGGGGCAATTTTTTAGCGGCGAAAAGGGTCTTCATCACTGCCTTGTCCATTCCCGCGGCAGAGGCCAGCACGCCCGCTCCCACGTAAGGGACGTCCGCCATCTCTAATAAACCCTGGATGGTACCGTCCTCTCCATAGGGTCCATGAAGGACCGGAAAGTAGATATCCGCCCGGAGTTTTTTGGGAAAGGCGGCCTGCCAGGGAAGGAACGAGAACGATGGCCCTTTGCCCAGCTCTCTGGGTGAAAGGAGAGGAGAGTCAACTTTTTTCCACTCTCCTTTTTTGTTGATGCAAAGGCTGATGACCTCGTATTTTCTTTTGCTGATGTTCCTGTAGATCGCGCGAGCCGAAATGAGCGAGACCTCGTGCTCGGCGGAGCGGCCGCCGAAAAGCAGGGCAATCTTCTTCTTCCTCGGTTTCATGGTCGTTTGGAAAAGGCTATTTTAAAGGAATGACACTGGCTTGTCTAATGGATTCAAAGGGAGCTCTTGAGGCTCCTGCTCGGGTTGAATTTGACCCTTTTCCTGGCAGGAATAGCAACTTCCGCTCCAGTTTTGGGGTTTCTTCCCTTCCGGGCCCTCCTGACTTTGATCTCGAAGCTTCCAAACCCGGAGAAAGTCACTTTTTCTCCCTCCTTGAGCGAGCCCCGGATACCCGCCAGCATCGAGGAAAAGGCCTTGGCCGCCTGAAGGGCCGTGATCCCAGAATCCTTGGCCATCCGGGAAATGATTTCTTTTTTATTCATTTTAAACCTCCTTCTCCCTGTTGCGACTAAATGAGTGGCAAGACTGCTTTTATGTTAAAAAGAAGATGGCCGGCTGTCAAGATGTTGCGGCATTTTTATGTTGACAGCCCCAAAACCGCTGTTTATAATGAAAAACAAAGAAAAAACGAAACTGAACTAAAGGAGCCAAAATGAAAAACCTTACCCCTCCCAAACAGGCTCTCTGGATGGCTTTGGTGTTTTTTGTCCTTTCTGGTTTTTTCGGGTCGGCCTTCGCTCAGACGACCCTTTCCGATCAAGATAAAGTCCAGCACCAGATCGAGGCGGCCAAGATCTACCGGGACACCTACCCATTGATCTCGGAAACCGACCTCTATGGTTCCATTTTTGTTTATGAGAATAAGCTTCCTGACTTGAGAATCATCGAAGCCGAAAGGAGCGACCAAAAAACTTATCTGACCCAAGATGACATAGTTTTTATCAACAAAGGGAAAGCAGATGGACTCGAAATCGGCCAGGTTTTTCAAATCCTTGAGGTCGGCAACAAAATCGGCAATTTCGGCTATGTCGCTATTAAACAAGGCCGGGTTCATGTGATCTGCCTTGAAGACAACCGGGCCGTGGCCCGAGTGGAGAAGACATTCGGCCGGGTGATGCTCGGGAATTACCTTGTGCCCTTCGAGGAAAAGGAGGGCGTTCTGGGGAAAGACTTGGGGTTTGAAGCTTTCTGTGCGCCGGGTTCCGGCCCCATAGGGAACATTATTTTTGTCGACAGAGATTATATCCAGATCGGTTCCGGCGCCTGGGCCATTATTGATATCGGAGAAGACAGCGGAATTCAGGTCGGGCAGCAAATGACCGTTTTTCGGGCAAAAAGAGAGGACCTGCCCATACAGTATTATCAGACAAAAATCGGGGGCCTGCCCGTACAGGGTATCGGAAATGTCGTTGTTATAAACACAGGGGCAAAGACGGCGACAATAAAGGTTCTTTCCTGCAGCGACTCTATCCGGAAAGGTCAGTGGGTCCAGGGCTTCCTCATGTCCGAAAAAGAAGAGCCTGAAGAAATTTCTCCCGCGCCTCCTGCAGCCGAAGAGCCGCCGGCAGCCGAAGAACAGCCAGCAGTCGAGAAGGTCCAAGAACCGACGGTAAAATCTTTGGAGCAAATCAACGAAGAACAGCCCCTCCAGATGATCCATTTCGATTTTGACAAGTCTTTCATTCGCGACGACGCCAAGCCCATTCTCGAAAGCAACTCTGCCTGGCTGAAGAAGTTCGAAACCGTTAAAGTCCGCATTGAGGGCCACGCGGATGAGCGCGGGACCGAAGAATACAACCTCGCCTTAGGACAAAAAAGAGCCAAAAGCACTCTGGATTATATGTTCTCCTTGGGAATTCCCCAAGAACGAATGGAGATCATCTCCTACGGCGAAAGCCGTCCCTTGGACCCCGCGAAAAACGAGGCTGCTTGGGCTAAAAATAGAAGGGCAGAGTTCGTAATCATCGCCAAGTAGCCTTTGACCTGAAAATTTTCGGGGGCATCTCTTTTTTGCTCTATCTTCCTTTGTGTTCCCTTATATTGACAGGCAGATCGCTTTTTGTTAGTTTAAACCGAGAGCTTGACCGGCTCGGGTCAAACGCGGGCGTAGTTCAGGGGTAGAACGTCTGCTTGCCAAGCAGAAGGTCGTGGGTTCAAGTCCCATCGCCCGCTCCAGA
>Ga0209253_10002721_pt1 | contig 15630 bp, 12 predicted proteins | sample FrelakmetBRP12BR_FD_187145 | JGI IMG/M metagenome (GOLD analysis project Ga0209253, IMG submission 187145) | Freshwater lake sediment microbial communities from the University of Notre Dame, USA, for methane emissions studies - BRP12 BR (SPAdes)... | ecosystem: Environmental > Aquatic >...
GCGGACAGCTGACGATGACCGCCATCGGCATGCTGACGGGAATCGTCACGGCACGCTGGCTCGGCCCGTACGACCGCGGCCTGTTCCAGCTCCTCACGCTGCTGCCGACGACGCTGTCGAACTTCGTCAAGCTCGGCGTGTCGCAGGCGAGCGTGTACTTCATGCGCCGGCGCGGCGCGTCCGCCTCGGCCGTCGCGTCCAATGCGCTCTGGCTCGCCGTCACGATGGGGACGACGGCGGCGCTCGTCTGCTGGGTCTGGCGGGACTGGCTGCTCGCGAAGATCCTGAAGGATGCGCCCCCGGAGCTGGTGGCGCCGACCCTGGCACTGATCCCGTTCGCCCTGGCGCAGTTCTATCTGCTCGGCGTGGCGCAGGCGCAGGAGCGCTTCCGCGAGCTCAACATCCGGCAGATCGTCCCCAACGTGCTGTCGCTGATCGGGCTCTTCCTGGTGCTGGTGGTCTTCGATCTCGGTCTCGTCGGCGCGGTGCTGACGCAGGCGGGAATCGTGGTCTTGATGTCGATCTGGCTCACGCTGCGCGTGCACGCCGAGGCGCCGCTGCAGCCGCGGATCGACGCGCCGCTCATGCGCGGCATGCTGTCGTTCGGCAGCAAGTCGTACGTGCAGACGCTCGCCGCCACGCTGCATCTCCGCATCGACCAGTACCTGATCGCCTACCTGCTCGATCCGGGACAGGTCGCCTACTACGCGATCGCCGTGAACCTGGCGACGCTACTGCTCAAGATCGCCGACGCCACGGGGACGGTCGTGTTCCCGCGGCTCGCGTCCGCGGGGCAGGAGGACGCGCACGCGGTCACGACGCGGGTGTGCCGCCACACCGTCTTCCTGACGGCACTCGGGGGCGCCGGCCTGGCGATCGTCGGCCCGATCGCCGTGCCGCTGTTGTACGGTGAACGGTTCGCGGCCGCGACCAGGCCGCTCCTGATCCTGCTGCCGGGCGTCCTGATGATGGCGGTCTACGCGCTCCTGACGCGCAACTTCACCAGCCGCGCCAGGCAGGAGGTCAACATCCTGGCCGCGGTCAGCGCGCTCGTGCTGAACGTCTCGCTCAACCTGCTGCTGATCCCGCGCCTCGGCATCGCGGGTGCGGCGATCTCCAACGGTCTGTCCTACGGCACGGCCGCGACGATCCTGCTGGTCGTCTTCCTCCGCGAGTCCGGGTGCACGCTGCGCGAGACACTCGTCGTCGATCGCCGCGACCTCGACGATCTCCGTCACGCGACCTTCCGGCTCGCCGGTCACCTGCCGGGGCTGCGGGCCCGCTCGTAGCCGCGCGGGGCGCATCACCGCCCTGCACGCGGGCGGCGCGGATCGGTGGCCACCAGAGCCATCCCGGCGAGGCAGGCGGCGCTGGTCGCGGCGAACATCGCGCGCCAGCCGAACGCCTCCGCCGCGAGCCCGCAGAGCGGCGTGCCCAGTACCGCGCCCAGGTCGAACGCGGCGGTCTGCAGGCTCACCGCGGCACCCTGCCGGCCGGCGGGCGCGCGCGACACGGCGAGCGCGCTCAGGACCGGGAACAGGGTCCCGTGGCCGATGCCGCAGGCGATGCCGCAGGCGAGAAGCACGCCGGGCGCCGGCAGCAGCACCAGCCCCGTCAGGCCGGCGGCGTAGGCGAGGAAGGCGGGCGTGGAGACGCGGTGCGGCCCGAGGACGTCGAGTGCACGCCGGCCGAAGAGGCGGATCGCCACGCTGGCGACCGAGTACGCGGCGAAGAACGGGCCGGCCCGCTCGAGCCCCAGGTCGCGGGTGAACGGTGCGACGAAGAACCAGGCCGCGTTGATGGCCACGCCGAGCAGCAGCGTTGCGGCGAGCACGCGCGGCAGGCCCGGGGCGTGTGCGGCAGCGAGCATGCCGCCTGCGGCGCCCCCCACGGGCTCCGCGGCCGGGAGACGCAGCAGCGCCGTCAGCGCCGTCGAGGCGGCCCCGAACCCCACCGCCGTCCAGAAGAAGGCCCCGAAGCCGAGCCGGGCGGCGATGGCCTCGCCGACGACGGGCGCGAGGCCGTTGGCCGCGATGCCGAAGAGGCCGAACACCGCCAGCCCTTCGGCGCGCCGCGACGGCGGGGCGAGATCGGCGGCCAGGGTGAAGAAGGCCGCGAACAGCGCTCCCCACGCCACCGAGTGGATCACCATCCACAGCACGACCCACGGCCCGAACCGCTCCACGGCGAGGAAGGGCAGCCACGAGAGCACGTTCAGCACGCCGGCGCCGAGCAGCACCGGCCGGCGTCCCACCCGGTCGAGAAGCCGTCCGACCGAGGGGCGCGCAGCGACGCTCGCGCCCGCGCCGATGCCGAGCGCCAGCCCGATCTCGCCATCGCCGGCACCCAGCTCGCGCAGGAAGAGCGGCAGCAGGATATAGAGCGACAGGCTCATGGCGCCCGTCAAGTGGACGAGGCAGGCGAGCCAGAAGCCGCCCGTGTAGAGCAGCGGCGTGCGCGGCGGCGGGAGCCTCACGCCCCCCACGTGCGTGACCGACACGCGGCCGCGACGGCCGCGCGCCTACTCCTCGATCTTCCGGGCGATCACCTCGCGGCCCTTCGGGCCCATCGGCGGTGACACCACGCCCTCGCGCTCCATGCGCTCGACCATGCGCGCGGCGCGGTTGTAGCCGACGCGCAGCCGCCGCTGCAGCCACGAGATCGAGGCCTGCCGGTGCGTCGTCACCTCGTAGACGGCCTTGTCGTAGAGCTCGTCGGAGAAGTCCTCGTCGTCGCCCGGCCCCTCGCCGTCGTCCTCGTCGCCGCCCTCGAGCAGCGCCATCTCGTAGCGCGGCTGCTCCTGGCGTTTGATGAAGTCGACCACGCGGTGGACCTCCTGGTCGGACACGAACGGGCCGTGCAGCCGCTGCACGCGCGCCGTGCCGGGTGGCAGGAAGAGCATGTCGCCGCTGCCGAGCAGGCGCTCGGCGCCCACGCAGTCGAGGATGGTGCGCGAGTTGGTGCCCGAGGTGACCTGGAAGGAGATGCGGGCGGGGAAGTTCGCCTTGATCAGCCCGGTGATGACGTCGACCGACGGGCGCTGCGTCGCGAGGATCAGATGGATGCCGGCCGCGCGCGCCTTCTGCGCCAGGCGCGTGATCGACTCCTCGATCTCGTGCCCGACCATCATCATCAGGTCGGCGAGCTCGTCGATGATGACCAATACGCGCGGCAGGTGGCGATGGCGGATCGCGCCCTGCGGCGGCTCGGGGCCCCCGTCGCACTCGCCGTCCTCGTCGGCGCCGTCCTCGGCCGCCAGCGCCTCGTCGACCCTGCCCGACACCTCGAGCTCCTGTGCGACCAGGCGGTTGTAGCTGTCGACGTTGCGCACGCCCTTGTCGTGGAGCAGCCGGTAGCGCTCCTCCATCTCGTTGACCATGTTGGCGAGCGATGCCGCGGCCTTCTTCGGGTTGGTCACCACGGGCACGAGCAGGTGCGGGATGTGCTCGTACACCGAGAGCTCGAGCATCTTCGGGTCGATCATGATCATGCGCACGTCGCGGGGCGACGACTTGTAGAGGATCGACAGGATCATGGCGTTCATCGACACCGACTTGCCGGTACCGGTGGCGCCCGCGATGAGCAGGTGGGGCATCCGGGCGAGGTCGTGCACCGCGACGTTGCCGGTGGTGTCCTTGCCGAGCGCGAGCGTCAGCTTCGACTCGGCATTGCGGTAGACGTCGCTCTGCACGATGTCGCGGATGTAGACGGTCTCGCGCTTCGCGTTCGACACCTCGACGCCGACCACCGCCTTGCCGGGGATCGGCGCGAGGATGCGGACCGACGCGGCCCGCAGGGCCATCAACAGGTCGTCGGCGAGGTTGACGATGCGGCTGACCTTCACGCCCGGCGCGGGCTCGAACTCGAAGGTGGTGATGACGGGACCGGGACGCACCGCGGTGACGGTGCCGAGCACGCCGAAGTCGGCGAGCTTGGCCTCGAGGATGCGGGCGTTCTTGTGGAGGATGTCCTCGTCGATCGGCTCGACGGGCCGGGCGGGCTCGTCGAGCAGGCCGAGCGGCGGCAGGCGGTACGTGTCGCCCGCGAACAGCTCCTCCTGCTCGGCCGCCCGCCGTTTCTCCTTCCTGGCCGGCTCGGGCTTGCGCTCGGGCTCGCGAAGGATCTCGAGGGGACGCGGCACGGGCAGCGGGCGCGCGGCGGCCACATCGGCCTCGAGATCGACGACCTCCTCGAGCGGGATCGGTCGCCGCGGGCGTGCCAGCCCCGGAGCGTCGCCAAGCGCCTCGGCCGGCGTTTCGGCCGGCACCGCCAGGCCGGGCCAGACGCGCGCGGCCTGGCGGCGCAGCGCGAGGATCGCCGTGCCGAGGTGGCGGCGGCCCTCGCTCGCGAGCCACGCCCAGACGTGCGCAGCCACCGCGAACGCCGACACGCCGGTCGCCAGCACGAGTCCGGTCACCACGCAGACGGCGAGCACGAGCGTCGCGCCCAGCCCGCCGAGCAGGTCGCGCAGCAGCGCGTGGCCGAGGAAGCCGCCCAGCCAGCCGCCCGCCGTCGGCCGCGCCGGCTCGCCGCCGGCGAGCCCGGCCAGCGCCGACACGCTGGTGACCAGGACCGCCGCGCCCACCAGGCGCACGCCGCCCAGGTCGTCGGTGGTCTGGCGCAGCAGCGCGACCGTGAGGAACACCAGGTAGAGCGGGAAGAGATAGGCGGCAACCCCGAGCGCGTCCTGGAGCACGTGCGCCACCGCGTGGCCGACCACGCCCCCGAGGTTGTCGGCCGGCGACGACGAGTCGTACGACACCAGCGCGAGCAGCAGGAAGACGGCGACCGCTCCGCCGGTGATCGCCTCGGCCTCGCGCAGCAGGTGGCGGGTGGACGGGGCGGCGCGAAGGTCGGCGGTGGCGGGTCGTCGGGCCACGCGGTCGTGCCTCACCGCCCCGTGCACGCCGACTGCCCGGGCGCCCCGTGGAGCGCTGCGAGCGGGCACGTCTCGAGCACCGTGATCATCCCCCCACCACCTCGACTGCCCCCAGCGTGACTGCTGTACTACATCTCGAGCACGAAGGGGAGGATCACCGGGCGGCGGTCCATCCGCCTGAAGTACCGCCGCAGCGCCCGGCGCACCTCCTCCTGCACCTCCGTCGTGTCGGTCCGCGATTCGGGGTTGATGGCGTTCAGCGCGTCCAGCACCGCCGCCCTGGCGCCCTCGAACACCTCCGCGCCGGCATCGTCCGCCACCACGCCCCGGGACACGAGGTCGGGCCCGGCGATGACGTCGCCCGAATGCTGGGCCACCGCGACCACGGCGAGGACGAGCCCGTCCTCGGAGAGGTGCCGGCGGTCGCGCAGCACCACGTCCCCGACCTCCCCCGCCACCCTGCCGTCCACGAACACCCGGCCGGCCGCCACCCGCTCCGGCCGGGCCGCGGTCCCGTCCGGCCACAGCTCGAGCACGTCGCCGTCCTCGAGCAGGTGGCAGCGCTCCGCGGGCACACCGACGTCGCGCGCCAGCCGCTGATGCACCATGAGGTGGCGGTACTCGCCGTGCACCGGCACGAAGTGCCGCGGGCGCACCAGAGCGAGCACGAGCTTCAGCTCCTCCTGCGAGGCGTGGCCGGAGACGTGGACGGGCGTGTTGCGCCCGTAGTGGACGATCGCGCCGCGCCGGTAGAGATGGTTCACCATGCTCGACACGGCGCGCTCGTTGCCGGGGATGATCCGCGACGAGATCACGACCACGTCGCCCGGGTCGAGCCGCACCTTGGGGTGCGCGTCCATCGCGATGCGCACGAGCGCCGAGGCGGCCTCGGCCTGGCTGCCGGCGGTGAGCAGCGTCAGCCGATCGGGCGCGAGATCGCGCACGATGCCGAGGTCGACGAGCGTGCCGTCGGGCACGTGCAACAGGCCCAGGTCGCGCGCGGTGGCGACGTGCGCCGTCAGGCTGCGGCCCACGAGCGCGACGTGCCGGCCGAAGCGCACCGAGAGGTCGATGACCTGCTGCATGCGGTGGATGTGCGACGAGAAGGTCGTCACCAGCACGCGGCCGCCGGCCTCGCGGAAGACGGACTCGAGCTGCGGCCCCACGGAGCGCTCGGACGGGGTGACGCCGGCATGCTCGACGTTGGTCGAGTCGGACAGCATCAGGAGAACGCCCTCGTCGCCGAGCGCGGCGAGCCTGGCCAGGTCCGGGGTCCGCCCGTCGAGCGGGGTCTGGTCGAGCTTGAAGTCTCCCGTGTGGACCACGGTGCCCACCGGCGTCCGGATCGCCAGGCCGACCGCGTCGGGGATCGAGTGCGTCATCGCGATCGGCTCGACGCGGAACGGCCCGAGCGTGACGGGCGCGTCGTCGTAGCCGCCGAGGGTCGGGTTCAGGCCGTGCTCGCGCATGCGGCCTCGCACGAACCCGAGCGTCAGCGGCGTTCCCCAGACCGGCACGTCGAACTCGGGCAGCACGTAGGGCAGCGCACCGATGTGGTCCTCGTGCCCGTGGGTGAGGAAGATGCCGCGGAAGCGGTCGCCGAGCGCGCGCAGGTAGGTGAGGTCGGGGATGACGACGTCGACGCCGAGCATCGACTCGTCCGGGAACATCACGCCGCAGTCGACGGCGATGACGGTGTCGTCGCACTCGAGCAGCAGCAGGTTGAGGCCGATCTCGCCGAGCCCGCCGAGCGGCACCACGCGCAGCGAGGTCGTGGCGCTCATCGCGCCCCCCGCACACGCGGGCGCGTGCCGGCCGGCGCGCTCCGCGCCCTGTCGGCGAGAACCCCGGGCAGCTCGAGGATGACGATCGTGTGCACGGCTTCGGCTGCCGCCGCGGCGCACCGGGCGGCAGCGCGGCAGCGGTCGAGTGGAGTCATACGGGCGTTCCCCGAGGCGGTCAACGCGCGCGCCGTCGCGGACGCAGGCCGAGCGCCGCCGCCGCGACGCAGGCGTGCCGCCCCTCGGGCCTGCCGAGGCGGGCCGTCCGGCAGCAGGTACGCCACGACGACCACGTGCACGGCTCGCGTTGACCGCCGCGGACCCCCCGACTATCGTCCTCGCCCTCAGGGAGGACGTGCGGATGTCGCTGAACAAGGTGATGCTGATCGGCAATCTCGGAAAGGATCCGGAGGTGCGCTTCACGCCGGGCGGACAGGCGATCGCGCGCTTCCCGGTGGCCACCAGCGAGGTCTTCACCGACCGCGACGGCCAGCGCCAGGAGAAGACCGAGTGGCACAACGTCGTGGTCTTCGGGAAGCAGGCCGAGCCGTGCGGCCAGTACCTGCAGAAGGGCCGCCAGGTGTTCGTCGAGGGCTCGATCCGCACCAGGCAGTATGACGACAAGGACGGCAACCGCCGCTACATGACCGAGGTCATCGCGCAGCGAGTCCAGTTCCTTGGCGGACGCGGCGAGGGCGGCGGCGCCGGGCGCGGCCCGAGCGGTGGCGGCGGTCGCGGGGGCAGCGAGGAGGACGTCGCCCCGCCGCCCGGCCCCGAAGACGACGACGTCCCGTTCTGACTCGTTCCCGACGCTGCTCCCCGCCGACCTCGACCGGCCGCTGCCGGGAGGTCGGCGGTCATCCGGAGCCGAGCGACGCGGGGCGCTTCAGTCGGCGCCGCGGCGGAGGAAGGTCGGGATGTCGTAGTCGGGGTCGGCGTCGTGGTCGAGGCCGTTGGCGTGCGCGCGCGACCGTGCGGACGTCCTCGGCTCCGCCACCGGCACGGGGGGTGCCTGCTGGCGGCGCTGCCAGGTCGGGATGTCCAGCTCGTCCTCGACCTCGCGCAGGCCATGGCGGCGGATCGGCCGGCCGTCGGGCGTGTGCGTCGCGCCGCGCAGATCGGCCGCGGCCGTCGCCGCCCGCAGCTCCCCCGCAGCCTCGGCGGCGCTGCGCGTCAGCTCGCCCTGGCGGGCAGGCGTCGGCATGCGGAGGCCCGGCGACTCGCCGAAGCCCGTGGCGATCACCGTGATGCGCACCTCGTCGCCGAGCGACTCGTCGATCACGGCGCCGAAGATGATGTTGGCATCGTCGTCGGCCTCTTCCTGGATGAGGCTGGCGGCCTCGTTGACCTCGTGCAGGGAGAGGTCCGAGCCGCCGGTGATGTTGATCAGCACGCCCCGCGCCCCGGCGATCTTCACCTCTTCGAGCAGCGGGCTCGAGATGGCGCGCTGCGCGGCCTCGACCGCGCGGTTCTCGCCCATCGCCGACGCGGCGCCCATCATCGCCATGCCCATCTCGCACATGATCGAGCGGACGTCGGCGAAGTCGAGGTTGATGAGCCCGTGCACGGTGATCAGGTCGGCGATGCCGCGTACCGCGTGCAGGAGCACGTCGTCGGCCTTCTTGAAGGTCTCGAGGATCGACGAGTTCCGTCCGGCCACCGACAGCAGCCGCTGGTTCGGGATGGCGATCAGCGTGTCGACGTTGGCCTTCAAGTCCCGCACGCCGTCCTCGGCCTGCTTGCCGCGGCGCTTGCCCTCGAAGACGAAGGGCTTGGTGACCACGCCCACGGTGAGGGCGCCGAGCTCCTTCGCCACCTTCGCGACGATCGGCGCGGCGCCGGTGCCCGTCCCGCCGCCCATGCCGGCGGTGACGAAGATCATGTCGGCCCCCTCGAGGAGGCCGGTGAGCCGGTCGACGTCTTCGAGGGCCGCGCGCTTGCCGACGTCGGGGTTGCCACCGGCGCCGAGCCCACGCGTCAGCTGCTCGCCGAGCTGCACCTTGACGCCGGCCAGGTTGGCACGGAGCGCCTGCGAGTCGGTGTTGGCCGCAATGAATTCGACCCCGGGGAGGCCCGCCGCGATCATCGTGTTGATCGCGTTGCCGCCGCCGCCACCGACTCCGACCACCTTGATCCGGGCACCCTCGCAGGCCTCGAGGATCTCGTCCATCACCATCACCCTGCCTCCACCCACCGCCTGCTTTCTCCCAGCAGTGCTAGAAGAAATCTCGCAACCACCCCGCCACCCGCTCGCGGGCCCGCAGCAGCGAGCCGCGCACGGTCTCCCTGTCGCCCGCGTCGACCGTCGTGTGGCACTTGAGGCCGTGGAGCACGAGGCCGACGGCGCTCGCATACATCGGGCTGGCCACGACGTCAACCAATCCGTGCAGATGCAGCGGCATGCCGAGGCGCACGGGCGTGCGGAACACGCGCTCGGCGAGGCCGGTCATGCCCGCGAGGACGGCGCCGCCGCCCGTGAGCACCACGCCCGAGGTCAGAAGCCCCGCGCAGCCCGCGCGCGAGAGCTCGCCGCGCACGAGCGCCAGGATCTCCTCGGCGCGGGGCTCGATCACCTGGGCGAGGTCGCGGGGCGCGAGCCGGTGCGCCGCGCGGCCGCCCACGCCCGGCACCTCGACGAAGGGATCGCCCGACGCCGTCTCGCCGAGGGCGGAGCCACTGCGCTGCTTCAGCCGCTCGGCCTCGGCGAACGGGGTGCGCAGCGCCGCCGCGAGATCGTTGGTGACGTGACCGCCGCCGACCGGCAGCACCGCGGTGTGGCGGATGGCGTTCGCGTGCCACACCACCGTCGAGGTCGTGCCCGCCCCGATCTCGATCAGCGCGACGCCGAGCTCCCGCTCTTCCGGCGTCAGCACGGCCTCGGCGGCCGCCAGCGGGCTGCCGAGCACGTCCTGCACGTGCAGGCCGGCCCGGTTGCAGCACTTCACCAGGTTCTGCCCGGAGCTGATCGCACCGGTGACGATGTGGACGCGGGCCTCGAGCCGGACGCCCGTCATGCCGATCGGCTCCTTGATGCCGTCCTGGTCGTCCACCGCGAACTCCTGCGGCAGGACGTGCAGCACCTCGCGATCGGTCGGCAGCGCCACCGCGCGCGCGGCTTCCAGCACGCGGTCGACGTCGGCCGGCGCGACCTCCCGGCTCTTCACGGCCACGACGCCGTGGCTGTTGAAGCCCTTGATGTGGCTGCCGGCCGAGCCGGCCAGCACGCTGCGGATCTCGCAGCCCGCCATCAGCTCGGCCTCGTCCACGGCCTTGCGGATGGCTTCGACCGTGGCGTCGATGTTCACGACGGTGCCCTTCTTGAGCCCCGTGGACGGGTGCGTCCCGATCCCCGTGATCTCGACGCCGTCCCGCGCCACCTCGGCCACCACGACGCCAACCTTGTACGTCCCGACGTCGAGCCCAACGACCAGCGGATTGCGCCTCGGCATCTCGTTCACGCCCCCGACGCGGCCCGCCCGGGGGTTCCCGCCCGCGGCGTCCGCGTCCGTACGATGACCTGGTTGTCGAACACGCTGATACCCGCCACTTCGGCCTCGCGGCCTGTCCAGAGCGGGAGCACGCGGCCCACCCGCGTCAGCTTCGCCACGTACGGCGCCGTACCAAGCGCGATCGGGATCGCGGGCCTGGTCGGCAGCAGCGTCAGACCGCCGTCGCGGTCGACGTGTATCTCGGAGACCGGACCGAGCCCCGGCGCATCGCGCGCGACGAGCCGCAGCAGCCCGAGCGCCCGGTGGATCGCCTGCGGCCCGAAGTTCTCGCGCCCGTCGAGGTCCCCCCGGCCGAGCCCCGTCACGTACGGGAGGTCGCGGCCGTCGTCGTCCCCGACGCCGGCGAAGATGCGGCCGTTGGCGGCGAGGTAGTAGAGGCCCGGCGCAGGGTCGGTGACCGCCAGGATCGCGACCGGCCGGTGCTCGCGGACGCGCACGACCAGCCGGTCGGGCAGGACGCGGCGGACGGTGGCCGTGCGCACCCAGGGCACCGCCCGCACGCGCGCCTCGAGCGCCTCGACGTCGACGTCCCAGATGCTCTGCCGCTCGGCGAGCCCGAGCGCCGCGCGCAGCACGTCCGCTGGCAGCCGCCCCCGGTGCTGCAGCTCGATGCGGTCGGCGACGAAGTACGGATGCCGGCGCGCCGCCCCGACGACCGCCGGCACGACGACCAGCCCGAGCACGAGCGCGGCGCCGATCTGCGCCAGGGGACGCGCGAGCGGGCGCAGCCGCTCGACCACCCCCGCCCCCCCCGCGCTGCGATGCCGGTTGCGCGGGCGAAGCAGCCGGCTCACCAGCTGCCGACGAGCCGAACCTCGGGCTCCAGCCATACCCCGCTCCGCTCCCACACCGCCCGCTGGGCCATCGCCATGAGCGCCTGCACGTCCGCCGCCAATGCCCGCCCTTCGTTCACGATCCAGTTCGCGTGCCGATCGGAGATGCGCGCGCGGCCGATGCGGCGGCCCTTCAGCCCGACCGCCTCGATCAGCCGCCCGGCGTGATCGCCGCGCGGGTTCTTGAAGATCGAGCCCGCCGTCGGCACGCCCTGCGGCTGCGCCGCCATGCGTCGTGCGCGTGCGGCCTCGAGCCGCGCCATCACCCCGGCCGCGTCCTCGCGACGCAGCCGGAAGACCGCGCCCGTCACCACCAATCCCGCCGGCAGCAGCGCGCGGCGGTAGTCGAAGGCGAGCGCCCCGCGCGGCAGCGCGCGCAGCCCCCCCTCGGCATCGACGCCGTCCACCGCCTCGAGGACGCTCGCCACGTCGCCGCCGTAGGCGCCCGCGTTCCCGCGCACCGCGCCGCCGACCGTGCCCGGGATGCCCTCGGCGTGTTCGAGCCCGGCCAGGCCGCGTCCCGCCGTCTCGCGCGCCAGCCGCCCCATCTGCACGGCGGCGCCGGCGCGGACGCGCTCCCCGTCCCAGACGATCCGGCGGAAGCCCGCCCCGAGCTTGACCACCACACCGCGGATGCCGCGGTCGCCGACGAGCAGGTTCGAACCGCCCCCGAGCACCGTGAGCACGGCGTCGTGCTGTGCCGCGGCGCGCACCACCGCGGCCAGCTCGTCCGGGGTGTCGGGCTGCGCCAGCAGGTCGGCCGGACCGCCAATGCGCAGCGAGGTATGCCGCGCCAGCGGCTCGTTCGCGCGCACGCGCACGCCGAGCACCGCCGCGATCGCCGCCATGAGGTCGGTGGCCGGCATCAGTGGATCTGCGGCACCGGGGCGCCCGCGCGCAGGAGGCCGAGCAGCTCGTCGGCCGTCTTGTACACGTCGCCGGCCCCGAGCGTCAGCACCAGATCCCCGGGCCGCACGATCTCGAGCAGCGCCCGGGCGAGGTCCGCACGCGCCGGCACGTGGCGCACGTCGAGGTGGCCGCGGCGCTCGAGCGCGTGCACCAGCGCCTCGGTGGATACCCCGTCGAGCCGCTTCTCGCCGGCGGCGTAGATGTCGGTGAGCACGAGCACGTCGGCGTCGTCGAAGACGGTCAGGAACTCGTCGAACAGGTCGCGGGTGCGGGTGTAGCGATGCGGCTGGAAGGCCACGATCAGCCGCCGGGGGAAGCCCTCGCGCGCGGCGCGCAGCGTGACCCGGATCTCCTCGGGGTGGTGCCCGTAGTCGTCGACCACGAGGATGTCCTGCGCCTCGCCGTGCACCTCGAAGCGGCGGTGGATGCCGCCGAACTCCTCGAGCGCGTGCGCGGCGATGCGCCAGGGGATGCCGAGATCGTCGGCGACCGCGATGGCGGCGAGCGCGTTCAGCGCGTGGTGGCGCCCCGTCATGCGCAGCCGGACCGTGCCGAGCCGCTCGCCGAGCTTCCACACGTCGAAGACCGTCTCGAGCCCGCAGACGCGCAGCTCGCGCGCTTGCCAGTCGGCGTCGGCGGAGACGCCGTAGGTGACGAAGCGCTTGCGGACGTGCGGGAGCAGGCCACGCACGTTGGCGCTGTCGATGCACAGCACGGCGAGCCCATAGAAGGGCACCCGATGGATGAACTCCAGGTACGCGTGGCGGACCTTCTCCATGTCGCCGAAGTAGTCCAGATGCTCGGCGTCGATGTTCGTCACCACCGCGACGATCGGCGACAGCAGCAGGAAGGAGCCGTCGCTCTCGTCCGCCTCGGCGACCAGGAACTCGCCCCGCCCGAGCCGCGCGTTCGTCCCCAGCGCACGCAGCTTGCCGCCGACGACGACGGTGGGGTCGCGCCCGGCCTCGTGCAGGACCGACCCGACCAGCGACGTCGTCGTCGTCTTGCCGTGCGTGCCGGCGATCGCGATGCCGTACTTCATGCGCATCAGCTCGGCGAGCATCTCGGCCCGCGGAATGACGGGCACCTCGAGCTCGCGGGCGCGCATCACCTCGGGGTTCGAGAACTGCACGGCCGACGAGATGACGATCACGTCGACCGCCTCGTCGATGTGCGCGGCGTCGTGGGGGCCGGTGTGGATGCGTGCGCCGAGGCGGTCGAGGCGGCGGGTGGTGTCGCTCTCGGCGAGATCCGACCCGGACACCGTGTAGCCGAGCGTCAGCAGGACCTCGGCGATGCCGCTCATGCCGATGCCGCCGATGCCGACGAAGTGCACACGGCGCCTCGGTCCCCTCACCGCCGTGGCCCCGTGCTGCGCGCGCAGCGGCCACCCCGTCCACCCAACCTGCCCGGCCACGATCGTTGGCACTTACAGAACGACATGCCTCACTTCAAGCGGACGCAGCCGCGATGGCCGCCAGACACTCGTCCGCGGCGCGCGCAGCGGCGTCGGGACGACCGAGCGCCGCCGACCGGCGGGCCATCGCGGCACGCGCGCCGGCGTCGTCGAGCAGGTCGCGCAGCGCGCCCGCCAGCCGCGGCCCGTCGCAGTCGCGGTCGAGCAGCATCCGCGCCGCACCGGCGGCCACCAGCACCTCGGCGTTGCGCCGCTGGTGGTCGTCGGCGGCCCAGGGATACGGTACCAGCACCGCGGGCAGGCCCATGGCCGTCACCTCGGCGCAGCTGACCGCGCCGGCGCGCGACACGACGAGATCGGCCGCGCGGTACGCCGAGCCCATGTCGGCGATGAACACCTCCACGCGAACCTCCAGCCCGAGCTTCCGATAGCCCTCGGCGACGCGCTCGCGGTCGGCGGCGCCGGTCTGGTGCACGATGCGCAGCGCCCGGGCGACGTCGCCGAGCAGGCCGCCAGCAGCCACCGCCGCCTCGTTCAGTCGCCGCGCGCCCTGGCTGCCCCCGAAGACGAGCAACCCCGGTCGCTCGTGCGGCGGGCCGGGCGGCGCGGCGAGGATCTCGGGCCGGACGGGGTTCCCCGTATGCACGGTGCGCCCTGCAGGGAAACGCCCGGCCGCCTCGGCGAATCCCAGGCAGACACGGACAGCCAGCCGGCCGAGCAGCCGGTTGGCCGCGCCCGGGATGGCGTTCTGCTCGAGCAGGACCACGGGCAGGCGCCGGAGCCGGGCCGCGAGCACGGCGGCGACCGAGGCGTAGCCGCCGACGCCGACCACCAGCTGTGGTGCCAGCCTGCCGAGCAGGCCAAGGGCGTGGACGACGCCGCGAGCCAGCGCCACGCCGCCACCGAGCGCCCGTCCGACGCCCCCGCCGCGTACCTGGCCGCCCGGCAGGAGGTGCAGCGGGTAGCCGGCGGCCGGCACCGCCCTGGCCTCCAGGCCGGACGCCGTGCCGGCGCAGTGGACCTCCACGCCGCGGCCGCCGAGCGCTGCCGCGAGCGCAAGCGCCGGGAAGACATGCCCGCCGGTGCCGCCGCCGGCGATCAGGACCCGCGTCCGATCCTGGGCCAACGGCGACGCTCCATGTCCGCAGGCATAGTCGTGGCAACGGCTCATGGGAAGCCAGGCGTCGCATTCCCGTCGTAGCGTCGCCTGCTCGCCGCGCGCGAGACAAGTCCGGCAGGCCCCGGAGCGAGGCGAGCGAAGATGCGCACAGCGAGGTCGGCATGGAGGTGACGGCCGTGCGGCGCGCCATGACGCGATGCATAAGAACCTGTTCCGACGCCCGAGACGCTTCCCGCGGCCCCGATTCGGGCGAAACGCCCTGTCCCGCGATCGGAAATGCCGCCACAGTCATGGCGGGGTACGCAGGTGGAGCCATATGCCGCCTGTCACGGCATTCGACGACCGGCTGGCATCCGAGTTGCTTAGGCCCATGGCAGGAGGCGTGGAACACGATGTCTGGCGAGTTCACGATGCTGGATCTGGTTCGGGCGGTGTCCGAGTGCGCGGACTCGGAGGCGGAGGTGGTGGCGACCATCGCGCATCTGGTGAACTCGGGACGGGTGCGGCTGTGCGGCAACTTCCGCGGAGCCCGCATCGACCTCGGCGCGGCGAGCGAGTGGGGCTGCGTGCGCCCGGCGTGAAGGCCGGCCGGGAGGAGGCGAGCGATGATCGGCGCATCGACGTACCATCGGTTCTACCTGTCCGGAGAGCGGCTCGAGCTGTGGGAGGACCCGGACCTCCCCTTCCGGTGCACGCCGGGGGATCTCCGCGAGTACGCGCTACGCGGGCAGTGGGTGTTGCTGTTCAACGCCCTCATGCTGGGCGCGCAACCCGACCGCGCGGAGTAGCGCGCCAGCCAGCCGCCGGTCCGGACGACGGCCGGCGCGCCCGCAAGCGGACCCCGGGTTGACCGCGGAGGATCGGCGCCCCTAGGCTCGTCCTCCATGGCTCCCGAGCACCGGCCGATCCGCCCGCCCGCCCGCTCGCTGCTGCTCTTGGAGGGCCGCGCGCTGCTCGAGCTGGCCGCGCTCGTGCCGGCCTATCCGCTGCTACGGCGCGCGCCGCGTGGCGACGGGCATCCGGTCCTGGTGCTGCCCGGCTTCATGGGCAGCGACCTGTCCACGCGCGCGCTGCGCGGCTTCCTGCGCGACCGCGGCTACGGCGTCCACGGCTGGCGGCTCGGCCGCAACACGGGCCCGTCCCCCACGGTTGCAGCCGGGATGGCGCAGCGGCTCGAGGCGC
>Ga0209253_10002722_pt1 | contig 15624 bp, 17 predicted proteins | sample FrelakmetBRP12BR_FD_187145 | JGI IMG/M metagenome (GOLD analysis project Ga0209253, IMG submission 187145) | Freshwater lake sediment microbial communities from the University of Notre Dame, USA, for methane emissions studies - BRP12 BR (SPAdes)... | ecosystem: Environmental > Aquatic >...
TTCAAATAATTCAGTTCTCATTTTCAAACTTGATATGTACCACTTTCCATCAATATAGGAAAAACTGAGGTAATATCTGATTTCCTGCAATGGGATAAACACATCCCTCTTTCAGCGGTTATCGTATCCAGGCCGTATGATGATCAAAAAAGCGATGTCAGAAAAGTAAGGGCATTGCATGAAGTAGAGTTAATGGTGGCAGGGCTATTGTATAAGAATGTATCTGGCTTTCTTGAGATAGAGGCTGAGGATGAGGAGGATTTTGAGCCCGAGATCAGCACCGGTGTTCTTGGCTACCATCCGATGAAAGCATTGAATATGCAATTGTCTTATTCACCGGCATTATGGGCAGATCCTTATGATACATTTTCAGAAAAAAGAAAATTGACGAGAGGCGCCAATTCCGTTATTGACAATCCATTTGGCGGAGCTGATAACGAAGGAACACTCAGCAATTCTCGTCAGAATGTTGCACTATACGGAAGGCCATTCGAAAAATTATTCTATAGTGTTGGTTTCTGCGGCGTTGCAGATGATGCTGAAGGAGAAAATGCGAATAATTTTTATGGCCGGCTTGCGGTGGATATTATCCCTGAAGTAACGATAGGGGCATTTGGTATCACGGGCAAATGGGACGAAAACGACAGGGACCGGGACTTTAGCCGATATGGATTTGATCTTCAGGCAGATTATTCAAATGTCAGATTAACTGGTGCATACCTCCATGCAAAGGACGATCGGGAGATATCCGGGAATGAAGATAATGATGCATGGTACGCCCAGGCATTTTATGTTTGGAAAAAGGACGTGCGGCCTCTATTGGTTCCGCTTGTACGATTTGACAGTTATGAAGAAAGCGATGGAAAGGATGAATATAAAGAATTGACTTTGAATGTAGGATATTATTTCACGGAGAATATAAAAGGGTTCGTTGAATACTGGACGCAGACTGACAAACCAGATGATGCCATGAGAGACAATCGGATTAGCCTCCAGATTGTGGCAGCTTTTTAGATTACTGAACTTTATCAAGAGGGAGAGATAATTATCTCTCCCTCTTTTAGAAAAGGAGAAAAGGTTAAATGCATTGGGATTATAGCTGGGGGATGGGATTTGGATTCGGGGCAATTGCGATGATTATCTTTTGGGCCTTGCTGATTTTGGGGATCGTTTATCTTATTAAAATGGTTGCAGGGAGTTCAAAAAAGCAAGGTAAGAAAAAGCCTGCCATTGATATTCTTAAAATGAGATATGCCAAAGGAGAGATCAGCAAAGAAGAGTTTGAGAAAATTAAGGATGATTTAACGAGAACCTAAATTAAGCAAAATCCTTAATTTCAGATTCTCAAAATGTTAACTTGCCAAGATGACTTTCTTAGCCCTATTCAAACTCAAGAATACAAATTTCCAAGTATACTTCACACTTAATGACCAGCGTCCGCATTGCGACTTGATGAAGAATTTAATAAAACTTCGGCACATCTTAAAACGTTTGTAGGCGCGGTGTACTGATTGACCGACAGCGTTATTTTGCTCCATCTCATCGCCTTTCTCCATAAAACGAGCATTTCTCCTCGTATTGAACGCCCCGCCAATATTGACAACCGTCGCAATGACGTCTCAAGATGCAAACTTCAGTAAAAAGCTGCTGATTGACATTCTCTCTCCTTTGGATTAAAGTCTTATCTATGGCGGTTAAAGAAGACAAGGAACAAAGGCCATTCATAGCCGAAATTAAAGAGAAGATCCGGCTGCTGAACAGTATCGCTGCTTTCATCGTCATCACCCTGCTTGCCGTCATATTGAGATACCTCTTTAAACCGCTCAGTGATGTCCTGGATTTTCTCCCGGATATCTCCATAACGCTGATCATCATAATAGTCGTTATTCTGACTATCATCGGGTTTTATATGTGGATGGTGGTGTCGCACCGGATCATAGCGAGAATTGAAAAATACAGAAACAGACTCGACCAGATATTCGCCGTAACAAAAGATTTACGGGAAGAGATCTACGGTGATATCCTCCTGAACAAGATCATGGAGCATTCGCTCTCCATCACACAATCAGATGCAGGAGCGATTTTCCTCGTCGAGAATGATACCCTTGTCTTCAAGATCGTGAAGGGCGAAAAGTCTGATGAGCTGAAGGGAAGGACTGTGCTGAAAGGAAAAGGCATCGCGGGATGGGTTGCAGTAAACAATCAGCCTCTCCTTATCGCTGATGTGAAGTCGGATGAGAGATTTGACCCTGATGTGGATCTCGTGACAGGAGATGAAACGAAATCCATACTCTGTGTTCCGATGACGACGATAGCGGGGGTCGAGGGCGTCATTGAACTGAATAAAAAGGATGATCACTATAGCGTGAGAGACGTGGAACTGATAACGTATCTCGCTGACCAGGCGGCGGCATCTCTCGTGCAGGCACGTTTCCGCGAGGATCAGAAAAATTACGAGATACATATAACTGACATGCTCCTTGATGCCATGGATTTTCAGATTCCCGATAAAAAGGGCCATTCGAGACGGGTGGCGAAATACGGCAATATCCTCGCGAAGGCAATCAATATGCCGGAAGAAAAAAGAAAACGATTATATCTAGGCGCTTTGCTCCACGATGTCGGTTTTTTGCGGATCAAGACTGAAGATGTCTTTACTCGTGAAGATTTCATGAAACACCCTGTCATCGGAGATGCGATGATTAGGCCGATTAACTTCTATGCAGACGTTGCCCCGTTTATTCTCTATCATCATGAACGATATGACGGGTACGGGTATCCCGAAAAACTGAAAGGGGACGCCATCCCCATCGAGTCGAGAATCATAGCGGTCGCGGATGCCTTTGATTCGATGGTGAGCGAGACGTCGTATAAAGTTCCGCTCAGTTTTAATGCTGCCATTGAGGAGTTGCAGCGGAACGCGGGCACTCAATTTGATTTCTGGCTTGTCGATGTCTTCGTCAGTAATATCCAGCCTGAGCATTTACAGTAGTCCGCTGAGTACCTCTCGTTCGATTATGTCGGCCACGGATTCTTTCCCCGTGCAATTTCTTTGAACTGAGAGCAGTCTTTCCACATACCCGCATGCTTTTATATAGCCTGCTTTCCGGGCATGATCAATCAGAGACCAGTCGCCCGACCCGACAAACAGTCCGAAGGCATCCTGTATTTCAGGGAAAAGGAGTTTTCTCATGCCGCTGAGAAACACGAGATAAAAACCGAGTGAGCCCGCTTTCTGTTTACGGATGATGTAGCTTAACATGCCATTATTACAGGTATCTGCGAGGATATCCTTCACTGCACGGGCAAGGAGTTCCACTCGGCCTGCGGGCAAGGATGTGAGAAACGCCTTCCATTCAGCGCCGATTTTTTCTCCTTCAACCGCCTCGCCGATCTCATGATGGATATACGTTTCCGCTTCGGAATGGGCGATCAGAGATATCCTCTGCCCGATATCTTCTGATGGCGCCTCCTCAGGCGCAATCCCATAGTTCGTAAATGCGAACAGAAGAGCGCTTTTCCCCCTGCATCTCATTTCTTCGAACCGATTCCAGATGAGCAGTTTTGTCGGCTCTACCCTTGCATAGATCACGTTTTTCTGCAGCATCGCGGGGTGGTCAGACAAGTCGCGGGCATATTCTGCCCCCGCAACATACACATCGAAGCCGTTCATGGTTTTCTTCGAAAGAAGATCGGCAAGAAAAAAACACGGCTTCCTGTGGAGGCCGAGTCCAGCTCCGTAAATAAGATCGTGCTTTTCCAGTTCGGCGTTGATCTTTTCGATCTCGAACGGGCCGAAAACATTTCCATTCATCGTGATCCGCGTGAGTTCTTTATCCTCGATCTCCCGCCAGAGATTCTCTCTTGAGGCAATCCATCTGCCGATGTCCTCCTGCGGCATTTTTTCCCACAAGGGGATGCCCTGTTCAGAACGATACAGCTCTCTCAGTCTGAGCAGGAGGCCGCAAAGTGAGTAGTACCCCCAATGCCGGGCATCGGAGATGTTGCAGTTGTGTTTGACCTGGGAAGAAAGAGATTCGATGTCGATCATTTCTTTTATTGTATCAGATGGAAGAGCACGGGCAACAACATCGGAAGAGATGATACAGATATTCACTGGTGTTTGCCGAAAAGCAGGCGTAGTGTTAATATTCCAGAACATGAGAAAAATCAAATTACTTATCGAATATGACGGCACCGTGTATCATGGCTGGCAGATACAGAATGATGAAACGACCATCCAGGGCATCGTTCAAAAAAGCGTGCAGAGAATAACCGGGACAACGTCGGGTGTTCTCGGCGCGAGCCGGACGGATGCAGGGGTGCATGCGCTCGGCCAGGTGGCTGTTTTCAGGACAGAATCGCGGCTCGACGACGGAACGATAAAAAAGGCGCTGAATGCCGTATTGCCGCAGGATATCCGTATTCTCGAAGCGGCTGAGGTCGATGATTCATTCCATCCAAGAGACGCTGCGGTGAAGAAAAGCTATTTTTATATCATCGCGAATGAGAGGGTATCGTCTGCCTTTCTCTTCAGATATACATGGGCAGTGCCGCAACAACTGGATCTGAATGCGATGACAGATGCGTCAGAAGCCTTCATCGGAAGGCTTGATTTTGCTGCTTTCATGGGCGCCGGCAGCGATGTCCGGGATACCGTCAGGGAGCTATATTCACTGAATATAGAGAGGCTTAATAGCGTGGAGTTTATGACCGGCTGTCTGAGGGGCGATTTTATAAAGATATGGGCAGAGGCGAACGGGTTTCTCAGGCATATGGTGAGAAATATCGTCGGAACACTCGTCGAAACAGGGAGGGGGAAAATTCCCGCAGACAGGATGCGGGAGATTCTTGAATCACATGACAGAAGGCGTGCAGGTCAGACCGCTCCCCCTCAGGGTCTTTTTCTTGAAAGAATTGTGTATTAGCCGGACAACTGCATTTGGGCCGGATGACAGGCAGGCACATGGGCATCAAAACCCTGCTAATGCAGGATTTGAGTTATATGCATCATTTTTGTGGATTTCATAATATATTTCAGACATGATATCTGTCCGCCCACAAAGGTGCTGCCACCATGCTTTTGATGCCCATATGCCTGCCTGTTTTTCTGGTTAATAGCCGAACATCTTCACCCATTCGTCGAACTGCTTCAATTTATTTTCTCCGAACCGGGCGATTCCCTTTCTGACTGTTTCGAGGGGTTTTTCCTTATCCAGAAAATCTGCGTCCTTCGAGTAGAATTTATCGGCAAAACAGACAATCTGTTCTTCAATCGATACAGGGACCATATCTCTCATGGGGAGCGGCAGATTGTTTTCCTCTATGTCCTTCAGAGTGATGCCGACTCCCACATGCCTTTCACAGACAAGGGCATGCTTCGGCAGTCCTTCATTTTCGAGGATTTCCCGTCCCAGATATCCATGGCAGAGGTACGCCTTCTCCCCAAAACAACCTATTGCCGGTTCATTGGTGAACAGAATGCCGATGTCGTGGAGCATTGCAGCCTCCTCAATAAATTGCAGATCGGGGGTAAGGTGGCTTACCCTTCCGGCAATGCTCAGGGCCTTTGCAGCGACCATTCTGCTGTGCCGCACCAACAGCAGAATGGTCGGTGATTCAGGGGCATAATACTTTTTCAGAAGTTCGATAGTATCCATATATCAGGCAATTATTGCATAAAACTATTTTATGAGTAGAATTATAAATGAAAGCCGGGGAAAAAGCTTCGGAGAATATATTGAACGGGGATTGGTAAACGGGCTACAATTGCATGGTAACGTATCACTTAACTTGACAAGAAGTTGCTCAATTGATATGATATGAAAAAATAGTGGAGGATCAATGGCTGCTGACGTAAAAGATTTCTATAAAACGCTTGGCGTTAATAAGGACGCTTCTCAGGATGAAGTAAAAAAGGCCTTCAGAAAACTTGCCCGCAAATATCACCCTGACCTGAATCCCGGGGACAAGAACGCAGAGCAGAAATTTAAGGAAGCCAATGAAGCGTATGAGGTCTTGAGCGACGCCAAGAAGAGGGCGGAATATGATCAGTTCGGCAGCTCTCCATTCGGAGCGGGCAGGCAGGGATCTGAAGGATTCAGGACATACGATTACCGGGACTTCGATGCAGGCGGCTTCGGAGATATCTTTGGAGATCTTTTTGGCGCAGGGGGAAAAGCCGGCCCCCATCATGCAAAAGGCGTGGACATGATCATGCATCTGACCCTCTCCCTTGAAGAGGCTTTCAACGGCGTTACCAAGCCGATAACATTCAATCACGAAGTAACGTGCAAAACATGCAATGGTCAGGGAGCTGAATCATCCCAGACATGTGATGTCTGCAAGGGAGCAGGAACCCTTAGAACTTCCAGGGGGTTTTTCAAGATGGCCCAGCCCTGCACTGCCTGCGGCGGTGCAGGAAGAAGGGTGACAAAGGTCTGTGCGGCCTGTGGGGGCACGGGAGCTACTATGCAGACAGAAACCCTGAAGGTAAAAATACCGAGAGGCGCCGACACCGGCTCAAGGGTGAGATTGAAGGCAATGGGAGGCGCCGGTGCCGGCGGCGGACCCCCCGGAGATCTTTTCATTGAGATCACGGTAAGGCAGCACCGGGTATTCAAAAGAAAAGGGGACGACATATCCATTGATCTTCCTGTGACCTTCGGGGAGGCGGTACTTGGCGCGAAAATTGAGGTGCCGACCATTGACGGCATCGCTGCAATGACACTTCCTGCCGGAACGCAGGGAGGGCAGAGGCTGAAGCTGTCGGGCAAGGGGTTCCCTTCGACAAAGACCGGGGTAAGGGGAAATCAGTATATTGATATTAAAATAATAGTGCCGAAGGATATTGACGGCAAAGCAGAAGACGTCATAAGAGAAGTCGATGCGCTCTACAAGGAGAACCCTCGAAAGGGCTTGTTGCAGAAATGATGGATGCGGGAGATAAAAAACAACCTGTATTCATGATTAGCGTGGTATCGAGGATGCTTAATGTGCATCCGCAGACGTTAAGGCTCTATGAACGGGAAGGTCTCGTCACTCCTTACAGGACAAAGCGCACGAGGATATACTCGCAGGAGGATGTCGAGAAATTGGCGATGATCCTCCGGCTGACGAGGGAACTCGGCGTCAACAGGTCCGGGGTAGATATTATCCTGAGGCTCAGGCACAGGATCGAGGCATTTCAGAAGGAGATGGAAGAGATGATGCATTTCCTTGAAGAGGATATCAGAAAGGATTTCATCAAGAGGTTTCGAAGGATTTTTTCAGAGGATTAATGATGATGATCAGGCAGACGTGCTGAAAAACTCCGGCAAACCGACACACTATTATTATGATCCACATGGCTGCGAATCTTACGGTGGGTCCCTTTTCGAACGAGGCTGGTTGGCTGCATGAAAGGGCTTTAAGGAGTCGGTGTCCGGCGTTTTTCAGCACGCCTGCCATATCAGCAAAAAAATGCAACATCTGATGAGTATTTATGCATATAAAGGAGGTTATCAATGGATAAATTTACGATAAAAAGTCAGGAGGCTATTCAGGCGGCGCAGCGGTTCGCCGAGAAAAAGGGCAACCAGCAGCTTGACGCGGAGCACGTGCTCTGGGCGCTCCTTGAGGATGATGAAGGCGTTGCCTCACAGATCCTGAAACGGCTTAACGTGAATACCGACACACTCAAACAGGATGTCGAAGAGGCGGTCGACAGATTCCCGAAGGTGATCGGCGCCACCCCGCTGGGACAGATCTATGTATCACCGAGATTAAAAGAGGTGTTCGAAAACGCCCACAAAAATGCCGAGCATCTCAAAGATGAGTATGTGAGCGTTGAACATCTGCTTGTTGCGCTCGTGTCGATAGGCGGGCCATGCACCGACCTCTTGAAAAGATATGCGGTGAATGCGGATAAAGTGCTTGCGGCGATGAGAGAGATAAGGGGAGCGCAGCGCGTAACCGATCCGAATCCGGAAGACAAGTATCAGGCCCTGAAGCGCTTCAGCCGTGACCTCACGGAGCTTGCAAAGAAGGGAAAGCTCGATCCGGTTATCGGAAGGGATGACGAGATACGGAGGATCATTCAGGTATTGTCACGAAGGACGAAAAATAATCCCGTACTGATAGGTGATCCGGGGGTCGGGAAGACGGCCATTGCGGAAGGGCTTGCCCAGCGGGTTGTCGCAGGGGATGTCCCGGAAACATTAAAGGACAAGAAAGTGGTCGCTCTTGATATTGGCGCCATTGTTGCGGGCTCCAAGTTCAGGGGCGAATTTGAGGAACGGTTAAAGGCAGTGCTCAAGGATATTGAGCAGGCCGAGGGAAAGATCATTTTGTTCATCGACGAACTCCATACCCTTGTCGGCGCCGGTGCAGCTGAAGGAGCAATAGATGCTTCGAATATGCTCAAGCCGGCGCTTGCGCGGGGAGATCTGCGCTGCGTCGGAGCGACCACTGTGGATGAATACAGAAAACACATCGAAAAAGACCCTGCGCTCGAAAGAAGGTTCCAGCCGATCTTCATCAAAGAACCGAGCGTCGAAGATACCATCTCGATCCTGCGGGGACTCAAGGAACGGTACGAGGTGCATCACGGAGTGAAGATCAAGGATTCGGCGTTGATTTCCGCAGCGGTGCTTTCGAACAGATATATTACCGACAGATTTCTCCCGGACAAGGCGATTGACCTCATCGATGAGTCGGCGTCGAAACTCAGGATGGAGATCGACAGCATGCCGGTTGAACTCGATGAAATAGAGAGAAAGCTTCGGCAGCTTGAAATAGAAAAACAGGCTGTCATGAAGGATGGAACGGAGTCCAAAGAAAGACTGGAAAAGATCGTGAAAGAGATGGCGGAACTCCAGGAAAAGCGCAATGAGCTGAGGGCGCAGTGGATGAGAGAGAAAGAGATCATTGCACTGATGCGGGGCTATAAAGAGCAGATAGAAAATACCAAAATGGAATCGGAGAGAGCTGAACGCGAGGGAAATCTGACAAAGGCTGCTGAACTCAGGTACGGAAGACTCATCGAACTGCAGCGGTCCCTCGAAGGGGAAAACAAAAGGCTGCTTGAGGCCCAAAAGAGAAGAAAAATGCTGAAAGAAGAGGTGGATGAAGAGGATATCGCGGAGGTTGTTGCGAAGTGGACGGGAATCCCGGTAAGCAGGATGCTCGAAGGAGAGGTGCAGAAACTGATCCATATGGATGAACGGCTCAGGCAGAGGGTTGTCGGACAGGACGAAGCGATCGAAGCGGTGTCTAATGCAGTGAGGAGGGCTCGCGCGGGTATCCAGGACCCGAACAGGCCAATAGGTTCTTTCATATTCCTGGGCCCGACCGGAGTTGGAAAAACCGAACTCGCAAAGGCGCTTGCGGAATTCCTCTTTGACGATGAAAACGCGCTTATCAGGATCGATATGTCCGAATATCAGGAACGGCATACCGTCTCGCGGCTTATCGGCGCTCCTCCGGGGTATGTAGGATACGAGGAAGGCGGGCAGCTCACAGAGGCGGTGAGGCGGAAGCCCTATTCCGTGATCCTCTTCGACGAAGTCGAGAAGGCACATCCTGAAGTGTTCAACCTCCTGCTCCAGCTCCTCGACGACGGAAGACTTACGGACAGCCACGGCAGGACGGTTGACTTTAGAAATGCCGTCGTGATCATGACGTCGAATATCGGGAGCGTCCATATTCAGGAAATGCTCGAAGAACGGGCAAAGAAACCGGAGGCCTACTGGATACTGAGCAATACCGAACTGAAGGAAAGAATGATGGCAGACCTCAGATCATTCTTCAGGCCGGAGTTCCTGAACAGGGTCGATGAGATCGTCATCTTCAACCCACTCTCCAAAGAGCTTCTGAAGCAGATCGTGGAAATACAGGTGAACAGAATGAAGCGTTACATTGCAGAGAAGAACGTCGATATTCGTCTCACGGAGAAGGCGAAAGAGTATTTTGCCGATATCGGCTTCGATCCGATCTTCGGGGCAAGGCCGCTGAAAAGGGCGTTGCAGCGGGAGATCCTTAATCCCCTGGCGATGAAGATCCTCGACAGGACATTGAGGGAAGGCGAGACGGTGCTCGTCGATTACTCAAGTGGTAGATTGGCATTCAACAAAGAGACGGCAGCTGAAGTGGAAGCGTAAGCCCAATAAGGGGGGGCGATGAGCATCTTTATATATTTAATCGCAGGAGTAATAATTTGACAATTGTAGAGACACTGATAGAATGAAAGGCATATACAGGTAAGCAATAAGAATGTCGGAGCACATTAATAATAAAAGAATCCCGTGGCATCTCATTATAGTCTTCCTTGTCCTATCTGTATTCATCTGGACAGGAGGATATCTCTATTACCAGAGCCAAAAAAAGGAAATTAAAAAGGAGAAACTGGAAGATCTTTCAGCTATTGCCTAACTGAAAGTCAGCCAGATCGTAAACTGGCGGCAGGCACGTCTGGGAGATGCAAGGAATATTTTCGATAACAAGCTGATTGTCCCTCATATCCAGCAATTCCTTGCAGGATCATCAATAGGTAGACAAGAGATTTTTCAGTGGCTCGAAACCATCCAGAAATATTACTTGTATAAAAACGTACTGCTCCTGGATACGGAAGGGAACATCCGTTTAAAGGTTATTGACGGACAGGAAGTCATCGGACCTGATGCAAAAAAACTGGCTGAAGAAGCAATACGATCAAAAAATGTGGTTTTTTCTGACCTGTACCGGAGTAAAATCACAGATGTAATACGTTTAACCCTTGCCGTTCCTTTGCTGGTCTCAAAAGGTTCTGAAACTGTTCCGATAGGAGTTATCCTGTTACGGGTTGATCCTTGTACTCAGCAGCTTGAAGATATAAACAGAAGACTGGAAGATGAAATTATTGAGCGTAAACAGATAGAAAAGGAGTTAAAGAAAGAAGAACTCCGTTATCGTACGCTCTTCGAGCAATCACCGGAGGGCATTGTGCTCATTGATCCTGAAACTGCACGGCACATAGATTTTAACGAGATAGCACACCAGCAATTGGGGTATTCGCGTGACGAGTTTATTCAGATGAGGGTATCAGACTACGAGGCAATTGAAAAGCCTGAGGATGCGAAAGCACGTATAGAGAAAATTTTACGGGAGGGCGGGATGACTTTGAGACTAAACACCGGACAAAAAATGGTGAAATCAAAAATATCCTGGTAACAGTACAAATGCTGGATTTATACGGTCAGCCCCTATTTCACTGCATTTACCGTGATATTACCGAACTGAAGCAGGCAGAAGCAGAAATTAGTGAATTGAATGCAATGTTACAGCGTCGTGCCCTGGAACTTGAGGCAATCAACAAAGAGCTTGAGGCATTCAGCTACTCTGTGTCACATGACCTAAGAGCGCCATTAAGGAGCATTGATGGATTCAGCCAGGCATTACTCGAAGACTATTTTGAAAAACTTGACGGAGAAGGCAGGGACTACCTTCAGCGTATACGCAGGGCAAGTCAGCACATGGGACAATTGATTGACGATCTGCTGAATCTGTCAAGGGTCGCCCGTAACGAAATGCATCAGGATCTGGTTGATTTGAGCGAACTGGTGAGGGAAATAGCCTCAGATCTTCAGACCGCCCGGGGTGATCGCATTGTGAAGTTTATCATTGAGGATGGAGTGACGGTGAAAGGGGATGCCCGGTTACTCAGGATTTTGCTCGAAAATCTAATAGGTAATGCATGGAAATTTACCGCAAAACGTTCAGAGCCAATAATTCAATTTGGTGTTATACAGTACGAAGGGAAGGCCGCATATTTCATACGCGATAACGGCGCCGGATTTGATATGACCTATGCGGATAAACTGTTCGGGGCTTTTCAGCGGCTGCATACACAGGTTGAGTTCCCGGGAACCGGAATAGGGCTTGCTATTGTCTACCGTATTGTCCAGCGTCATGGTGGAAAGGTATGGGCTGAAGGAGAGGCAGGCAAAGGAGCAACGTTCTATTTTACATTATAAGGGGAAAACATGAATGATTGATGGATGCCCGCTTACGACCTGCGGGCATGACGAATAAGAGAGAACGAAAGTCTGTTCTATTATGAGACCGTTAATAAATAAGGAGTAACAAGATGGGTATTCCTTTAAATGTATTAATCATTGAGGATTCAGAAAACGATGCTTTGCTGATAGTGCGTGAACTGCGGCGCGGAGGATACGATCCTTATTATGAAAGGGTTCAGACAGCAGAAGAGATGGAGGCATCATTGGAAAAACAGTCATGGGATATTGTTTTGTCGGATTATACCATGCCGAACTTCAATGGAATACATGCCCTGAAACTTCTGCAGGAAAAAGAGATTGATATCCCGTTCATTTTAGTGTCCGGACTTATTGGCGAGGAAACAGCCGTGGAAGTTATGAAGGCAGGAGCAAGTGACTACATCATGAAAGGTAATTTATTGCGTCTTGTGCCTGCAATTGAACGGGAGCTGCGTGATGCGGTAATCCGGCGTGAACGCAGGCAGGCACGGGAAGCACTGAAGTAGTCTGAAAACTTATACCGTTCTATTTTTGAAAACACCGGTTCCGCATCGATACTATTTGAGGATGATATGGTAGTTTCCCTTGCAAACAGAGAATGTGAACAACTTTCCGGCTATTCCAGAGAAGAAGTGGAAGGAAGGAAGAGATGGACTGAATTTATCCTGAAAGATGACCTTGCAAAAATGATAGAGTATCATAAGTTAAGAAGCATTAACCCTGATTCAGCGCCAAAGAATTATGAGTTTCATTTTGTTAACAGAGCAGGTGATGTTAAAGACGTTTTACTGACTGTTGATGTAATCCCAGGCACAAAAAAACGCATAGCTTCTCTTCTGGATATCACCAAGCGCAAGAAGACCGAGGAGGAGCTGAAAAAATCCCGGCGGGATTGGGAAGATATCTTTCAGGCGATCGGGCACCCTGCAGTTATCCTCGATCCTGAACATAATATAATACTGGCCAATCATGCTGTAGCAAAGATCACCGGGAAAACCCTGGAAGAATTAAACCCAGATTGTCCATTAGAGATGAGAAGAGAAGTGAGCGGGAAGGTCAAAAGACTTTGATTTGTTCCAAAGACCTGAGAACCACTCTCGCCGTCGCATCGCCATGGAGAGCTTTAGAATACGAGTATTGCCTTCCTTGGTCAGATATCCGCCGACAGCGAACACTTTGTAGCGCATCGTCTTCAATGTTGGCTGTACTTTGCCACCCAAAACAACTTGCCGAAATAAGCTCATCAAGTTGTATGCAAGCATGACAAAGTTCATTGTCGCTTCGGTTGCGCTGAAATTCTTCACATTGAAGTTTCCCGCACCAAAGTCATACTTCAGTTCTTTGATTCTGTTTTCCGCATCGGCACGCATTCGGTAGACTCTCCATACGACTTCGGCTGGAAGATCAAGGCTCGTAACAAAACAGCCGTATCGGTAATCACGATACGTAGCATCATCGGCGAACAATCGCAAGGTTTTGCCGGTCGCCTTGGGCCTCTGCTTGATATGTTGCCGAACCATTATCATCCTGCGCGCTTTTCCCCACCCAGGACTCTCATAACTGACGGATGCCACTTCGACGCCTTCATCAAGTTGCAGCCACTGCCGGTGTCCAGCAAGCATTCTCTGCAATCCCGTATGCAGCCTAACTGCGATTATGTATGGAATCGGTCGCTCTGTTCGCTCAAGATACTGCACTATCTCCTTGCTGAAAAACCCACTGTCCGCCCTCAGCAACCCTACCTGCTTGCCGCTAAGCTTATCAAGCGTGTCTTCCAGAAATCCGTGGAAGTTGTTTGCGGTATGGGCATCCCCGGATCTCAGCCAACAATTAGCTACCATCCGGCAATCCGCGACAAATGCCAATAAAGGATGATGCGAATTCCTACCGGGTTTATGCGGATTGTAACCTCGTCGCGCTCCCTCCTGTTGCCCATACCTACTGATAACCGTCGAATCCAAATCCAACGTGAAGTTGTCAAACCGCATCTGCTCAAAAAACCATCGGTATAAATGCTGAAATACTCGCTGGTTCGTCGCTTGCCTAAACTTCCCGAAATACCGCACAAATGCTTTGTGCCCCGCCATCCGCGCATATCCGAATATCCGTCGGATTGCCTCATCATGACGCGTCACTTCAAGATGCTCAAATCGATTTGCTCCGCACCACACGCTGAGCAGAAACTGCTCTATCAACTGGCCCGGCGCATACCCACGATTTGACCCTTGAACCGGCAATCCGGCTCCTTGAAGCGCACTCTGAAAATCCATTTTCTTTAACATCCGGCCCATTAGCGCCATACCGCCCCACGGCGTGATCTCTCTGTCGATAAAACTCAACTGAATGTCTTTTTGCATGGATGCTTTCCTTACAATCTTTTCTGTTGCCAACCGCTATCGGCTGCCTCAATTATAGTATTACTTTTCAAACAGTTATGCAATTTATTCTCTAATGGCAGCCATTAGAATTCAGTCGCTAATAGACAATCTGGGTTAATTTCATCTTCGTTGATGCCACGAATAGGGACCATATTGATCTTGACCGGTGTCAGCCCTGCCCTTTCAGCGGCTTCAATGCCCCTGAAGACTGAATCGATATCGCCGCCATTGGTAATCTCCCGGAACCTGTCCGGCCGTAACGAATCGAGGCTGATATTCACCCTCCTGAGCCCCGCGCCAGCCAGTTCTTCCGCATAGCGTTCAAGGAGGATACCATTCGTCGTAAGGCTGAGGTCATCAATGCCCTGAATTCCGCCGAGCGATTTGATAAGATATGCGATGTTTTTCCTGACCAGTGGCTCTCCGCCGGTAAACCGGATATTTCTGACCCCGAAAGGAACAGCGATCTTTACAATCCTGATGATCTCCTCATAGCGGAGGATTTCCTTATGCAAAATCGGAGCAACCCCTCCTTCAGGCATACAGTATACACAGCGCAGATTGCATCTGTCGGTGACAGATATGCGCATATAATCAATCCGGCGCTGAAATGTGTCCTTCAATCTGTTCACTTTTTCTTTTTCACCGGCTTTTTGTTGAGATCGTTTATCTGCTTCTTCGCAAGCTCTGCTTCTTTTGATTTTGGATACCGTTCGAGAAGCTGTTCGAGAATTACTTTTCCTGTTTTCTTATCGCCGATTCCGATGAACGCGAGTCCCTGTTTCAAAAGACCGGACGGAGCTTTATCGCTCTTCGGATATTTTTTCAGGAACGTCTCATACGCGAGGATCGCTCCTTCGTAATCTTTCTCATTGTTGTATGTTTCACCAAGCCAGAAATACGCGTTTTCGCTCAGTTTATCACCGGGGAAATCCTTGATGAACTGTTCGAACTTTTCTCTCGATTCTTTATACTTTTTGCTTTTGAATGCATTATATGCGGCATCGTATTTCGCTATTTTATCCGACGGAGCCGCTGCTTTCACCGGCTGATCTTCCCGCGTCGGAGTCCGCTGCTGGGGTTCCTCTTTCTTCGCTTCGGCTTCCGCCGGCTGCCCCACCGCTATTTCCCTCTGCTGCCTTGCCTGCATTTCAAGGGCAATCAGTCTGTCCTGCACTGTCTTCATCTGCTTTTCGAGGGCGGTCATCTGCGACCTGAGGATATCCATCTCG
>Ga0209253_10002723_pt1 | contig 15613 bp, 16 predicted proteins | sample FrelakmetBRP12BR_FD_187145 | JGI IMG/M metagenome (GOLD analysis project Ga0209253, IMG submission 187145) | Freshwater lake sediment microbial communities from the University of Notre Dame, USA, for methane emissions studies - BRP12 BR (SPAdes)... | ecosystem: Environmental > Aquatic >...
ATTGGTATAATGCGCGCACACCATTTGTGATCTCAAGGGAGCCTGTTATGACGAACGTACAGCCGTCGACGAGTGCGCCGGCGAAATATTGGCACCAACTCAAGGATGGGCGCATCCAGTGCGACCTCTGCCCGCGCTATTGCACTCTTCAAGAAGGGCAACAGGGGCTCTGCTTTGTCCGGGCGCGGCAGCAGGACCAGATCGTCCTGACCACCTATGGGCGATCGAGCGGGTTTTGTGTGGATCCGATCGAAAAGAAACCGCTGCATCATTTTCTTCCCGGCACCCCGGTGCTTTCGTTTGGAACCGCCGGGTGCAATCTCTCGTGCAAGTTCTGCCAGAACTGGGACATGAGCAAATCCCGCGAGATGGACACTCTGGCGGATGAGGCTACGCCGGAAACGATCGCGCGCGCCGCAGCGAGACTCGGGTGCCGGTCCGTGGCCTATACCTACAACGATCCGATCATCTTCCACGAATATGCGATTGACGTGGCGCAGGCCTGTCGCGAGCATGGCATCAAGTCGGTGGCCGTGACGGCCGGGTACGTCTGCGATGAGCCTCGGGAAGAATTCTACCGCTACATGGATGCGGCGAACGTGGATCTGAAGGGATTTACCGAACGCTTCTACAAGCAGGTCTGTGGCGGAAGCCTGCAGCCGGTCCTGGACACGCTGCGCTACATCAAACATCACACGAATGTCTGGCTGGAGATCACCACGCTGGTTATTCCTGGCGAAAACGATTCAGAGGCCGAGATCGAGCGGCTGACCCAGTGGGTGGTGGAACAACTTGGCCCTGACGTGCCGATCCACTTCAGTGCGTTCCATCCGGATTATACGATGCTCGACAAACCGGCCACGTCACCGGCCACCTTGGCCATGGCCCGCAACATCGCCATGAAGAACGGCATCCGGTACGCCTATACCGGCAACGTGCAGGATCAAGAGGGCGGCAGCACCTATTGCTACCACTGTCATGAGAAACTCATCGGCCGGGACTGTTACGAACTGAATGAGTGGAATGTGACGGAGGATGGCGCTTGCCGTTCCTGTCATGCGCCTTGCGCCGGTCTGTTTGAATCGCAGCCGGGGCGCTGGGGAGCCAGGCGAGTGCCGATGATTCTGGACCGGTCCCGCTGAGCGCTGTTCCCGAGTTTCCATCCCCTCGCTGACGGCCTCCCGGCAATCCCCTCAATCGCGCAGCCACTTCGTAGCGTAATGGGTCAAGGTGAGTTTCAAATGTGGGGAGAATGTCCTCATATCCGCCCTCTCACAACCGAACCGGTTTGGCCGCTCTTCACGTCTCGATTGAAACATCAAGGGTTTCGTCTCAAAATTCATTATGGCATTGCCGTTGCTGGAGGAAGTAGGCACACGATGGTTCCGATAGGGATGAAGCTATGAAAACAACGGGCGAGTCAGACCGAGACCGGGTCTTGAAAGAGGTCCGTGCGGCATTGGAGCATGAGCCCCGTATCAATCTGCACAAGTGTCCCGTGGCAATGGAATTTGCCGACGGCGTGCTCACTCTGGAAGGTGAAGCGGAGCATATCGCCGCGAAGAAACTCAGTCTTGAGCTTGCGATCGCGGTGCGGGGTGTCACCGGGATCGTCGACCGTCTTCATGTGGCGCCCTCGACCCGCATGGGAGACGGAGCCATATTAGATGCGGTGCGCGATGCGCTGCTCCAGGAACCCACTCTCGGGAATTGTTCGATCTACGTGATCCGTAAGGGGCAGCTTGAAACCGTTCGGGAAGTCACCAGCGAGCCCCGGGGCGCTATTCGTGTGTCTGTTAACGAGGGCGTGGTGTTGCTTGACGATCATGTGACCGGGCTCACGGAGAAACGCTTGGCCGGGGTGCTGGCCTGGTGGGTGCCGGGCAGCCGCGATGTCATCAACGGGATGGAGGTCATTCCGGACCAGCCGGACTCGGATGAGGAGATGGCCAAGGCGGTGCGGATCGTCTTGAAGAAGGATCCGTTCGTGAATGGTGAGCGTATCAGCGTGGCGGTCCGGCAATCGGTCGTGACGCTCGAAGGCGATGCGCCTTCTCAGCCGCAAAAGGAAATGGCGGAATTCGACGCCTGGTATGTCTTCGGGGTCGACAAGGTTGTGAATCACATTGCAGTTCGTCCATGAAGCGTCCGGCGGCAAGAGGAACAGCAATGCGAAAGGAGAAGGAAAATTCTCCTCGTCGCGTACGTGTCAGGCAGGCACAATCCTGAGATCTGATTCGTGTTCGTGCTCACGATGGACAATTCACAATGGTTCCGATCTATATGTTTCAATCTCTGTCTGCTGAAGTCTTCGAACTGATTCTCGCGGGCGCCGTGGCTGCGGTACTTTTCTGGATATTCTGGAAGAAGGGGAAATCAGACTAGGTAGACTCTTCATGACAGTTCGTGGCGAAACCGCACGAAAAGCCTGGCTAGGGGCGCGGGGCGAGAGGGAAGATATTCTTTCTGGTTACCCCTCGCCTCAAGCCCCGCGCCTCTTGCCTGTCGAATGGGCGCTTGCAGCAGAAGCGTTCATGGACAATGCGAGCTATTGGCTCACCGTGATCTTCCTGCCACTTCCATAATAACCCGCTGCAGCCCGGAGACAACGCGGGCCATGCGGGCATAGTCAATCTTGTCCGGCGTGTCGGTAGCCGTATGGTAATGCGGATAGCGATTCGGCGCGGTGTCTGTCACCATCACCGCCGGGTAGCCTTCCTTCCAGAACGACCAGTGGTCGGACCAGGCGACGCCGGGAATCCATTCCCAGACAGCGCCCCCTTCAGACGGAAATTGTGCCTGTCGGCGAAAGGCCGTGAGGAGCTGCCGCACCCAGGAGGCGTATTCCATATTGCTGACAAACGCGATGAAATTTCCGGTGGAAGGATAGAAGAAACTCAAGGGGAACGGATAGCTCTGGCTTCCCGGTTTCTCAGAGTAATAGCCGATCGTCTCCAGACTCAGCATGAGCATAATCTTTTCGCCCTGCGCATGACACCGCTGCGCATAGACGCGGCTTCCCATGTGGCGACTCTGAAAGAACGGCGGCTCTTCATTGGTAAATGCGACGAACCGTATGGTGCATGATGGTTGTGTGTTGGCGAAGGCGCGTGCCAAGGCGAGGAGGGCGGCCACGCCGGTGGCGTTGTCGTTGGCGCCAGGACTGCCCTGGACGGAGTCGTAGTGGGCGCCGATCACGAGAATGTCTTCTGGCTTGTCTGTCCCTCGCACCTCCGCTTCCAGATTTGCACAGGTCTGGCCGGCCACCAGGTAGTTCTGTCGACGGACTTCATAGCCGAAACCAGCGAGCGTCGTGTGGACATAGTCTGCCGCCGCAACGAGCTGCTTGTAGTGGAACAGATTGCGCTCTCCGATGGTCCCCGCGAGCTGTTGCACGGAAGCGCGCAGGTCATCCTCCAGTCTGCGCTGTTCGTCTGTTAGTGGAGGGAGAGATCCTCGAAAGCTGTCGTTCGGCATGCGGATCATGGCCCTCATTGTCGCACAGTTTCCTGGATGGAGGCAGTCTGGCAGTGCCGCTCCCTGCCTCAGTGGTCGCTCGGCTCTGTGGCAATCTCCCCCAGTATCCATTCCGGACCGAGTATGTCGTTCAGTCATTCCTCTAATTTCTGCTGAAGACACAGGAGGTTCCATTCTCACAGTCGATCCTGTGCTGGGCACTCCTTTTGCTCATCAATATAATATGGCTTTTCAGAATAGGGCAGCACTCATGAGGGCTATTGGGGCCATTGTCGTGACCCTGTGGTTCGCAGGATGTGTAGGTGTGCCGGTTATTCCTCCTGAGCTGCAGGAGAAAATCGAGCGGGATATCTCATTTCAGCAGGTGAAGGCCTCGCCTCTATCCTTGAAGGGGAAGCTCATCGTCGTCGGTGGGGTGGTGCTCTCGGTCAAGCCGCTCAAGCAGAATGGTACGCGGATCGAGGTCCTGCAACTGCCACTCGAAAGCGAGTACGAACCACAGGGGCAGTTGACCGCAAGCGGCGGGCGTTTCCTCGCATTCCATAAAGAATTCCTCGACCCGGCGACGATTCCTGCCGGGACGCGAGTGACCGTGGTCGGTGAAGTGACCGGTTCCATGACCCTGACCTTGGATGAGGTCGAGTATGTCTATCCGACGTTCAATGTCGCGTCGTTGACGATTTGGCCTCCCAAGTTGCCGGCTTACTGGTTCCGTCCCTATCCATACTTCGGCGCGTATTGGGGACCCTATTGGGGGCCGTATTGGGGTCCTCCTCAGTGGATTGCATGGCCGGTGGAGGGAAAATGATGCAGGATCGCGAGTTTGGCCTCTTCAAGGATCGCCATGATGCCGGTCAACGGCTCGCTCAGAAGCTGCTCCGTTATCAGGGAGCGAAGGATGGGATCGTCATCGCCTTGCCGCGTGGCGGGGTGGTGGTGGGGTATGACATCAGTCTAGCCTTGCGACTCCCGTTGGACGTGTTGATCTCGCGCAAGTTGGGGACGCCCTCAAATCCTGAGCTGGCGATGGGGGCGTTGGCTGAAACCGGCTATCGGCATATGAATGAAGACGTCATCCGCGAATATCGTGTCAGTAACGCTCAGTTGGAGCGGGAGCTGTTACGTCAGACGAGTGAAATCGACCGGAGAATTCGGCGCTATCGAGGGGGTCGGGCGCTTCCCTCCTTGAAAGGGCAGACCGTCATTCTGGTTGACGATGGCATCGCGACAGGGGCGACCTTCTTTGCCTCTCTCGGTGCGCTGCTCAAGGCAGAGGCGGCGAAGATCGTCGCCGCGGTGCCGGTGGCGCCGCCGCGAGTGTTGGCGGAATTGAACGCTCTCGTCGACGAAGTCGTGGTGTTGCATACGACCGAATGGTTCTTCGGCATCGGCCAGTTCTATGAAGAGTTTCCTCAGGTCGAGGATGAAGAGGTGGTTGCCTGCCTGGAGGAAGTGCGTAAGGTACTCCTGCCGAAGGGAAAAAGTGGGGGATGAGGAGTCCTTGCGCCATCGAGGGCTTCGGTAGCGGACGCAGCGTTCACGAATACCTTACGGGAAGAGTACCTGACGCGGTCGTGAAGCTTGCGCCTGGTTCGGTCCTGGCTTAGAGGAGGTAGGAGACATGGCGTTTGAACTTACGAGTTCGGCATTTAAGGAGGGGGAGCGCATTCCGGATCGGCATACCTGCGAAGGAGACGACCTGTCGCCGCCGCTCCATTGGGGAGTGCCGCCGGCCTCCACGAAAAGTTTTGCTCTGATTGCCGACGATCCCGATGCGCCCGGCGGCACCTGGGTCCATTGGGTGATCTATAACCTGTCGCTCGATTTGCGCGGGCTTCCTGAAGGCATTCCTGCCAAAGACCATTGGCTCGACGACGCATTGCAAGGCCTGACCGATTTCAAGCGGGTCGGCTACGGAGGGCCCTGTCCTCCGCCGGGGAAGCCGCATCGGTACTATTTCAAACTCTACGCGCTGGATGCCGCCCTGAATCTGAAGCCGCGCGCGACCAAGAGCCAGGTGCTGGAGGCCTGCAAGGGGCATGTGTTGGCGGAGGCGCAGCTCATGGGACGGTTCGGCCGATAGCCGGTTGTTGTAGTCCATACCAATGGGATCACGATCATGGGTGCAGGAGTAGCCCGTGCCGGGGGCTGAAACCAAGCGGGACTACTACGAGGTGCTGGGAGTGGATCGGACCGCGACCCACGACCAGATCAAACACGCCTATCGACAGTCAGCGCTGAAATACCATCCCGATAAAAATAAAGATCCCGGCGCGGCGGCGAAGTTTCGCGAACTCGCGGAAGCCTATGCCGTACTCTCCGACGACGCGAAACGCAAAGAATACGATACGACAGGCCATGCCGGTGTGAGCGAACGATGGTCGCCGGACGACCTGATGCGGGATTTCCAGTTCGGGGATTTCTTCGGCAGCCGATTTGGCGATCTGTCGGGCATGTTCGGAGATCTGCTCGGCAGGCGGACGAGGCCTGGAGCAGGGGCGTCCAGAGGCGTCGATCTTCGCTACGATCTGGAGCTGACACTGGAGGAGGCCGCTCGCGGGGGAGAGCGCGAGATTCATGTCACTCGATCTGAGAAATGCGGGCCCTGTGCCGGCAGCGGGGCCAAGGCCGGCACCAAACCGCTCTCCTGCCCCGATTGCAAGGGAACCGGGCAGAAGCAGGAGGTCAAGACGAAGAAAGACATGCGGCTTGTGACCCTGACGACCTGTGGGCGCTGTCAGGGGCGCGGGCAGATCATCGAGTCTCCCTGTCCGCTCTGTCAGGGACACGGCTATCAATTTCTTCCGCACACGCTAAAGGTAAAGATTCCGCCGGGAGTCGATGACGGTATGATGATCCGCTTGGCCGGTCAGGGTGAGGCGAATGCCAATGGAGGACCAGCGGGGGATCTCCTCATCCGTCCGCATCTCCGGCGCCATCCTCGCTTCGAACGCCACGGCGACGACCTCTATATGGTTCAGTCGGTCACATTTCCCGATGCGGCGTTGGGGAGAAAGTTGCGCGTGGCGGGGTTGGACGGGGAGGGGTTACAAGTCACGGTCCCGGCCGGAACCCAGAGCGGCACGGCACTACGCTTGAACGGGAAAGGGATGCCCAAAGTGGAGGGAAAAGGGAAGGGCGATCTCTTTGTGGTGGTGGAGGTGCGGACACCGACCGGTTTGACGGATCGTGAGCGAGCGCTGCTAGTGGAATTGGCAACGTTGCAAGAATCGCCATCAACCGAAGCTCCTCTCTCCGCTTCACCGCTGCGTCATCACGAGCCTTGAGTAAATTTTCCGGTGCTCCTGTCCGGTCAACGGCTCTTTAACTCACCGTAAAATTCCGCTCACGATCATCTCGATTGCTTGCTCGGGACTCAACCCCCGGGCCATCAAGGTTTCGAGTTCTTTCTTATCCACGCTGCCGATGGCGGCTTCATGGGTGACTTTCGCTTCGGGGTGGAAGACCCGCACGATCGGAATGGCGCTGGCATGGGCCTGGCCCTGCACGATCTCCATGCAATCGACATGACCGCGCGCGCCTTTGGCATAGGCTTCGGTGATCCCCACGATGTCGGCCTGCGCCTGGCCCTCCAGGACGACTCGTGTTTTGATGAGACTGCGTGAACGCTCCCCGCGGAGCATCACCGCTTCTTTGAGTGTGATGTGATCGGTTTTGTGCGCGAAGATCTTCGCGCTCAGCTCGGCGATACCCTCTTCCTCCACTTCCACAAGATAGTCGATGTCGAGGTTCCCCACCGAGCCCGAGAGCAGCGAGAAGTCCGAAAAATACCGCGCGCCTTTGCCGATCTTGATCGTCGCATGGGGGAGGACCCGCATGCCGCCGTGGGGACCGTGGTAGTGGCCTTCGGTATAGATCAGCGATGCGCCTGGTCCGATCTCCATGACGGCCTGCATGCGATGTTCCGCCGCTTGCGCGAGAGGAAAGAGGCAGTGCGACAGCACCCGCGCCTGCGCCCCTTCGCAGATCTGGACGTCGATGTTGATCTGCTGGACCCCGGTCGGGTGGGCGAGCCCGAAACACATGTGGATAGGCTGAGCGATCTGCGCTCCCGCTTCGACAATCAGCTTTCCGACGATGGCGTCCGGCGTTTCTTCCATCTCGACGCGGAGACCGGGCACGGTCCGCCGGCTCAGGATGTGATGCCCATGCGCCACGACATGCGCAATGCTCGTATCATCGAGAATCGAGGGCTCCGCTCCGACCATCGGGAGGGTGCGTCTCAGGTCGTCAAGGTCGGACATCGTTACACACCTCCCCGTCGCAACGAACGCAGGCTCGTCCGCGGAAATGATCGACGGCTTCCCGTGGACTGCCGGAGAAGATGATGCGTCCGGCGCAGAGCTGCGAGGCCCGGTCGGCGATGAGGGCAACCTCTTCTTGATGCGTGATCAAGAGGACGGATCCGCCGCCGGCTTTCACGGCGCGAATGATGCCGATGATGTGGGTGATCGAGAGCATATCGATCCCCGCAGACGGCTCATCGAGGATCGCCAGCTTTGGGTTCATCGATAACACCGAGGCGAGTTCGATTCGATGGCGTTCCCCTCCGCTGAGGGCTTTATCCACCCGGCGATTCAGGTAGCGGCCCGGGTCGAGGCCGACTTGCTTCAGGGCCGGCGCCGGCTCGTAGTCCGGTTTTCCCAGAGCGAGATATTCGCGCACCGTGACCCCTTCGAATCGCGCCGGCTCCTGCCAGGCGAGCGTGAGTCCTAACCTAGCCCGTTCGTACATCTTGAGCGGTAAGAGGTCTGTCCCGTCGAATACGATATGGCCTCCGCTCGGCACATAGCCTTCGCATCCCATCAGCACATAGGCCAGCGTGGTTTTGCCGGATCCGTTGGCGCCGAGCAACGCATGAATCTCACCGGGCTCGATTGACAGGTCGAGCTGATCGAGGATGGGATGGTGATCCGCCTCGAACGTCAGTGCGTGAATCTCAAGCAGGGGTGTCGGCATAGGTACAGACCTCTTTACCTGACTAGGTGCATCTGGTATGCCTGGCCGGGTCTGCGGGATGTACGGCGGTTATAGTCAGCCCGCTTTGTATATTGGTGCATTCTGCGGCAGGACTCCGCGAAAGGCTGGGGAGTTAGGCCCCAACTCGCGGGGGCGGCCATCAGACTATAGCGGCAGAAACGTCCTTTTCTGCCGAGAGAAGTTCCCGCGATGGTTGGCAGAAGGGCTGGCATCATCATTGCTGTTTCAATCACTATGAAGCGGAACAGTCTTATTCTGAGTCTTGCGCTGTTGGGTATTGTCGTTGCCGTCTCCCGTTGCCACCATCCGACACCGTCGGTTGCCGATGTCGAGGTCGTGCCAGGCGTAGTGGGGGCGCGTGATCAAGCGCTGATGCGGGATGTCGTGGCGGCGTTCGATCAGGCCGATGCGGCGGTGCGGCAGGCCGATCTGGATGCGCTGATGCCCTTCTACGCCAAAGGGTATAACTACTATGGCCTGAAGCCGGCCGATGTCCGTCGGATTTGGGCCGAAGTGTTTGTGCATTATCGAGACCTGTCCTCCCGTCATGTATTCACCGACGTGAAGCTGATGCAGACAGGGAAGGTGAAAAAGGCCTCGGTCACCTGTACCGGCGGGCTCTACGGCGTCGATAAGGAATCAGGAAAAACCATCACCATCGATAGCTGGGCCAACGAGGTCCACTATCTGATTTATGAGGACGGGGCCTGGCGGTTCCTTGGCAACAAGGGAGGGATCACAGAGTCGGTGCCGCCCAGCAGTGCGCCGCATCATCCACTCTTCTAACAGGATGCTGAAAAAAGTCCGCCAGCGGCGTTCTCGCTTCGCTCAGAGGCTCACCGTACGGCGCACAGTACGATTCGCCTCTTCGCTCGCTGCGGCCTTGCTGGACGGCCATTTTGAGCATCCTGTATGTTCGTTCGGTGTGGGTTCAGCCGTTGGTATCTGCCCTGTCGATAGGGCTAATAAAAGTTGTTCCGCAGCCTGCTAGATAGCACCGCGAGTAAGGCCCCTATGGCAAAGCATATCGCCATCATTCAGGGTCATCCCGACTCGACGGCTCGTCATTTCTGTCACGCCCTGGCCGACGAATATGCCAAGGGGGCAGAGGATGGCGGGCACGACGTGATGCGTGTCGACGTGGCAACTCTCGACTTCCCTCTCTTGCGGACGAAACAAGATTTCGAGAAGGGCCAACCTCCGGAGGCGATCAGGCGGGCACAGGATATCGTGACCTGGGCCGATCATCTGGTGATCATCTATCCGCTCTGGCTGGGATCGATGCCGGCGCTACTGAAAGCGTTTTTCGAACAGCTGCTTCGACCGGGCTTTGCCTTCGAGTATCAGAAATCCGGCGGGATGGCCAAGAAGTTGCTCAAGGGAAAATCCGCGCGCATTGTCGTGACGATGGGGATGCCGGCCTTTGTGTACCGCTGGATCTTTTTTGCCCATAGCCTTAAGAGCTTCAAGCGCAACACGCTCTGGTTCTGTGGCATCGGCCCGGTGAAGACAACGATCATCGGTTCTATCGAAGGAATGACCGAACGACAGAGGGACGACTGGCTGGATGAGCTGCGGGGATTGGGGGATGTGGGGAAATAGACGGCTGAGAGGGCGGGATGCTTCGGCGGCGACATCATGCGAGAAATCGCCAGAGCTGCCGGATTCTTGATAGAGCACACCGCGAACTCCTATGAGGCTGCGCTGAAACAGCGCAATGCCGTCGTCCGCTTTCGTTGCAGGGCCATCGGCTATGAATGGCGCGATGTCGCGACCCAAGCATCCCGCCCTCCCATCCGTCTTGTGGTGGTAGGGGTGAGGGGGGGAAGGGCTCGGAGGCACAGCTATGAAATTACGAATACTTGACCGTGAGGATGGGGGAGGGTCGCTGAATCGTCGGCAGCTGTTGAAGGCGCTTGGTTTGCTTGGATCGATTGTGGCGCTGGGTGGCACGCGCGGATTGGCCGATGCGCAGGCACCGGCGCGTTCGTCCACAACCGGGGATATCCCGAAGCGCCTGTTGGGGAAAACCGGCGTGCAGGTCTCCGCGCTCTGTTTCGGCGGCGCCCATTGGGGCGGAATCGAAGATGATGCCGAGGCGATCCGCATCCTCCAGGAAGCGATCGACGCAGGCGTCACCTTTCTGGATAATGCGTGGGAGTACAACGGCGGGCGATCCGAAGAGCTGATGGGGAAGGCCCTGCAAGGCCGGCGGCAGCAGGTGTTTCTCATGACGAAGGTCTGTTCGCACGGACGCGATAAGCGGGTGGCGTTGCAGCAGCTCGACGAATCGCTTCGTCGCCTGAAGACGGATTATCTCGATCTCTGGCAGATTCACGAAGTCGTCTATCTCGACGATCCCGATCGGCACTTCGCGCCGGGCGGGGCGGCCGAGGCCTTGCTCGAAGCGAAGCGGCAGGGTAAGGCGCGGTTCATCGGTTTCACCGGACACAAAGATCCAAAGATTCATCTGAAGATGCTCACCCATGACTTTCCGTTCGACACCTGCCAGATGCCGCTCAATGTCTTCGACGGAACCTATCGGAGTTTTGAGCAGGAGGTGCTGCCGGTCCTTACGCAGCGGGGCATCGCCCCGATCGGAATGAAAAGCTTGAGCGGGAATGCCGAGCCGATCAAACAAGGCCTCGTGACACCGGAGGAAGCGTTGCGGTATGTGTTGAGTCTGCCGATCGCGTCTCTGGTCAGCGGCATCGATTCGCGGGATGTTTTGCGGCAGAATCTCGACATCGTGCGGCGGTTCGTTCCGATGACGGTTGCCGAGATGCAGGGCCTGCGGACTCGCGTGGCCCGCTACGCCATGGACGGGCGATTCGAGTTATTCAAGTCCACCAACCGCTATGACGGCCGCATCGGGCGGGAGCAGCATGGATTGCCATAACGGAGCGCAGTGCGATACCGGGACATCGATCGGTGTGAGGGCCCCAGGTGTCGGTCATCTCTGCTTACCCCTGATGCGCCTTCTCCCCCAAAAAGCCAACTGACTGAGGTGCTGTATGGGTCGCAAAGGTCGTAGGGGGTCGTATTGGATGACAGCGACAGCGGGGTGGGCGATCTGGGGTGTGCTTGCTGCATCAGGTTCCGGCTGCGTGGCCCTCTTCGTCGGGGCGGCGGGTGGAGCAGCCGGTGCCGTTTATGTAATGGGCAAACTCACGGAGGAACTTGGCCACGACGTGCCAACTGTTCATGGGGCTACGCTGGCCGCGTTGAAGGAATTGGAACTGAAGCCATCGGAGGACCGGGTCGATAAGTTGTCTGGCCACACGGAATCCGAGTTTGCCGATCGCGCTCATGTATGGATCGATCTGGATTCGATCGGGGATTCCCGGACACAGATAACCGTACGTGTGGGGCTCACCGGCGACGAAGCCCGGTCCAAGAGAATCCTGGAAACCATAAGAAAGCATCTTCCAGGGGGCAACGGCAGGAGCTGAGTCGTCACGGCAAGGGGATGCCGATTCCTTATTCAAATCAGGCAGGTTGTGCGAACATCTTGTAGGTCCGGCCGGCGCACGTACAGCGGATTATGCTGACTCCTTTCGACGGCCTCTGACCATGGTGCCCTCAGTGCCGGTCGCTGTCCGGTAGGCGGGCATGGTAATTGTGGCATGATTAAAATTCGAGCAGTAACATCCTGCAACAAGAGGACCTCGCGAATGTCGCAACAGCAGGTTGAACCCCATGTTTTTGTCATCATCGGCGCGACCGGCGATCTGACGCGCCGGAAACTCTTGCCCGCGTGGCGAGATCAAGGTGATCATTCGTGTGGGCCTTCTCGGCGATGAAGACCGTTCCGGGAAGTTCCTGGAGGCGATCAATCAGCACCTTTCCCGGACCGGGGGTATCCCCCCGGGTAAGCGAACAGGGATAAGGCTCCAACAGGATGCTGAAAAAGTCCGCCAGCGGCGTTCTCGCTTCACGAAGAGGCTCAATGTACCGACCCGTACGCCTCGCCTCTTCGCTCGCTGCGGCCTTGCTGGACGGCCTTTTTGAGCATCCTGTGGTTGTTCAGGCCGCGATGCCACTCAGAGCATCGTTGGCCGATTTTTCTCATTCGCCGAGTTTATCCGCAACCTGCTAAGATTCAATTTATAGGCGAGGCGGGCGGCGTCGGCATCACATCAGCGGCAATGGGGCGCTGAGCGTTCATTGTGGAAGATCACTCATTGGTTTGTCGGGTTTCTCCGGCCCTCTCCAAAATAGTCGCAGTTTGTGGGTGCCGTCCGGCATGGCATCCATCCCGATCAAGCCCCCGAAGAGCGCCCAGGACGTCCCCACTCCTTCCACGTATTCCCGCCTCCAGCCTGGGATGAACGGATTGAATTCCACCAAAGTTCTCGTCTGTGTGACGGTCCGCATGTACATGGCGATGGGAGGGTGGCCGAGAACCCAATATTCCCACTCATCGGCTTTCGGGCTTCGATATTCAAACAGCCACCAGAGCAAGCTGGTTTCCGTCGTCCTCCCCTGAGCCGCTTTGTGATCGAAGAGCGGCCATAAGAACCAAAACTCCGACTCGTCTTTGATCCGGTCGTTCGTGTAGCGGAAGAAGGGGAAAAGCCGCTTCTCCGTCGCCGTGGGGCTGGTGTGTCCATAGTACAAGGAGAGCGGGGGTACACCGAGCATGCCGGTCCGGCTCTCCTGTGTTGCCTCCTCCTTCTGATAGCTCCAGACGGGAAAGATGCGGGTGGCCATTCCGCTAGGCGAATGCTGTTGATAGTAGAGTGAGAGCGGACCGATGCCGAACACGCCCATTGTTTGTTCCTGGATTTGTCGATTCTCAGAAGTGCTCCACAAGGGAAAGATGAGGTGTCGTGAATCTGTCGGCGACTCCGTACGGAGCCATAATGGAAAGAGATAGTCGGTGGTGCTGTCGGCGCTTTCCTCGTGAGAGAAGAAAGAGAGTTGGCGAATTCCAAGAAACGAGAGTCCCCAGTTGCTTCCTTCGTCGTGATAGTCCCAGAGGGGTGAAAACCGGTTCTGAGTGCTGATCGGGCTCTTGCTGACCTGCACCAGGCTTGCCGGCTCGACCCCCAAGGCCGAGATGCTCCAATCCTGCTCATTCGAAGTCCGTCGCACGCTCCCCAAGGGAAAAAACGTATCGCGAGTCTGTTGCGGATCTGCCTGATGCCAGTAGAGCCAGAGGGCGTTCCAGGTGGTAGCGTCGCGCGTCTGGTTGTAGGAGTAGTGATAGAGGGGGAAGAACCGATGGGTGTTAAGCGTCGGCGTCTGTTCCCAGTTGAAGAGTGTCAATGCCGGCAGGCCGCCCATCCGCGGGAGCCCGATGACGGACACGCGGCTGCTGTCTGTCCGGCTATCCTGTTCGACATCGGTCAAGAGGGGGAAGATATCCCGCAAATGGGACGCGGTCTCCCGATGCCACCACAGGAAAAGCGCATCCCAGTTCCTGGTCTTGGCTACGTCGTCGCGTCGATAGCGGTAGAGTGGAATGATCCGATGTGCTGTCACGGATGGCGTGTCCTCCCGTTCAAAGAGAGACAGGCTCGGAAACGTTCCCATTTTGGGCCATCCGATCAGCGAGAGGCGACTCGCGGCGCCCTTCCAGTCGTAGTCGTAGAGAGGAAAGAGATAGGAACGGTGCGCATCAGGGCCGGTGGCGTCCTGAAAGAGTGTAATCGGCTTGACTCCGATCAGATTCAATTCTGTCGTGCCCGTCCGGTCGTGACGTTCGTATTCATGTAGTGGGAGGAACGCATCGAGCAGAGACGTCTCCGTCTCTTTATGCCGGTACAGCAGCAGGGCGGACCAATTCATTTCTTTGGTCTCATCATTGCGCTCAAAACGATACAGCGGAAAGAGCCTTGTCAGGAAATAGGTCGGGGAGTTGCCTTGTTCATAGAGCGACCAGGCGAACCCCTGGTCTTGCGGTGGAAATCCCAGGAAAGATACCTGCCGGGTGTCGGGGGCGGAACTGCGGTATCCATAGAGAGGGAATAATCGCTGCGTGAACTCTGCCGGGCCGCTTTTCTGGTGGAACATCGAGAACGCCGATACCCCCAGCATGGACAATTCCCGGATTTCTCCGTTGCGCCTCCAGTCATAGAGCGGAGTCACACGATCCTCGACGTCGTCCCCCTTGCTGTCATGTCGATAGAGGGAGACCGGTCCCGGGAACAACGCAGACCAGTGCCACTCGTCGGCGCGGGGGTGATCGTAGAGGTAGAGCGGAAAGGCACGGTGGCCGCTGCCCTCCGGCGTGTCCCATGACCGAAAGAGTGAAAATGGGCCGATCCCGAGCGCGTGGATGTTCTGGGTCTGCGTCGTGCGATCATCGGTCGTTCGATACAGCGGAATGAACTGGTGCCATGTGGCGTTGGGATTGCGGCCATACCCGGCCAGGGAGAATTGGTCGTAGCCCAGCAATGCCCAGGTGGCGTAGTCCTGCGCGCGATCGTTTTCATAATAGTACAGAGGAAACAGGCGATCTGAGACAGCAGCCGGCGTCGAGGCATGTTCGTAGAGGGCGAGTGCGGGAACACTCAGCCGGGGGATGGGGGGCAGGCCGATGGCTGAGGTGCGCGTCTCTTGCCTGGAGGTGTCAGTGAACGATCCATAGAGGGGAAACAGATAGCTCAGATCGACTTCGGGCGTCACAGACCGGCCATAGAGGGGGAAGAAATGGCGATACCAGCTACCGTTCTGGCGGTTTTCCCCTGAGAAATAGATCGGGAAGAGTCTGGTTGCTGAGCCATTCAGGTCTGTCTCGTGGTGGAACAGCGGAAAGAGGATATCCCACTCCTTGAGGTCCGTGCGTGTGTCATAGGTGGCAAAGGCGAGCGGGCCCAATAGAAAGTAGCGATGATAATAATCGCCGCGCTGATGATGCCCGTAGAGCGGAATCAGATGAGTGTAGCTGCGGTCCCATTTGGCGTAATCGAAGTAGAACGGAATGACGATCGTATATTGCCGGTCCGGATCGTCGGCGTGCCAATACAAAGGAAGAATTTGAAAGTAGGAGGTATCGCCTGTGACTTCTGAAATGCCGAGCGGCCAGAGCACGCTCCGCCGCAGGTATTTCCTCGCGGGATCCATTTCGCGCGAATAGAAGGGAATGATGGTCAACCGTGAATAGGTGCCGCGTTCTTCTGTCGAATAG
>Ga0209253_10002724_pt1 | contig 15613 bp, 15 predicted proteins | sample FrelakmetBRP12BR_FD_187145 | JGI IMG/M metagenome (GOLD analysis project Ga0209253, IMG submission 187145) | Freshwater lake sediment microbial communities from the University of Notre Dame, USA, for methane emissions studies - BRP12 BR (SPAdes)... | ecosystem: Environmental > Aquatic >...
CTGTTTGCATGTCAGGTAGCCCAGATAGGGTCCTCCGCCCGCCAAGGGAATGCCGAATGGCTGGGCGTCGCCGCAGCAGATATCCGCGCCCGCGCCACCCCAGGCGCCGGGCGGTTTGAGCAGGCCCAGCGCAAGCGGATTGCACAGGGCGATGGCGGTGGCGCCGAGAGCATGAGCCCGATCGGTCAGCGCATCGACATCCTCGAGCATGCCGAAAAAATTCGGTTGGGGGATGACGACGGCCGCGATCGCCTCGGCACGGCCATCGAGTGCGCCGGCGGGCGTGTCCCCGCATTCCGTGCAGTACGGTACTTCCTCCAGCTCAATACCCTGTTGCTCGACGATGGATCGGGCGGCGCACCGGTACAGCGGATGGACGGTGCGCGGCACCAGCACGCGGCGGCGGCCGGCGCGGTTGGCCCGCACCGCCATCAGGATCGCTTCGGCCAGGGCGGAAGCGCCGTCGTAGAGGCTGGCGTTGGACGCGTCCAACCCGGTGAGCGACGCCATCATGGTCTGGAATTCGTACAACAGCTGCAGCGTCCCCTGGCTGGCTTCGGCCTGGTAAGGGGTGTAGGCGGTATAGAACTCTCCCCGGGTGACGATTTGCCACACGGCGGCCGGAACGTGGTGCTCGTAGGCGCCGGCGCCAAGGAAACCGAGATATCGTCCATCGGCTTCGGCGCGCTCCTGCATCAAACGCGCGATCTCCATCTCGCTCAATGCGGGGGGAACCGCGCCCAACCTGGCGTCGCGGAGCCCCGCAGGGATCTCGTCGAACAGATCATCGATGCGGGCCGCGCCGACGGCCGCCAGCATGGCCCGCACGTCCTGCGCAGTGTGCGGAATGAAAGGCATGATCAGTGCTGCTCGGCTTCGAGCTGCTGGGCGTACGCCTGGGCATCCATCATGCCGGTAAACTCGGCGGGGTCGTCCGGCTTGATCTTGAACAGCCACGCCGCGTAGGCGTCCTGGTTGATGAGTTCCGGGTGTTGTACCGCCTCCGCGTTGACCGCGGCGATCTCGCCGGATACCGGGGCGTAGATGTCTGAGGCTGCCTTGACCGATTCGATCACGGCGCAATCTTCGCCGGTCGCCACCCGCCGGCCGACTTCGGGCAGTTCCAGGAACACGATGTCTCCGAGCATTTCCTGGGCGTGGTGGGTAATGCCGACGCTCATCAGGCCGCTATCGGCGATGCGCGCCCACTCATGGGACTTGGTGTAGCGCAGGTCGTCAGGAATGCTCATTTCGTGTCCTCCAAAGAAAACCGGTTCCGACGCGGGAATCCTGGAACGCGGCTCCATCGCCCGTGGCCGCGGCGATGTCGCGACGAGCGCCCGCGTCGCTTGCCCGAAATGAAAAGGGGCGAAGCCGCTTTGCTTCACCCCCTCTGTCCTCGATACTTGAGCGGTTACGGCTCATACGCCTTCGGCGGTGGACGGCTCGACGCGATCCGCACTGTCCCGCGAGAGCTGACCGGACTATACCGGAGCGCGTCAGCCACCGCAACCGCGACGTCTCCCGGTCGCGACCCGACGCGCTGCGACATGGCAGACATGGCAAAATCGACGCGTTCGCACCACTTGAGGTCCGTGCCGCGGATGATCCGCGCCGCGAGATCGTCTATCCTGTTCCGTACCGGCTGGAGGCGGCCAAGACCTGCCGGCGCGGCGCCACGGCTGCCGTTGTGTGGGCCATGGCGACAGAATCGTCGATAATGAAGCCGTTCGAGGGCCGCGAGGACGACTGACGCGCGCGGCGTGCCCGTTTTTGCAATCTGAACGAAGCCGTAATCGGAAACCGTGGCCACATGATGCAGCACGAACAGCCCGAGCAACTCGCGTTGCTGCTTGAGGATTTCTTCCGCAGCCATGCTTGAAGGACCGATCAACGCGGATCTGCATTGCCACTCCAGCATATCCGACGGGCTTCTGACGGCGGCGGCGGTGGTGCGCCGCGCGGCGGCCAACGGTGTGGAACTTCTGGCTCTGACCGACCATGATGATGTTTCCGGGCTGGCGGAAGCGCAGCGCGTCGCCGCCGAATCAAGCGTGCGCTTCGTCGCTGGCGTGGAAGTATCGGTCACGTGGGAGGACGCCACCGTGCACGTCGTCGGCTTGGGCGTGGATCCGGCAAATCCGGCCCTCAACGCCGGCCTGACCTGCATCCGCGAAGGGCGTGTCGAGCGGGCTGGCCGGATGGCGGCCGAGCTGGAAGCCATTGGAATCCACGGCGCGCTGGTCGGCGCGATGCGCCATGCGCGCAATGCCAAAATCATAGGCAGAACCCACTTCGCGCGCTACCTGGTGGAACAGCACGCGGCGCCAGATGTGAAAAGCGTATTCGACCATTACCTGGCGCGCGGCAAACCGGGATTCGTCATGCACCGCTGGGCCGCCCTGCCGGATGCGCTGCGCTGGATTCTCGATGCCGGAGGCATGGCGGTGCTGGCGCACCCCGGACGCTACCGCGTCGGACGCGCGGCCATGCATCGGCTTGTCGCGGAATTCAAGGATTGCGGCGGCGGCGGCGTCGAGGTGGTGACGGGCGCGCACGACGCGGAGCGGATTCGCGACTTCGCCGGGGTCGCGCGCACGTTCGGCTTGCTCGCCTCGCGCGGATCGGATTTCCACGGACCGGGCGAAAGCCCTTTCGACCTGGGCCGAATGAGCGCGTTGCCCGATGGACTTGTCCCGGTGTGGACCCGGCTGATCTGAGATGGCTCAGTACTTTTCGTTGCACCCGACCAATCCGCAACCGCGGCTCATCCGCCAGGCAGCGGATATCGTGCGCCGCGGCGGATTGATCGCTTTTCCGACCGACTCGGCCTATGCGCTGGGGGGCAAGCTCGGCGAACCCGAAGTCATCAACCGGATCCGGCGGATCCGCCGCGTCGATGAGCGGCATAACTTCACCGTGATGTGCCGCGACCTGTCCGAGCTGGGCACGTATGCACGCGTGGATAACGTGCAGTACCGGTTGCTGAAGGCGACAACACCCGGCAGCTATACCTTCATCCTGGAAGCGACGAAGGAGCTGCCCCGACGCATCCTGAATCCCCGGCGCAAAACGGTCGGTTTGCGCGTACCGGACCACCCGGTCGTGCTGGCTCTGCTGCAGGAACTGGGTGAACCGCTGCTGTGCTCGACTTTGATTCTGCCGCACGAGGAACTGCCGTTGACGGACCCCGAAGACATCCGTGAGCGGCTCGAGCATGACGTCGACCTGGTCATCGAGGCCGGACCTTGCGGGGCCGAAGCGACCACCGTGGTGGATCTGCTCAGCGGGGCGCCGGAGGTAATTCGCGCCGGACGGGGATCCCTCAAACTGCTTGGCCTGGAATGACTCCGTGATCGCGACGCGGAAGCAGAGGAAGGCTTTGGTAGAATCAGCGCTTCCTCCGCCCCGTCCTTTATGCAAGAACTGATTCCGACGCTGGCAATCTGGGCCCTGCCGGTGATCTTCGCCATTACGCTCCACGAAGCCGCTCACGGCTATGTGGCGCGCCACTTTGGCGATCCGACCGCCTATCTCGCCGGCCGGATCAGCCTCAATCCGCTGCGCCATATCGACCCGGTCGGCACACTCCTCGTTCCCGGCGCGATCCTGGTGATGAGCGAACTGCTGGGCGGCAGCCCGGTGCTGTTCGGCTGGGCCAAGCCGGTCCCGGTGGATTTCGCCCGGCTGCGGCGTCCCAAGAAGGACATGTTCTGGGTAGCGGCGGCCGGCCCGGGGGCCAACCTGGCGATGGCCCTGGGTTGGGCGCTGCTGTTCAAGCTGGGGGCGGCGATTCCGGGCAATATCTACTCGGCCCCGATGATGCTGATGGGAAATGCCGGCATACAGATCAACGCCGTTCTGCTGTTTCTCAACCTGCTTCCCATTCCTCCTCTCGATGGCGGACGCATCGCGGTCAGCCTGCTGCCACACCGTCTGGCGTGGCGGTTCGCGCGCCTGGAGCCCTACGGCTTTCCCATCCTTCTCCTGTTGCTCTTCACCGGACTGCTCGGCGCCCTGCTCGGCCCGCTGATCGCGGTGTTCAGCCATACGCTGCGGTTCATTTTTTCCTTCTGACCATGTATCAAGAACGAGTCCTGTCCGGCATGCGGCCAACCGGCCGCCTGCACCTCGGTCATTACCACGGTGTGCTGCGCAACTGGGTCAAGCTGCAAAGCGAGTACCCTTGCCTGTTTTTCGTCGCCGACTGGCATGCACTGACGACCGATTATGACGAACCGGCCAAGGTCGAAGGCAATGTGTGGGACATGCTGACAGACTGGCTCGCCGCCGGCGTCGACCCGTCCCAGGCGATTCTGTTCATCCAGTCGCGCATACCCGAGCATGCCGAACTGCACCTTCTGCTATCGATGACGACGCCGCTCGGCTGGCTCGAACGCGTGCCGACCTACAAGGACCAGCAGGAGAAGCTGACTCACAAGGACCTCTCGACATATGGCTTTCTCGGTTATCCGCTGTTGCAGGCCGCCGACATCCTGATGTACCGCGCCAACCTGGTGCCGGTGGGAGAGGACCAGGTGCCTCACGTCGAGTTCACCCGCGAAATAGCGAGACGGTTCAATCATCTGTACGGTCGCGAGCCCGACTTCGAGGTCAAGGCGCGCTCGGCCGTGAAGAGGCTTGGCCACAAGCGAGCCAAGCTCTACGACGAGTTCCGGGTCCGCTATCGGCAGGAAGGCGACGAGGCGGCGCTCGAACAGGCCCACGCGCTGCTGCGCGAGACTCAGAATCTGAGCCTGGGCGACCGCGAACGCCTGTTCGGCTACCTCGAAGGCAGCGGCAAGATGATTCTCGTCGAACCGGACGCGCTGCTCACCGATGCCGCGCGCATGCCGGGGCTTGATGGCCAGAAGATGTCCAAGTCGTACAACAATGCCATCACGCTGCGCGAGGATGCGGAGTCGGTTCGGAAAAAGATCCGCACCATGCAGACCGATCCCGCGAGAGTGCGGCGTTCGGACCGGGGTGAACCCGAGAAATGCCCGGTGTGGCAGTTCCATCTGGTCTATTCCGACGACGCCACCAGGCAGTGGGTCCAGAAGGGATGCCGCAGCGCCGGCATCGGCTGCCTCGACTGCAAGCAACCGGTGGTGGAGGCGGTGTTGAAGGAACAGGAGCCCATGCACGAGCGGGCGCAGATCTACCTTGACGATCCCTCGCTGCTGCGGAACATCATCGCCGACGGCTGCGACCAGGCGCGCAAACTGGCGCACGAGACCATGCGCGACGTGCGCGATGCGATGGGGCTCAGCTACACTTAGAGCCTGTGAAAAATCTCCCTGTGGGAGCGGGATTGCCCGCGATATTTCTACGTAATCATGTAGTTATCGCGGCCAAGGCCGCTCCCACAACGAAAAATTCACGAGCTCTTGGAGCAAGCGGGGGATGAGCCCGGCGGAGGCCGGGCGTTACTTGGGAGGCAAGAAAATGACGCGCCAGCGGGACTTGGCAAGAGAAGCTGCTCTGGAAGAGAAACTGACGGCGGCGATCCGCGAGATTTTCGTCGAAAAGATTCCCTTCAACCACGTACTCGGTCTGGGCGTTGTCTCGCTGCACCACGCCAAGCCGGTGATTCGCTTCGAAATGAGGGAGCAATTGGTCGGCAACTTCCTGCGCGGCAACCTTCATGGTGGCGTTATTGCCTCGGTACTGGATGTGACCGGCGGCTTGGTGGCCTTCCTCAACCTGCAGCAGAAGCTCAAGGATGAACCGATGGAGGCGCGCATCGAGCGCTTTGGGCGCCTCGGCACCATAGACATGCGGGTGGACTTCCTTCGTCCCGGATTGGGCAGCTGGTTCGAGGCGACCGGCTATCCCTTGCGCACCGGCAAAAAGGTCGCGGTCACCCGCATGGAGCTGCACAATGACGCGGGCGACATGGTCGCCGTTGGAACCGGCGCCTACATGGTCGCCTGACATGAGCGAAGCGCACGTCGCGAAGCTGTACGGCGAACCGCTCCGGGAGTTGCCGAAGGATCTCTACATCCCGCCCGACGCCCTCGAGGTTTTCCTCGACACCTTCGAGGGCCCGCTCGACCTGTTGCTGTATCTCATCCGCAAGGCGAATATCGACATCCTTGATATTCCCATGGCTCGCCTGACCGAGCAGTACCTGGAGTACGTCGAGGCGATGCGCTCGCGCAATCTGGAACTGGCGGCCGAGTACCTGCTCATGGCGGCGATGCTGCTGGAGATCAAGTCCCGCATGCTGTTGCCCCGTCCCCCCAAGGCCGAATCGGCGCAGACGGACCCACGGGCGGAGCTGGTGCGGCGATTGCTCGAATACGAGCAGATGAAACAGGCGGCGGCGAAGCTCGACGCGCTGCCGCACGCGAACCGCGATTTCGCGTGCGTGTCGGTCTGGATGACCGGCAGGGTCGGCGAGCGGTTGCCGGACGTCACGGTAAACGACCTCCAGGAGGCGTGGTTGTCGCTGCTCAAGCACGCGCGGGTGATGCGGCACCACAAGGTCCAACGCGAGGAGCTTTCGGTGCGCGAGGTCATGAGCCGCATCCTGAGACGGCTGCAGCCTGGTCGATATATGGAATTCGCGGAGCTGTTCGACCTGGCGGCGGGGATACCGGCTTTGGTGGCGAGTTTCCTTGCCGTGCTGGAGCTCACCCGGGAGAAACTGATCGAGGTGACTCAGCGCGAGGCGCTGGCGCCCCTTTATGTGAGACTCACCCATGTTGCAGCCCACGACGCCTGAGGCAGTCAAGCGCGTGCTGGAAACAGTGCTGCTCGCGGCCGTCGAGCCTCTGCCGGTGAGCGAGCTGAAGAAGGCTTTCGATGACGATCCGGGACTCGACACGCTGCGCAAGCTGCTCGAGGAATTGCGGCGAGAATGGTCCGGGCGGGGTGTCGAGCTGATCCAGGTCGCCACCGGTTGGCGGTTCCAGACCCGGCCCGAGTACCAGCCCTATCTCGATCGGCTCAAGCAGGACAAACCACCTCGTTATTCTCGCGCGGTCCTGGAAACACTCGCGATCATCGCTTACCGCCAGCCGGTGACCCGTGGCGACATCGAGGATATCCGCGGCGTCGCGGTCTCGCCGCACATCGTCAAGACCCTGGAGGCGCGCGGCTGGATCGACCAGGTCGGCCACCGTGAGGCCCCGGGTCGACCGGCGCTCTACGCCACCACCAGGCGGTTTCTTGACGACCTCGGTCTGCGCAGCCTGGCCGAGCTGCCGCCGTTGGTCGAAATGGAAAAGGTGATCGATCTTGCCGCGCCCGCCGCGTGACCGCCCTCGGGCGGCGAAAAGCCGCGCGGCCTGGGAGCGAGCCGAAGCCGGTGCGGGCGGCGATCGCCGCAGGCGCGGCGCGCCACGGCCTGAGCGCATCCCCGCTGCGCCAGGCGGGTCGGTCGGACCGCAGAAACTTCACAAGGTCCTGGCGCAAGCGGGACTCGGATCGCGTCGTGATCTCGAGCAGTTGATCATCGCCGGCCGGGTCAGCGTGAATGGCCTGCCGGCTCATGTCGGCCAACGGATAGGTCCGGGGGACCGCGTCAAGGTCAATGGCAAACTGGTCCGTTTTCCGATCGCGGGCAGGCGCCCGCGCGTGCTTCTTTACAACAAGGTTGAGGGCGAAATCGTCAGCCGCGAAGATCCGGAAGGTCGGCCGAGCGTCTTCGACCGATTGCCGCGTCTGGGACGCTCGCGCTGGGTTCCCGTCGGCAGGCTGGATTTCAACACCAGCGGTCTGCTGCTCTTCACGACCAGCGGGGATCTGGCCAACCGCCTCATGCATCCCCGCTACGGCGTCGATCGCGAGTACGCGGTGCGAGTCATGGGCCAGTTGAGCGGCGCGCAGCGGGAGAAACTGCTGGCGGGCGTGGACCTGGATGACGGCGTAGCGCGTTTCGCGGCGCTGGACGATGCCGGCGGCGAGGGCGCCAACCGGTGGTACCGCGTCAGGCTGGCCGAAGGGCGCAATCGCGAAGTGCGCCGGCTCTTCGAGGCGCTCGGATTGACCGTCAGTCGGCTGATCCGGGTGCGCTATGGTCCTCTCGTGCTGCCGCGGGGGCTCCGACGCGGCGCCTGGCGAGAACTCGCGCCGGAAGAGGTCGATCGACTGCTTGGCGCATTGCCGGGCGCTGGCGCAGGCGCCGGGAAGGAGCAAAGAAGCGCCCCGGGAGGGAGACGACGCATGCCGGAATGATTGAATCGCCCGAGAGCGTTCTGCTATACTTCGATTATTAATCCGGATGGCACCGTTCCCGGTTGGAACTGAGAGGGTGGGCGTTTCGCCCATTTTTTATTTGTAGCGCTGCATGGAGCTTGCCCGCATTATCGAACAGGCAGTAGTGGGACTCGGATACGAGTTCGTTGATCTCGAATCGGGCCCGCGGAGCCGCCTTCTGCGCGTTTTCATCGACGCACCTGCGCGGCCGAGAGGGGTCACGGTTGATGACTGTGCCCGTGTCAGCAATCACCTGACGCGCCTCTTCGCGGTCGAAAACGTGGATTTCGGCCGGCTCGAGGTCTCCTCGCCGGGGCTCGACCGCCTTCTCAGAAAACCGGCCGATTTCGAACGGTTCGCCGGACACGAGGCCCGCGTGCGCACGCGTCTGCCGATCGAAGGCAGGCGTAACTTCACCGGGGTGTTGGCAGGGTGCGAAGCCGGCAAGTTGCTCCTGAAAAGCGGCGAGGTGCTCATCGAGTTTGACCTGGCGCAGGTGGAAAAGGCGCGTCTGGTGCCCAAGCTGGACAAAATTCGAAGTCGTACGGAGGCGGGTTGATGAGCAAAGAGCTCCTGTTGCTCGTAGATGCGTTGGCGCGCGAAAAAAACGTCAGCAAGGAGATTGTGTTCTCCTCGCTCGAGTCGGCGCTTGCGTCGGCGACCAAAAAGCGGATCCGCGAGGAAGCCGACGTCCGCGTGGCCGTTGATCGCGCAACGGGCGAATATGAGTCGTTCCGGCGCTGGCTGGTGGTGGCCGACGGGGCGGTGGAAGACCCGGCCATCCAGATCGGGTTGACGGATGCGCGGCAGAAAATCCAGGATGTCGAGTTGGATGAGTACATCGAGGAGCCTCTGGAGCCCATTGAGTTCGGACGTATCGGCGCTCAGGCCGCCAAGCAGGTGATCCTGCAGCGCATACGCGATGCCGAGCGCGAACAACTGCTGTCCGACTTTCTCGAGCGCAAGGAGCACCTCGTGACGGGGACGATCAAGCGCATCGAGCGGGGCAATGCGATCATCGAGGCGGGCCGCGTCGAAGCGGTTCTGCCGCGCGACCAGATGATTCCGAAGGAAAACCTGCGCATTGGCGACCGCGTCAAGGCCTGTCTGATGAAGGTCGACCGTGGCGCGCGCGGGCCGCAGCTTATTCTCTCGCGCACGGCGCCCGAGTTTCTCATCAAGCTGTTCGCGCTGGAAGTCCCGGAGATCGAGGACGGATTGCTGGAGATCCGATCGGCCGCCCGCGATCCGGGTGTGCGTGCCAAGATCGCGGTCAAATCGAACGATCCGCGCATCGATCCCATCGGCACCTGCGTCGGCATGCGCGGATCGCGTGTTCAGGCGGTGACCAACGAGCTGGCCGGCGAACGGGTGGACATCATCCACTGGTCGGCTGACCCGGCGCAATTCGTCATTGGTGCGCTGGCGCCCGCGGAAGTGTCCAGCATCGTCGTGGACGAGGAAGCACATAGCATGGATGTCGTGGTCGATGAAAACGAACTGGCGCTGGCTATCGGGCGCAGCGGTCAAAACGTGCGGCTCGCGTCGGAACTCACCGGCTGGACGATCAACCTGATGACCGTGGCGGAGTCCAGGCAGCGCGTCGAAGTCGAACGGACTTCAATCCGCAAGCAGTTCATGGAAAAACTCGACGTGGACGAGGAAGTGGCGGATATCCTGATCGAGGAGGGTTTTTCAACGATCGAGGAGGTGGCCTATGTGCCACTGACCGAGATGCTTGAGATCGACGCCTTCGACGAGGAAACGGTGAATGAACTGCGCAACCGCGCCCGGAACATCCTGCTGACCGAGGCAATCGTGGACGAGGAACAGTTGGTGAACGTGTCCGACGATCTGCTTGCTCTTGATGGAATGGACAAACCGCTCGCGGCGAAGCTGGCCCGCTCCGGTGTCCGCTCGCGCGACGAGCTGGCCGACCTGGCGGTGGACGATCTTGTCGAGATCTCCGGAATCGATGCGGAACGCGCCAAGTCGCTGATCATGACGGCGCGGGCGCACTGGTTCCAGTAAGGAGGAAGTCGAACCATGGCGCAGAGCAACGTAACGCAGTTTGCCAGCGAGCTGAAGATGCCCGCGGCGATATTGCTCGAACAGCTGCAGAAGGCGGGCGTGGAAAAGCGCGCCGAAAGCGACGTCTTGTCCGAACAGGACAAGAACAGGTTGCTCGAATACCTGCGGCGAGCCCACGGTGAAACCCAAGCGAAGGCCAAGATAACGCTGACACGCAAGCAGACCAGCGAGATCCGTACAGCCGATTCCACTGGAAAGGCGCGCACCATCCAGGTCGAGGTGCGGAGAAAGCGGGTGCTGGTACGCCGGGAGTCCGGAGAACCGGTAGCCGAGGCCGCACCGGCGCCCGTCGCACCCGTGGTCGACGCGGAACAGGCTGCCCTGCGCGAGCAGGAGGAGAAGCGGCAGAGGGAACTGGCGGCTTTGCAGGAAGCGGAGCTGAAGGAAAAGCAGGAGCGCGAAGAACGCGCGCGACTGGAGGCGGAGAGCCAGCTCGCGAAACTGCAAGCGGCGTCGCAAGCCGCCGCCGCCCAGGCACAGGAGGCCGCTCAGGCAGCCCAGGCGCCGGGGGCGGTGACGACGTTGCACAAGCCGCTGGCGAAACCCGAGGAAAAGGCCGAAAAGAAAGCGAAGAAGCCCGCAACCACGGCGTGGAAGGACGAAGCGGCGAAAAAGCGCGCCATCAAGACGCGTGGTGCGGACGTCGCTGGCGCGAGTGGCTGGCGCGGACCCAAGCAGGGCCGGCACAGACAGGTCGAGGAACTGCAGGCGGCGGCCGGGCCAGCCGAACCCATGGTGCGCGAGATCCTGGTGCCGGAAACCATCACCGTGGGCGATCTCGCCCACAAGATGGCGGTGAAAGCGGCCGAACTCATCAAGGTGCTGATGAAGCTCGGCACGATGGCGACCATCAACCAGGTCCTCGACCAGGAAACAGCGATGATCGCGATCCAGGAAATGGGGCACCTCGCCAAGCCGGCCAAGCTCGACGAGCCCGATGCGTTTCTCGCCGAGGCCGAGGCGCAGCAGCAGGACGTCGAACTGTCCTCGCGCGCCCCCGTGGTGACGGTGATGGGCCACGTCGATCACGGCAAGACTTCGCTGCTCGACCATATCCGCAAGACGCGCGTCGCACACGGCGAAGCCGGCGGTATCACGCAGCACATCGGCGCCTACCACGTGCAGACGCCGCGCGGCATGGTGACCTTCCTTGATACGCCTGGCCACGAGGCATTCACGGCGATGCGCGCGCGTGGCGCCAAGGCCACGGACATCGTCATCCTCGTGGTAGCGGCCGACGATGGGGTGATGCCCCAGACGAAGGAAGCGATCCATCACGCGCGCGCCGCCAGGGTGCCTATCGTGGTTTCGATCACCAAGATCGACAAGCCCGAAGCAAACCTGGAGCGGGTCAAGCAGGAACTGGTGGCCGAGGGGGTGGTGCCGGAGGAGTACGGCGGCGACACGATATTCGTCGCGGTTTCGGCGAAAACCGGCCAAGGCATCGACGAACTGCTGGAAAGCGTGCTGCTGCAGGCGGAAGTGCTGGAGTTGAAAGCGCCGCGCGATGCCCCGGCGAAGGGATTGGTGATCGAGGCGCGGCTGGACAAGGGCCGCGGACCCGTGGCGACGATACTCGTGCAGACCGGAACGCTGCACCGCGGGGACGTGATTCTGGCCGGTCATGTGTTCGGCCGCGTACGCGCCATGCTCGACCAGGCCGGCAATCCCGTGGAGGCGGCCGGTCCATCGATTCCCGTTGAAATCCAGGGTCTTTCCGACATGCCCGCCGCGGGCGACGACGCGATCGTGCTCGGTGACGAACGCAAGGCGCGCGAGATCGCCCTGTTCCGCCAAGGCAAGTTCCGCGACGTCAAGCTCGCCAAGCAGCAAGCGGCCAAACTGGAGAGCGTTTTTGAGCAGATGAGCGAGGGGGAAAGCAAGACCTTGTCGATGATCATCAAGGCTGACGTCCAGGGTTCCCAGGAGGCGCTGGTGCACGCGCTGACCAAGCTCTCGGCGGAAGAGGTCAAGGTAAACGTCGTTCACGCTGCCGTCGGCGGCATCACCGAGTCGGACGTCAACCTGGCGGAAGCTTCCAAGGCGGTCATCATAGGATTCAACACGCGCGCGGATGCCGGCGCGCGCAAGCTGGCGGAGAACTACGGCATACAGATTCGCTACTACAACATCATTTACGATGCGGTCGACGACGTCCGTGCGGCGTTGTCCGGGATGCTGGCGCCGGAGCGCCGGGAGAACGTCATCGGCCTGGTCGAGGTGCGGCAGGTCTTTCGCATCTCCAAGGTGGGCACGGTGGCGGGGTGCTACGTTCTGGAAGGCACGGTCAAGCGCGGAGCGATGGTCCGCCTGCTGCGCGACCACGTGGTGATCTGGACCGGCGAGCTGGATACGCTGAAACGCTTCAAGGACGACGTGCGCGAGGTGAAATCGGGATTCGAGTGCGGTTTGAGTCTCAGGAACTACCAGGACATCCAGATTGGCGACCACCTCGAGGTGTTCGAGATCCAGGAAGTGGCGCGGACGCTTTAGCGCCGGTCAGGCAATGGCCTTTGCATGCGTTCCGTGTCGGGCAGTTAGAACATTCGCATGGGCAAGGATTACGCCCGCGGGCAGCGGGTAGCGCAGCAGATCCGGCGTGAGCTGGCCGAACTGATCCGGTTCGAGCTCAAGGACCCGCGGATCGGCCTGATTACGCTCACCGACGTGGAGGTCAGCCCGGATTATGCCCACGCCAAGGTCTTTTTCGCGACCTTGGCGGGCAAGGCGTCGCTGCCCGAAATCGAAGCCGGACTGAAACGAGCCAGCGGATTTCTGCGCCGCGAGCTGGGTCGCCGCATCCGGCTGCACACGCTGCCGGAACTGCATTTCGTTTACGATGATTCGATCGATCGGGGCGCGCGCTTGTCGCAGCTGATCGACGAAGCCGTCAGCGCGGACAGGAAACTGCACGAGTAGCGTTCCGCCAACCAACCGGTTTGCCCCCCGTCATGACGATCCATGTCCGGCGCAATGTCGATGGCGTGCTGCTGCTCGATAAGCCATGCGGGATGACCTCCAATGCCGCATTGCAGGCCGTGAAGCGGTTGTACCTGGCCACCAAGGCAGGTCATACCGGGACGCTCGATCCCCTCGCGACCGGGCTGCTGCCGATTGCGTTTGGCGAAGCGACCAAGTTCGCCCACATGCTCCTGGACGCCGACAAACGTTATCTGGCTGTCCTGCGGTTGGGGGTCGAGACGACCACGGGCGACGCGGAAGGTGAGCCGATCCGCGGCTGTGCGGTCGAGGTCGCGCAGAGCGACCTGGACGTGGCGCTGGCGGCATTCCGCGGCGAGATCCGCCAGCAGCCGCCCATGTATTCTGCCCTCAAGCACCACGGCAGGCCGCTTTACGTGCTGGCGCGGCAGGGCATCGAGGTTGAACGCAGCGAGCGCCGGGTGACCGTCCATGAGCTTGCGATGGTCTCGCGCGAGGCCGACCGCATCACTCTGGACATCCGCTGCAGCAAAGGCACGTACATACGGTCGTTGGCCGCCGATATCGGGCGACGGCTCGGTTGCGGCGCGCACCTCGCGGCGTTGCGCCGCACCGAAATCGGATCATTCAGGGTCGACGAGTCGGTCGCGCTGGCGGACCTGGAGCGAATGAGCGCCGATGCGCTGACATCGCGGCTGCGTCCGATCGATCTGTTTGTGCTGTCGCTGCCGCGCGCCGACCTGGGATCGAATGAGGCTGTACGTTTCTTGCAGGGCCAACCTGTCCCTCGCCCTCCCGGACTCGTCGCGCCGCGCTGGCGGGTGTATGGCGAGGAATCCTTCCTCGGTATCGGCGCGACGCGCCCGGACGGCGCGCTGTGGCCGCAGCGCCTGATCAACCGGGGTCAGGTCTATACTTTATAGGTTTTCTTCACCCATTCCGCGGACGACATCGGTGCCTGAAGGGGGATGCACTGGCCGGACCTGATCCTTGCCGACCTACAAAGTATAGACCTGACCCCGGTCTCGATTCTTTTTTGGGACGCTGATCCAGGACGGTTATAATTGAACGTTTTTTCATCACGGCGCGAGACAGTAGAGATGGTAATGCAAACGGCGGAGAAGGCGAAAGTTGTCGGCGATTTCCAGCGCGCTCGCGGGGATACGGGGTCGCCGGAAGTGCAGATCGCGTTGCTCACGGCCCGCATCAACGGCCTCACCGGTCATTTCAAGACGCACGTCAAGGATCACCATTCGCGCCGCGGCTTGCTGCGGATGGTCAGCCAACGGCGCAAGATGCTCGATTACCTGAAGCGCAAGAATGTTGACCGCTACCGCGCGCTCATCGAGCGTTTGGGACTGCGCAAGTAAGTGCGCGGTGACGCCGGATCGACCGGGAAACGCGGCGCACGACGCTGAAATACGCCGGCAGGGAGCGACGAGCCCCGGCCGGTGTTTCGCTTTTATGGATGGATTGCTTCGGCTTTGGAACAGCTGACGCGAATGAATGAGAGGATCTTCAATTGCTCAACCCTGTCAAGAAATCCTTTTCATACGGTGCTCATACCGTAACACTGGAAACCGGCGAGATCGCGCGGCAGGCCCACGGCGCCGTGCTGGTCAACATGGACGAGACCGTTATCCTGGCGACGGTGGTTGCCGCCAGGGAAGCGCGGCCCGGTCAGGAATTTTTCCCCCTCACCGTCGATTATGTGGAGAAGTTCTACGCGGCGGGTCGCATTCCGGGTGGCTTCTTCAAACGTGAAGGGCGCCCCTCGGAAAAGGAGACCCTGACCTCACGGCTGATCGACCGGCCGATCAGGCCGCTGTTCCCGGACGGCTTCCACAACGAGGTCCAGGTCGTCGCGACCGTGCTGTCGCTCAATCCGGAAATCGACCCTGACATTCCGGCCTTGATCGGCGCTTCGGCGGCGCTTGCCGTCGCCGGCATTCCGTTCAACGGCCCAATCGGCGCCGCCCGTGTCGGATACATAGACGATCAGTTCGTGCTCAATCCGACGCTGTCGCAGCTGAAATCGAGCCAGCTCAACCTGGTCGTAGCGGGCACCGCGGCGGCGGTGCTGATGGTCGAGTCGGAAGCAATGGAACTGCCCGAGGACGTGATGCTGGGAGCCGTGGTATTTGGCCACCAACAGATGCAGGCGGCGATCACGGCGATCAATGAATTGGTCGAGCTCGCTGGCAAACCCGAGTGGGACTGGCAGCCGCCGCCGCGCGACGATGAGCTGCTCGCACAGGTCACCGCTCTGGCGGAGGTGGAGCTGCAGGAGGCGTACCGCGTCACGCAGAAGCAAGCCCGCGTCGAGCGCGTCGACGCCATCCGAAAGAAGGTGATCGAGGCCACGGCGGCGGGCGCC
>Ga0209253_10002725_pt1 | contig 15610 bp, 19 predicted proteins | sample FrelakmetBRP12BR_FD_187145 | JGI IMG/M metagenome (GOLD analysis project Ga0209253, IMG submission 187145) | Freshwater lake sediment microbial communities from the University of Notre Dame, USA, for methane emissions studies - BRP12 BR (SPAdes)... | ecosystem: Environmental > Aquatic >...
GAAGCTGGGGTTCAAGTCCTTTCGCTGCGCGGGCATCCTGATTGCGGGCATCGAGATCATGCACATGATCAAGAAGGGGCAGCTGGTCTGCCCCAAAGTCAAAGCCTCATCCGCAGCATCGCAGTTCTAACTCGCTGGCCTTTTGATCGGCGGTCGCCTCCCGGCTTAGCTCAGCCTTACGCCACTATTGGGACAGAACCCGCGCGAGCGCCTTCGCGCCGAGCCGGAACCCGAGCGGCATGACGAGGTGCAGTGCAGCGCCGGTATTGGCTGCGAGCCGGATGACGCTGCCGGTGTTCGCCGGAATCTCGGGTTCGTAGAGGACGATCTCAAGCATCGGGGATTGTGCGCGCCACCACCCAGTTTTCGACGTGCGTCGCGCCGGCGCGCTTCAATGCCCCGGCGATCTCCGCCAGGCTCGCGCCAGTGGTCATGACATCGTCCACCACGGCGATCCGACATGCGGCGACATCAGCGTTCACGGCAAACGCGCCACGCACGTTCTTCCTCCGTGCGTCTGGCGTGAGGCCCGTCTGGTCGGCGGTTTCGCGGATGCGCCGCAGGCCGCGCGCCGCGACCGGAACGCGGACGAGCGGTGAGAGCGAACGCGCGATCTCGAGCGCTTGGTTGAAGCCACGCTCGGCAAGGCGACCGCGGGCGAGCGGCACCGGCACGACCGCATCGACCGCCGGGAACGCATCGAGCCGCGTTGCGAGCGCGCGAGCAAAGTACGGCGCGAGCCCGAGCCGCGCGCCATACTTGTAGCTGTGGATGAGCCGATCGGTCGGAGGTGCGTAACGCCAGACAGCGACCGTGCGGTCGAAAGAAGGGGTATTCGCGAGACAACTGCCGCACGCTTGTCCGCCAGGACTCGGCAGCGCGCAGCGCGGGCACGTCTCGCCGGGCGGCTGGGGCAAGTCGGCACGACAGCCTGGGCAGACCGGCTCCTCGCCGCTGGGCGCGCCGCAGAGCAGGCAGTCCTGCGGCAGGAGGACGCGCCCAAGCCAACTCGTGAGCTTGCTCGTGTTACCGCGCGCCGGTTTGACAGGGTTCATGCGCTTCCCGAAGATGCGTCGAGAGCCGGCAAGGAACAGTGCATCCTCGCCGGACCATCCCACCGGCACTCTCTTCGATTGCGCCCAGCGATGCAATGCAATGATTCTCGTCTGCGGCTTCACCGCGTGCGCTGGATGGCCGCGACGAGGGCCTGATGGCGGATACGCGCGCGCCGCTACCGCTGGACCCAGCTGCCCTCCGGCGCGCGTTCGATCGCACCGCGGCCGCGGGGGCGGCAGCGGCGTTTCTCGATCGCGAGATCGAGAAACGCATGGCGGAGCGACTCGAGTACATCCGGCACGAGCCGCAAAGAATACTCGACGGCGGTATCGGCTCGGGCGCGAGCCTGGCGCCACTGCGCGCGCGCTTCCCGAAAGCTGCGCTCGTCGGCCTCGATGTTTCGCTCGAGCGCATCCGCGCCGTGCGGCCCTTGGCCCTGACCGAGCGCGCGCGCCAATTCTTCAGTGGCCGGACGGTGCGCGCCGTCTGCGGGGATCTCAACCTGCTGCCCTTCGCGGGCGCTACATTCGACCTGGTTTGGTCGAACCTCGCGCTTCCCTTCGCAGCCGATACGCTCGAAGCGTTCCGGGAATGGCATCGCGTGCTTCGGGTGGGCGGGCTGCTGATGTTCTCGACCTACGGTCCCGACACTCTGAAGGAGCTGCGCGAGGCGTTTGCTGCAGCCGACGCACACCGTCACGTGCACGGTTTCATCGACATGCACGATCTCGGCGACATGCTCGTTGCCACGGGCTTCGCGGAGCCGGTGATGGACATGGAACTGCTGACCCTCACGTACACTGACGTCGGCGCGCTCGCGAGCGACCTGCGCCGGTCGGGGCAGATCAACGCGATTGCTACGCGAAGCCGCGGACTGATGACGCCGCGCGCCCGTGACCGCATGCTCACCGCGTATGAGCGCTTCCGTCGGCAAGACCGATTGCCTGCGACCGTCGAGGTCATCTACGGTCACGCCTGGAAGCCGGCGCCGCAGCGCGCGCCCGATGGCCGTGCCATAGTGAAATTCGATCGCCCCGGCAAGCGTCGAGGCAGCGCGCGCGCGCCTTAGCGGTGCTCTGCCGCGCTCGGCGCGCCCCCGTAGAGCGTCAAGCGAAGCCGCGCGCCTTGCCTGCGCGAGGGGCGCTGTGCTACTTTACGCGTTCGTTTTCTTCGGCCGGATCCATACGGCCGAAGGAGTGCAGCGATGTACAACGTCGCCGATAACTTCCCGCCGATCGTCGCCAATGACAGCGATTTCAGCGTGACGGTGAGGCGAAACTGTTCGTTGTCGCCGCGGGCGCTGTTGCTTCTTCTCGCGGCAACGGCGTTCGTATCGTTCGCGATCGGGGTCGGTTTTGCGCTCGTGGGCGCATGGCTGATTCTGCCGTTTGCGGGTCTCGAGATCGCCGCGCTCGCCGCGGCCTTCTTCGTCAATGGACGGCACGCGGGCGACTACGAGCGGATCACGGTGCAAGACGGGAAGCTGCAGGTGGAGGTGCGGGTTGCCGAGGCGACGCACACGCACGAGTTCAACGCGGCGTGGACGCGCCTTTGCGTCGACCGGGCGGGTGGCATGCCACGGCTTTTCCTCCGGTCGAACGGCCGCGAGATCGAGATAGCGAGGCATCTTACCGGCGCGGCGCGCCGGTTCCTCGCGCGGGAACTCGCCCCGCGGCTGGGGCGAGTGCAGCAATGAATTCGGATTCAAAGAGCAACGGGGAGCCAATGAGAAAAGTCTCCAGCATCCTGATCGGCGCGGGCCTCGCGCTTTACGCCGGGCTGTCCGCCGCGGAGCGGCAGTGGAACTTCCAGGAGCCGGCGACGAAGGTCGCCGAGCTCGTCAACGAGCTTCACCTGACCATGATGGCGATCATTCTGGTGATCTTCGTCGGCGTGTTTGGGGTGATGTTCTATTCCATCTTCGCGCACCGAAAATCGGTCGGGCACAAGGCGGCGCAGTTCCACGAGAACACGACCGTCGAGATCATCTGGACCGTGGTGCCGTTCATCATCCTCGTCGTCATGGCGTGGCCGGCTACCCGGGCGTTGCTCGCATCGCGTGACACGACGGCGGCCGACATCACCATCAAGGCGACCGGCTACCAGTGGAAGTGGGGCTACGACTACCTCAAGGGCGAGGGTGAAGGCATCAGTTTCCTGTCGTCCCTTTCCACGCCGCGCGACCAGATCCTCGGAAAGGCGCCGATCGGGGAGGACTACCTGCTCCAGACCGACAACCACCTCGTGGTCCCCGTCGGCAAGAAGATCCGCGTGCTCACCACTGCGAACGACGTGATCCATTCTTGGTACGTCCCGGCGCTCTCCGTGAAGCAGGACGCGATTCCGGGCTTCGTGCGCGAAACGGCATTCCGCGCCGACCGTGAGGGCACTTTCCGCGGTCAGTGTGCCGAGCTTTGCGGTAAGGACCACGGTTTCATGCCGATCGTGGTCGAGGTCGTGTCGCAGGACAAGTACACCGCGTGGGTCGCCGACCAGAAGAAGAAGCTTGGCCTCGACAGGCCGGTCCAAGTCGCCACCGCCGGGGCCGCCGCCGCGGCACCCGCCGAAGACCTCGCCAAGAAATGGGCACTCGCGGAGCTCGTCGCGCGCGGGGAGAAGGTCTACGAGGCGAACTGTGTCGCGTGTCACCAGCCGAACGGGAAGGGAACGCCGCCGATGTTCCCGGCGCTCGACGGCTCCAAGATCGTCAACGGCCCGGTGGCGGGTCAAGTCGACATCGTCACTCATGGCAAGGCGGGCACGGCGATGCGCGCGTTCACCGAGCTTTCGAGCACCGATCTGGCCGCGGTGATCACCTACACGCGCAACGCCTGGGGCAACCATACCGCGCAGGCCGTGCAGCCGTCCGAGATCGCGGCCGCCCGCAAGTAATCAGCACACGAATCCTCCATCGGAGAGCAGCATGAGCGCAGTCCTCGACCAACACGGCCACGGACATCACGACGACCACGCGCACCACCCCACCGGCTTGATGCGCTGGGTCACCACGACCAACCACAAGGACATCGGCACGATGTACCTGTGGTTCAGCTTTGCCATGTTCATGGTCGGCGGGGTCATGGCCCTGACGATCCGGGCCGAACTCTTCCAGCCGGGACTACAGATCGTCGCCCCCGAGTTCTTCAATGCCATGACGACCTACCACGGTCTCATCATGGTGTTCGGCGCCATCATGCCGGCCTTCGTGGGCTTCGCGAACTGGCAAATCCCGATGATGATCGGGGCGCCGGACATGGCGTTCCCGCGCATGAACAACTGGAGCTTCTGGCTGTTGCCCCCCGCGGCGACGCTGCTCATTCTCTCCTTCTTCATGCCCGGCGGCCCGGCTGGCGTGGGTTGGACGATGTACGCGCCGCTCACCGTGCAGCAGGGCCCGGGGATGGACCTCACCATCTTCGCGGTCCACATCCTCGGCATGAGCTCGATCATGGGCTCGATCAACATCATCACGACGCTGCTCAACATGCGCGCGCCCGGGATGACGCTGATGAAGATGCCGCTCTTCTGCTGGACCTGGCTGATCACGGCCTACCTGCTGGTCGCCGTGATGCCCGTGCTCGCCGGCGCGGTGACAATGACGCTCACCGACCGCCACTTCGGCACCACGTTCTTCAACGCGGCGGGCGGCGGCGACCCGGTGCTGTATCAGCACGTCTTCTGGTTTTTCGGCCACCCCGAGGTCTACATCATTGCGATCCCTGCCTTCGGCGTGATCTCGCAGGTGATCCCCGCGTTCTCCCGCAAGCCGCTGTTCGGCTACACCTCGATGGTGTATGCGACCGCCTCGATCGCGATTCTGTCGTTCATCGTGTGGGCGCACCACATGTATACGGTGGGTATGCCGACCTCTGGCCAGCTTTACTTCATGTACGCGACGATGCTGATTGCGGTGCCGACGGGCGTGAAGGTGTTCAACTGGCTCGCCACGATGTGGAGGGGCTCGATCACTCTCGAGACGCCGATGCTGTTCGCGCTCGGCTTTCTGTTCCTGTTCACGATGGGCGGCTTCTCGGGCCTCGTGCTGTCGCTCACCGCAGTGGACGTGCAGCTCCATGACACCTACTACGTGGTGGCGCACTTCCACTACGTGATGGTGGCCGGCGCGTTGTTCGCCGCTTTTGCGGGCGTCTATTTCTGGCTGCCGAAGTGGACCGGCCGGATGTACGACGAGACGCTCGGCAAGTGGCACTTCTGGCTGTCGATCGTCTTCTTCAACCTCGCATTCTTCGTGCAGCACTTCCTCGGGCTCGCGGGCATGCCTCGCCGCATCCCGGACTACGCGCCGCAGTTCACCGAGTTCAACATGATCTCGACCATCGGTGCGTTTGGCTTCGGCGTCGCCCAGTTGCTGTTCCTCTACATCGTCATCAAGACGATCCGGAGCGGCGCGAAGGCGCCCGAGTTGCCATGGGAAGGCGCCGACACGCTGGAGTGGACCCATCTGCCGACGCCCGCGCCCTACCACAGCTTCGAGACACCGCCGGTGGTGAAGTAGGGCTGGAAAATGGAGGGGATCGGGCAGAGCGCGCGCAATCGCAGGACGGCGATCCTCCTCTGGGCGATCGTCGTCTGTTTCTTCTTTGGCATCATGATCAAGTTCTGGATGCAAACGGCATGAGCCAGGCGGTCGACGTCGGTACCGCGAACCGGCAGCTCCTCTTGAAGCTCGCGGTGGTTGCGCTCGCGATGTTCGGCTTCGGCTTCGCCTTGGTGCCGATCTACGAGACGATCTGCAAGGTCACGGGAGTGCGCAATCTCGTGACGGCGGACACACTGCCGGCCAACACCCAGGTCAACACCGCGCGGCTGGTCACGGTGGAACTCGACTCCAACACACGCGGCCTGCCCTGGACCTTCAAGCCGGTGCAGGGAAGTGTCTCGGTGCATCCGGGCGCCCTCGTGACGATCGAGTACGAGGTGCATAACACGACCGACCGGCCGATTACCGGACAGGCCATTCCGAGCTACGCGCCCGAGGTCGCCGCCGAATACTTTAGAAAGATGGAATGCTTCTGCTTCCAGCAGCAGACGCTCGCAGCGGGCGAGGTCCGACGGATGCCGGTGGTGTTCGTGATCGATCCGGCGCTACCGACCTCGATCGGCACGATCTCGCTCTCGTACACGTTCTTCGAGGTTGCGGGCAGGCAGGGGAAGTCCGGCTGACATGCCGGGTGAGGATGAAAAGCGGCCCGCGTCGTTCGTCGATGCGGTGAAGACGATCTGTTGGTCGTTCTTCGGGGTGCGGCGGCGCGCGCAGCACGAGGTGCAGACGGTTAAGCTGAAACCGGTTCATGTCATCGTGGCCGGTGTCATCGGAGCCGCGATCTTCGTGGTGGTGCTCGTGACGGTGGCAAAGCTGATCGTGGGGGCGGGTGGTTGATGCGGGCAGGCGCGCCCCGAGCGGCCTGGTGGGGTCGAATCCAGGGGTCGTAACGAGGCGGATCGCTCGCGGGGCGCGAGCTTCCGGAATAGAAGGGGCAAGGAGAGAAAGATGGCGCACGCGTTGAAGGCAGGGCAGCAGCCCTGGTACTACTTGCCGGAGCCGACCCGGTGGCCGATCTTCGGTTCGATCGCGCTGTTCCTGCTCGGGTTCGGGGCCGGGCTCTGGTTCAACGACTTTGCGCCTGGCCCGTGGCTCGTGCTGGCCGGCTTCTGCGTGCTGCTGTACATGCTCTTCGGCTGGTTCGGCCAGGTGATTGGAGAGTCGGAGGCCGGCCTGTACTCGAAGCGCGTCGACCTCTCGTTTCGGTGGGCGATGAGCTGGTTCATCTTCTCGGAGGTCATGTTCTTCGCGGCGTTCTTCGGCGCGCTTTTCTATGCGCGCGTGATCGCGGTGCCGGACCTCGGCGACATCGAGAACAAGCTGCTCTGGCCCGACTTCAAGGCCGCGTGGCCGACCGCCGGCCCGGACTTCAAGGGCACATTCGATACGATCCCGGCGTGGGGCATCCCTGCGTTCAACACGCTTCTGCTTCTTTCCTCCGGCGCGACCGTCACCTGGGCGCACTGGGGGCTGAAAGAGAACAAGCGCGGTCAGCTCGTCATCGGTCTCGCGCTGACGATTGCGCTCGGCATCGCATTCCTTTATTTCCAGGCCTACGAGTACATCCACGCGCACCACGAGCTCAACCTCAAGCTCTCGACCGGCATCTACGGCACGACGTTCTACATGCTCACCGGCTTCCACGGCGCGCATGTGACGCTCGGCACGATCATGCTGATCGTCATCTTCTTCCGCGCGCTCAAGGGCCATTTCACCCCGGACCACCACTTCGCATTCGAAGGGGTTTCCTGGTACTGGCACTTCGTCGACGTGGTGTGGCTGTTGCTCTTCGTCGTCGTCTACTGGCTCTGACCCGATAGGCGACGGACGGCGGTCGACGAGAACAACAAGGAGGAGGAGCCCCGCATGGGGCGTTCGATGCGCCGCTTTCGAGCGGCGCTCTTTTTCCGCGGTGCGGTTAGTGTCGCACCTGGATGAACCCGAAATAGTGACCGGCCATCAAAAGCAGGAACAGCGCGATCGACAGGCCCACGCGCAAAGTCAGAGCCTTCACGGTCCGCGTCGAGTCACCCCGGTCTTTCACGAGATACACGAGCGCGGAGCCGAGCGAGAAGAGGATCAGCGCGAGGAAGGCGACGATGATGGCCTGTTGCATGAAGTCGCGGTCGAAGTGGGTTGCTTGGTTCGCAGTGTAGCCCACCGGCGCATTCAGGGCAGCGGCGGGAGACAAGTTGCGTTGGCTTATCGCTTTGCGCCCAGCTGGGCGATGACGCTTGCGGCGATCGCGTTTTGCACGCTCACCGTGTCGCTCGGCAATTGGCAGACACGGCGGGCGGACGTGAAGCTCGTGCGCCAGGCTGCGGTCGAGCAAGGTCTCGCTGCGATGCCGGTGGCCGTGTCCGGCGCCCCCGTCGCGGCGGCAGACATGGAGTGGCGGCGCGTGACCGCGCGCGGTGAGTACGATGGCAGGCACGAGATCCTCCTCGACAATCGGGTCCACAACGGCCGCCCGGGCTTCGAAGTGGTCACACCGCTGAAACTCGAAGGCGGCGACCGCTGGCTGCTCGTGAACCGCGGCTGGACGCCGGGCGGCGCGACTCGCGCCGACTTGCCGAAGGTCGTGCCGACTTCCGGGCGCGTGACGGTCGAGGGCATTGCGGTCGTTCCGCCCGATAAGGTCTACGAGCTTGGCAGCGGTGCCCCGGCAGGCCGCGTTTGGCAACATCTGCGCCTCGATCGCTACGCCGCGTGGTCGGGGCTCGCGTTGCAGCCATTCGTTTTGCAGCAGACCAACGACGCTGGCGACGGGCTCGTGCGCGCGTGGCCACGCCCCGACCTCGGCGTCGACAAGCACAAGGCTTACGCGCTGCAGTGGTATGTGCTCGCGGCGCTCACGGTGGTCCTCTATGTCGTCCTCAATATCGAGCGCAAGTGAAGCTGAGCGCACGCGGCGGGGCCGCCGGCAGGCGTTCGGCATCTTCCTCGTCTGCCTCGCGCCGTTTGTCGCCGCGTACCTTGCCTATTACTTCTGGAAGCCGGAGTTGAGGATGAACTACGGCACTCTCGTCTCGCCGACCCCGCTTCCGCGCACCCTCGGCGCCAAGCCCGACGGGACGCCCCTCCTCGCAGCCGACCTGCGCGGGAAGTGGGCAATGCTGCAGGTCGATTCGGGAGACTGCCGCGATGCGTGCGAACGCAAGCTGTACAACATGCGCCAGGTTCGGCTCGCGCAGGGCAAGAACATGGACCGCGTGGAGCGCGTCTGGCTGGTCACCGATGGCGCGCCGGCTTCGGCCTCGGAGCCGCGGTTGTACGAAGGCATGCTCATCGCGCGCGTCGATCTCAAGACGATCCCGCTGCCCGCGGTCGCCGAGCCGCGTGACCACATCTACGTCGTCGATCCTTTGGGCAACGTGATGCTTCGGTTTCCCAAGGATGCGGACCCGCGGCAGATGCTCAAGGATCTGCAGCGGCTCCTCAAGGTTTCCCAGATCGGCTGAGCGCGCGTGTCACGAAACGCTCGAGCCGCCCGCGTCGTCGCCGACGGCCCGGCGCCCCTTCCGCGCCGTCGCGCGGCCCCACCGAGAATGCCATGTACCGTCGCCTCGTCGTTGCCGCCGCGCTGATCACCTTCGTGGTCGTCGTGGTGGGCGCTTTCGTACGCCTGTCCGACGCCGGTCTCGGCTGTCCGGACTGGCCAGGCTGCTACGGCCAGATCACGCCGACGCGCGCGAAAGACGCAATCGCGCGCGCCGTCGAGGAGCAGGGCGGGACGCACGGGCCGGTATCGATGCCGAAGGCCTGGAAGGAGATGGCACATCGCTACATCGCGGGGTTTCTCGGCGTGTTGCTCGCCGCCGTCGCGCTCCTCGGTTGGACGCGGCGACGCGAGCTCGGCCAGTCGCCCCGGCTCCCGCTCGCACTCGTCGCCGTCGCGATCTTCCAGGCGACCCTGGGCATGTGGACGGTCACGCTGCTTCTCAAGCCGGTCATCGTTACGCTGCACCTCCTCGGCGCAATGACGATCCTCGCGCTCGTCACCTGGCTCGCACTGCGACAGTTCCCGCAACGGCCACCCGGGCCGGGAGCGGCCGTGCGCCGACTGCGTCCGCTGGCGGCTCTCGGACTCTTCCTTGTCGCGCTGCAGATTGCACTCGGCGGGTGGGTGAGCTCGAACTACGCGGCGCTTGCGTGCACCGATTTCCCGCTCTGCAATGGCGCAGTGTTGCCCCGGATGGACTGGTCGCACGCGTTCGACATTCTGCGCAAGCTCGGCATGACCACCGACGGGGCGGCGCTGCCGAACGAATCGCTGGTGGCGATCCACTGGACGCACCGGCTGGGCGCTTACTTGGTGCTCGCGTATTCGCTCTTTCTCGCCTGGCAGCTCGCGCGCGTGGGCTCGATGCGGCCCCTTGGCTGGCTTCTCGGTGTGGTCGTCATAGCGCAGTTCACGCTCGGCCTCCTGAACGTGGTTCTGTCCCTCCCGCTCGGCCTTGCTGCTGCCCACAACGCCGGCGCCGCGGCGCTGCTCGTGACCCTCGTGGTGATAAACTACAAATCGTCCCTCGCCGCCCGATAAGTCACACGATAGACGGTCCGATGTCCAGTTCGATCGCCCTGCAGGGAACTTTGCACCGCGCGCGGCGGTTCTACGAGCTCGCGAAGCCGCGAGTGGTGTCGCTGATCGTGTTCTGTGCCGTCATCGGCATCTTCCTCGCCACGCCTGCCGGCGAACTTCCGAATCTGGTCGTGCTCCTCGCCGCTACGGCCGGCATCGCGCTGGTCGCCGGCGCGGCGGCCGCGGTCAACTGCCTCGTCGAGCAGAAGATCGATGCCGTCATGGCCCGCACGCGCGCCCGGCCTTTGCCGCGCGGCGAGCTCTCGTCGCTGCAGACGCTCGTGTTTGCGGGTGCGATCGGCGGCTTCGGGATGTGGCTCCTGCATCAGTTCGTGAACCCACTCACGGCATGGCTCACGCTCGGTACGTTCGTGGGTTATGCCGTCATCTACACGGTGCTGCTCAAGCCGGCGACCCCGCAGAACATCGTCATCGGCGGCGCGTCGGGTGCGATGCCGCCTGTGCTTGGCTGGGCCGCGGTCACCGGTGAAGTGGCTCCCGAGGCCCTGATCCTGTTCCTGATCATCTTCGCGTGGACGCCACCGCATTTCTGGTCGCTCGCGCTCTACCGCACCAACGATTACGCGCGCGCGGGTCTGCCGATGCTGCCCGTGACGCACGGGCGTCGCTTCACGCAGCTCCACGTTCTGCTCTACACCGTGATCCTCGTGGCGACGAGCCTGATGCCGTTCGCCTGCGGGATGAGCGGCTGGTCGTATCTCGCCGCGGCGGTCGTGCTCGGCGGCCTTTTCCTCTGGTACGCGTGGATGATCTACCGCCACTACTCGGACGCCGTGGCGCGTGCCATGTTCAAGTTCTCGATCGTGTACCTCGCGGTGCTGTTCGCCGCGCTCCTGGTCGATCACTACATTCCCGGATAGCCCGGTCGGCCGAGGCCTGCTGCTCGATCAGAATGCGCTCCACCCACGGCTCGAGCCGGTTCACGCAGCGTGTCGCGCGCTTGGTTGCGCTCGTCGCCGTCTGGGGGGTCTGTACGCTACGAGAGGGCACACCCCCTCGTGCTCCCCGATCTCTGAGAAATCGCCGCGGGGCGACCGCGATTTTCGCTTTAGCACTCTTCGTGGCGGGCTGCGACGCGGGCGGACCCTCGTTCCGCGCCACTGACGTCACGGGTGCGCAGTACGCCCGGGATTTCCGTCTCACCGATCACACGGGCACGCCGCGCACGCTCGCCGACTACAAGGGTCGCGCGGTCGTGATGTTCTTCGGTTACACGCACTGCCCGGACGTCTGCCCGACCACGCTCGCCGAGATGAAGTCGGTGTTGCAGGGGCTGGGCGAAGATGCCAAGCGGGTACAGGTCCTCTTCGTGACGGTCGATCCTGATCGCGACACGCGCGAGGTGCTCGCGCAATACGTGCCGGCGTTCGACCCGAGCTTCACGGGGCTCTACGGCGATGCCGCCGCCACCGCCGAGGTGGCCAAGGAGTTCAAGGTCTTCTACCAGAAGGTCCCGGGCACCTCGCCCGGAAGCTATACGGTCGACCATTCGGCGGGCAGTTACGTCTTCGATCCCCAGGGCCGACTGCGTCTCTTCGTACGGTACGGCACCAAGGCCGATGACCTCGCCGCGGACCTGAAACGCCTCCTCGCCGCGAAGTAGCGAGACCCGCGAACAAGAACGCCCGGTTAACCCGGGCGTTCTTTCCATGCAACCGTCATGGCACGCGCGATTTGCTTCACGAAGCCATGGCGCCGCGCATCTTCTGCATCGCTTTGGCTTCGATCTGGCGGATGCGTTCGGCCGACACCTTGAACTCGGCTGCGAGCTCGTGCAGCGTGGCCGGGTCTTTCTCGACGAGCCAGCGGCGCTCGATGATCTGGCGGCTGCGTGCGTCGAGGCTTTCCAACGCCGAACGTAGGCCCTCTTTCTGCACGCGGCGATTCTCGTCGGTTTCGAGCAGGCGCGACGGTTCCGCTTCCGGGTCGGCAGGGAGGTAAGCCATCGGTGCGTACGCGTCCTCGTCGTCGTCCACGGTCGGCTCGAACGAGACATCCTGGCCCGCGAGGCGCGTTTCCATCTCGACCACTTCCTCGGGCTTGACGCGCAACACCTTCGCCACGTGCTTGACCTCGTCCGGGGTAAGCGACTCCAGGCCCGGCTTCATGCTGCGCAGGTTGAAGAACAGCTTTCGCTGCGCCTTCGTCGTGGCGATCCGCACCAGTCGCCAGTTACGCAGGATGTATTCATGCATCTCGGCCTTGATCCAGTGGATCGCGAACGAGACCAGCCGGACACCCCGCTCCGGGTCGAAGCGCTTTACGGCCTTCATGAGGCCGATGTTGCCTTCCTGGATCAGGTCGGCGTGCGGCAGCCCATAGCCGAGATAGCCGCGCGCGATCGCCACCACCAAGCGCAGGTGCGAAAGGACCAAGCCTCCCGCCGCCTCAAGGTCATTCTCTTCGCGAAAGCGGCGTGCCAAGGAGGTCTCTTCCCCGGCCGACAAGATGGGGAACCGACTGACCGCCTGAATGTAGCTGTCGATGCTGCCGACCGCTGAGGGAACGGGAAGCGCGAACGATTGGGACATGCCGTCAGTAATCTCCTTTAGGGCCGAAGTCTAGCACTCGCGCAATTAGAGTGCTAAGGGCGCGACGAGTTCAAACTCCCCAAGGCTTGAGACCCTCAGCATGATCAAGACTCAGACCTGAGTGATCGCTCACATCAATGGGTTGGACCTATCCACGACCCAATTGGCCCACCTTGGTGGCTGGGACGTCCGGGCGCAGCGCCGGAACCGCCGTGCCGATGACCGAGTGCCGGGGCGACACCACGTGGCCTGCGCACTTCTTCCGATCCTCCGGTCGCGCGCCCGATATGGCGCAGTGGGAGCATGGTCTAGGGGGAGGCGGTTCAGTCGAGCAGCGCTTGGGCGAAGTGCCCGGCGACGAACGGCCGGAGGTCGTCGATTCCTTCGCCCACACCGATGAAGGCCAGCGGCACGGGGCGGCTTCGGGCGATCGCCGCAACGACGCCTCCCTTGGCGGTGCCATCCAGCTTCGTGAGGATGAGACCTGTGACGCCCAGAGCGTCGTCGAACGCCTTCACTTGCGTCACGGCGTTCTGCCCGGTATTCGCATCGAGCACGACCCAGATTTCATGCGGCGCGCCCTCCTGCGCCTTGCCGATGACGCGCTTCACTTTCTTCAGCTCCTCCATGAGATGGAGCTGAGTCGGCAGGCGTCCTGCCGTGTCCGCGAGCACGACGTCGATGCCTCGCGCCCGGGCGGCGCCGATGGCGTCGAAGATGACCGCCGCCGCGTCGCCGCCCTCTTGGGCGATGACCGGGACGTCGTTGCGCTCCCCCCAGGCGACGAGCTGTTCACGCGCCGCGGCGCGGAAGGTGTCGCCGGCCGCAAGCAGCACCGAAAGACCATGCCCGCGGAAGTACTTGGCGATCTTGCCGATCGAGGTGGTCTTCCCGGCCCCGTTCACGCCCGCGATCATGATCACGAAGGGCTTGGCACGTGTGACATCCACCTCACGGTCCAGGGGCGCAAGCAGCGCGGCGATCTCGGCGCCGAGGGCGAGCTTGAGGCCGAACGGAGTCTCGATCTTGTCGCGCTTCACTCGCGAGCGAAGCGCGGTGAGCAGGGTCTCCGTGGCTTCGACGCCGGCGTCTGCCGACAGGAGCGCGGTCTCCAGATCTTCGAACAGGGCCTCGTCGACCCGGGTGCCGCCGAACAACCCGCCGATCGAGGACCGGGTCTTCCTGAGGCCGTCTTTCAGGCGTCCCATCCATGACGCCTGTTCGGTCGGGCTGTCTCCCGGAATGCTCTCGACCTCGCCCGGCGGCGAACTCTCCGCGTCGGGCGATGCGGCTCTGTCGGATGTCCTCAAGAAGCGAAGCATCGGGCGGGGTGGGGTGCGGGCTCGCCGCGGTGCCGGGAGCCCGATATGATCGCGTGATTTTATACCAGAGACACGGCGTTCTTTGCGACGCTCGGAACGCGTCCAATCGGCTGAAACCGTTGCCGCATTACATGAGAGACAAGAGTGTTCGTTCGCGGCCGGCGCCCGCGCGGCCTGCGAACCGGGTGCGCGTCGTCGGCGGTGCCTGGCGTGGCCGCTTGATCCGATTCCACGACGGCGTCGGGCTGCGGCCCACGCCGGACCGCGTGCGCGAGACGCTGTTCAACTGGCTTGGACAGGATCTCACCGGCCGCGTCTGCCTCGATCTTTTTGCCGGCTCGGGCGCCCTCGGCTTCGAGTCGCTGTCTCGCGGCGCCCGGGAGACGGTGCTGGTCGATCGCTCGCGCACGGTGTGTGCCTCGCTCCGGGAGACTGCCGCGATGCTTGAGGCGGAAGGTGCACGAGTCGTGTGCAGCGATGCGCTAGAATTTCTCGCCCGCGCCGACGCTCGGTTCGATGTCGTGTTCGTCGATCCGCCTTATGGGTCGGGGCTGACAGCGAAGGCGCTCGGTCGCCTCCCGCCGCTGCTTGCCGCCGGCGCGCGCGTTTACGTCGAGAACGACACGCCGCTCGTTCCCGACTCCGGCTGGTCGCTCCTCAGGCAGGGGCGTGCTGGCGCCGTGCACTATCACCTGCTGGAGTGGGGGACCGATGACCAGAGCCATCTACCCGGGCACCTTTGACCCCCTCACCCGCGGTCATGAAGACCTCGTGCGCCGGGCCGCGAAACTCTTCGGTGAGCTCGTGGTCGCCGTCGCCGACAGCCGCGGGAAGATGCCCTTCTTCTCTACCGAGGAGCGGGTGGCGATGGCGCGCGAGGCGCTCTCCGTCCACCCCAACGTCACGGTGCTCGGCTTCTCGGGCTTGCTCCGCGACCTCGTGCGCGAGCAGCGGGGACAGGTGATCCTGCGCGGCCTGCGCGCTGTTTCGGACTTCGAGTACGAGTTCCAGATGGCGGGCATGAACCGGACCCTCATCCCCGAGGTCGAAACGGTATTCCTGACGCCGGACGAGAGCTACATGTTCATCTCGGCCACAATGGTCCGTGAGATCGCCATCCTGGGTGGCGACGCGAGCCCGTTCGTGCCGCCTGCAGTGCAGCGCCGGCTCGTCAACAAGATCAAGAACTGATGGCGGGTCGCCCCGCAAGACGAGCGCGATTCGTCATGCGCGTGGCGGCAGTGGCGGCACCCCACTGTCTGGGCGCAACACGCATGCCAAACGCGAAGGAGCCGCTGCCGTGGCGCTCATGATCACCGACGCCTGCATCAACTGCGACGTGTGCGAGCCCGAGTGCCCGAACGGCGCGATCTCGCAAGGCGACGAGATTTACGTCATCGACCCGGACCTCTGCACTGAGTGCGTCGGGCACTTCGACACGCCGCAATGTCGCGAGGTGTGTCCGGTCGACTGCATACCGCTCGACCCGGCGCGCGTCGAGACGCGCGAGACCCTCGAAGCGAAGTACCGGCGG
>Ga0209253_10002726_pt1 | contig 15610 bp, 11 predicted proteins | sample FrelakmetBRP12BR_FD_187145 | JGI IMG/M metagenome (GOLD analysis project Ga0209253, IMG submission 187145) | Freshwater lake sediment microbial communities from the University of Notre Dame, USA, for methane emissions studies - BRP12 BR (SPAdes)... | ecosystem: Environmental > Aquatic >...
TCCTCGTCTACCTCGATAACGATGGACTGTCCAAAAGAAGCATTCGCACAATGGACAACTCAGTACAAGCTCACCATTACAACTTCTGGAGTGCCTCAAGGAGCCCTGATGAATATCACGATAGACTCAATCGTGGTAAATCGGACAACGCCATTCACATATTCGGATTGGTATGATGCTGAGACAACCGTTGAGCTAAACGCCACCAAGAGTATCAAGAGTGGTTTTAGAGCATATGTGTTTAATCACTGGGCAGACTCATCCGGAGCGAAGATCTCGAACATCGTGACTGCGGAAGCACCCGATACCATCACAGCTGTATATGCTGAGTCATTCGGTTGCATCATAGCAACGGCAACCTTTGAGTCAGAACTCTCCCCTGAAGTTCAACTCCTCCGTAATTTCCGAGACGCGCGAATCATGACCACTTTCGCAGGGAGCAACTTCATGACAGTATTCAACACTTGGTACTACTCTTTCAGCCCATTTGTTGCATCCACAATTGCACACAACGAAGTTCTTCGGGCCATTGCCAGGGTAACGCTATGTCCTCTCATTGCCATTATGCAAATCACGGCCCTCACCTACAACACTTTTGGGTACACTCCAGAAATGGCGGTTGTCGCAGCAGGCTTCACAGCAAGCTGCATGATCGGTGCCGTGTATTTTGCCCCTCTACTAGCTACAGTCTTGGCGATAAGTCGAAAACGACGTATATCTCCAAGAGCCATAAATCTGATCGCCTGCCTTCTGATGGGGAGCGCTGTTACGCTAGGTATTTCGGGAGCTCTCCAATTGAGTACACTGATGATGATTGGATCTAGTCTGTTTGTGCTGACAACAATTGCACTTTCTGCTTCGTTATCCGTGCTCTCGGTTTCTTGGATATCTCGAAAACTTAATTGGAATCGAATGAGACTTCTACAACTGTGGCCATAATGAAAAGCAAAGCAGCATATGGCATTTTGACACTAATACTGATTGTTGCGGCATGTTGTCTCGTACGCGGATCGACGGCTAACGCATCATCTCGAAACGACATGTCTATTGGCGCAGGGGGAAGAATCCACGGAACGATCTATGGGTTCAACGTGTGGGATGAACTCATTCCGATAGGTTGGGCCTCTGTGGCAGCCATTCAGAACGGGCAAGAGATTGAGAAGGTGTACAGTAACGACGGGTTCTACGAAATGTACCTCCCAAGCGGTGACTTCGACATGGTCGTCAATGCGTCCGGATACTTTACGGAGACAAAGAGCATCTTCATCGGCGATGGATCGGACTATGCACTAAACTTTGTCATGGAACGAAACAACCAGCCGATACCAGAGTTTCCAACACATATCGCCCAGTTCTTGTTTGCTTTGGCCGTGGTTTCTGTTCTAGTGTTGATCAGAAAGAAGCGTCTACTCGAAAACTAGCATATCATCTAAATGTGAGAGCGAGGGTCTCGAGAGCTTACAGAAGACACGCGCCACCATTAAATAGACCGACGCCAGACTGGTTCGCGATTGAAGATCTAACAATCGAAGAGCTTGACCGAAGCAATCAGTAGTTATCTCGGCCGGTTCTCGAGAAGGGACCACCACACCTTGAAATTCCTTGAAGATAGCGGCATCATAAGATCGGACATCTACATGGCTGCTTCAATGATGCCCATTCTGGGTCTTGCACTTTTGGACCCAGATTCCTTCAGCTTGGGATGGAACGAAGGTCGTGGAGGATTCGTCTTCGCACTCTTCTTTCTTTTGATGGAATGGTATGATGCTCGACGTGTCCTTAGGCTTAGGGAGGACAAGACCAGGTTCACAATGTGGGCTCTGTGCCTACTCGGATTCGTGGCATATTTTGTTGCTGTCTATGCATTTGATCTTCACGGATTCATGGGTCGGGTTGGACAGGTTTGGAATGTTCCAGAGCTTCACAGCTGGGTTTGGCTATGGGACTACTTCATCCTCGCAGCATTTCTCTTCTGTCTGGTCAACATCCTCTTCGGATCTAGGTCGTTCAAAGAAATTCCCACACCGATAGTCTATGCTGTAGGTTCAGGACTAATCCTTCTGCTAGACTCATTCTTCCCTTATGGATCGATAAGCTTCCTTGCAGGATTGGTGCCATTGATCGCAAACCTAGTGGTTTTGATGCTGGGCGTTTCCGGAGTTCATGTAATGAAAGGACCATTCGACCCAGTTCAACCACCATCTGTCTATCTTACAGGCGAGCTCCTGTGGATTCGAGGTCTTCATGGAACAATCGTACTTCAAATCAATTGGCCCTGCATGGGAATATTCAGTATGCTGATATACGCCCTGATAACGACAATTCTAATGATTAAGCTTCAGGCTCCAAGGAGAAGAAAGCTGCTCTACGTTACGGTCGGAGCCATCGGAACCTTCTTCGTGAATGTTTTTCGGATATTTCTGATCGCATTCTATGTGACTTTCATCAGCATTGATGTGAAGATCTTTCATGAGAACATAGGAGAATTCTTGTTTCTCATCTGGGTGGTGGCATTCCTTCTAATAGTAGTAAAATTCGAATCCAGGTTGACTAGAGCAAGCGGAAAAATCGATCTGAGCAAGAAGCAGAATATTATGGAACCTGCGAGAAATATCTGAGATTTGTCTTGCTCAGTTCGTTACTACTCTATTACTACTCTACTCTATTCGAATCCTCTTCCCGTTGTTTGGGATCAACTTGTTTGGCAACAATAGTCTTCTCTGCAAATCGTTTGTTGCCCTTTGGATTGGTGAGGGAAATTATCCCAATCGGCGGGATCAACGCTGATAGGATTCCTGTGGCAACTGCCAAAGCTCCGACACCCACGAGACCGATTCGCTCCATTGCGGTCGCAGGCACGAAAGCTCCAGACACTACTAGGATCAGACCAAGTACCCACAGGCCAGCCACAGGAAGCAGCATCTTCATTCGTGGGACTTTCTTATACTTCCATCTGTAGAGAGCGATAATGATGAATGCTATTGGAAGCAGGTAGACCAAGCTCAATAGAAGGCTTGCGAGAACTATTGATCCTACAGCTGAAGCTGCCGATGCAAATGTGAGATATATTTCATACGCAAAATTCATAATCAGGAAAAATGGTGCAGCAACCACAATGAAGACTCTAAACAGTATCGTGTATCTACTCAACTGATTCAGCACGTTCGACGCCACTTTTGGGTAAGCACTCCAAAATGTTGTTCCGATAGTAGAGTGCGAGTCAATTGGAGGCAGATCTAGAAGTCGTTTTTCTAGATACAGTGCAGTGAGCGTCTGCGGATGAGTTACGACTAGCGGTGAAGTCACTCCGTTCTGATCTGTATTGATCCAACCTTCAAGTCTGGACGTGGCAAAGCCAGAGGTGTAGCTTTCCGGGCTGATCCGAAAGTTCACTTCTGAATTCTCGTCGAACCATTCTGCATAGTCAAAAGGCACGGTTAGATTAGTGAACCTTCCGTTTGTCGACAGTGTTATGGCTGTTCCATTTTCCAATCCTGTGGAGGTGAACTCGATCTTGTGCTGTGTCTTCCATTCGGCATACACGAGGTGGGGTTGATCCATTTCCACTTGTCCATTGGGAGATGATGTGTTCGAATCACCTCTCCATGAAGAGAATACTCGACGCGTCCCGTTTCCATGATCGACCACTTCAGGGATCGAGAATGTGGCTATAGTGCCAGTGTCATACCATCCAGCCCCTGTTGGTGAACTGTAAGGTGAGACGAGTTGCAGCAGGTTCTGCATCTTGTAGTTTGCCGTAATGGTTGCATTTCCGTTTACTGTAACAGTTCGCGGGTTCGAAAGATCTCCGTCAGTCCAACCGCTGAAGATCGTTCTTGAAGATTCATCGATATAGACACTGCTCGGGACCTCAACAACGTGGGATCCAACTCTGACGAGTTTCTGTACTTGATTCCTGGCGTCCGGCGTCAGGTTCGCTCCGTCGATGACCACTTGAATGTCTTGGTGCGGTATGTCAACGGTAAGATAGGCAGACAATGGTTGACCAGAACGATCCACGAAGATGGTACATGACGAGTTTGAGGATGAGATGACTTCCAAGGCTATGCCCGCGGTCCTGTTCTCGAATACGCCTCCAACCTTGAATGCTGCATCGTTCAGTGTTGGAGTCAGGGGGCTTGAGTCGACAACTCGAACAATGCCCTGTCCATCCTCGAGCATCTCGTTGACATATAAAACAAGAACCCCCTCATCGGGCAAGTACAAGTCGTAACCTACTTTTCTCCTCACTTCAATGAGATAATACGTGTATTCGGAAATTGGTAGTCGAACCACTTTTGTGGCTTCAATGGAAGTCTCTATCTGCGTTATGTCTATTGTTCTTGACTCTGAGGCATTAATATTCAGAACTTCCGATTCGGGCATCCATCCTAGGCGAATTCTGGACCAGGATGTGAGTTCTACGGGTGTTGACCCGTTGTTAGCCCAGAAACCGTGTCCCATGAGATCCCATTCAGCAACGAAGTCATCCATAACTGGGTTGCCACCGTGATTCCAGAGATCAGGAAGTCTGAGATTTCGACTAAAGTAATGTGCATACGTGCCAATAGGATCTGTCTCAGCGAGCCATGTGACGCCAAAACCCAAGATTCCTTCTGAAGTGCTTATTGGATAACCGCTGCCGTAGGTTCCCCAAGACGATGGATCGCTAAGCTTCCCTGACATATCCTGGTTGTCGCCGGCATACACAACCATGACGTATCCATAATTCATGTAGTTGATTTCTCGGTCGGCTGCTCTAACAGCATCGACGATTAAGTCTACAGCTCTTTCCGAGGAGGCTTCCCCCGCGCCGTAGTATGATCTTGAACGCGAGAGTCGATACCATTGGGATGTAACGTTGCCACTCAACCAGGTGGTGTTGTATGAGACTTGCTTGACGTAGTTGTTCACTTCTGTAAACACGAAGTTCTTGACGTCATCTCTGGTAAGAGTGTTCGCCACATCCTTGAAGCACACCAAGATCACAATTACCGACAGAGGTCCCGCTATATGGTTTGCAGGTGGAACCTCTTCCTGACCCCCTGAGGGTCCAACAATCTGGTCGCTATTCTCCGCTTGGCACGAATAGCCCACAGCAAGAAATGAGGACGAAATGGAAAGAACAACTAACAAGAAGGTCAAAATTTGCCTTCGAATGTTTGACGGATTCAAAATCATGTCTAGAACACTGAGCTCCCTTGTTTTGAAGGACGTTTCGGTCAGAAATATATAAAACCCTTCAACACAAAAACGGGTCTAAATGTGGGATTTCCACAGGCTCGCTTTTGATAGTGTACGTGTTGCAGCATGTTGGGGCACCATCTGCGCAGTCTTGTCGAGGATGGGAGAGTTCATGTGACAGATCTCCGCAGAGTCCGCTACTGTCGAGGGACTCAGGAGCGTCTGCACCGCTCATGATGTTACTAGATATCCTTATCTCGGTCCTGATCTCAGAACGCGACAAACAGATCAAAACGTGACGATTTGGGGGCGTGTCCTGACGCAAGCCACCGAGATAATGTTCATCCTCTCTGCAGGGGCACTTACGCTACTTTCTCCATGCGGATACCCATTGTTTTTGGCCTATCTATCGTACTACATCGGATCAAAGATACCTGTCAAAAGAGTTATCTTAGGAGGCTCGATCGCAGCGACAGGTTTTCTGACAGTGTTTGCTGCAATTGGAATCGTCCCAGCTTTCGCGGGTCAAGTAGCGCTTCATTACCTGCCACTTCTGGAAGTTATTGCCGGAGCTATCGTGATCGGATTTGGCGTGATGATGCTTTTTGGCGCAAGATTCTCGATAAACTTCCCGCAAGTTAAACCGTCAACACGTTCGGGTTTGACTGGACTCTTTGTGTTCGGATTGGCATTCGGAATGGCTACAGCAGCTTGCTCTGCGCCAATATTCTTGACAATAATTCTGCTTGCAATGGCTTCAGGTGGTCTACTCGATGTTGTCACAACCTTTCTAATCTATGCTTTAGGCATGGGGGTTCCGGTGGTCGTGAGTGGCTTGCTTGTCGCAACTGCGCGTGAGGCTTTGCTAAGAAAAATCGTGAACAGGAGACCTCTTCTGAACAAGATCAGCGGAACACTGCTAATCTTTGTCGGGGTTTACCTGATCTACTACTATCTAGACAACTACTGGATATAGGTGTAACAATCTGGTTTTCCACAAGTGTTCGCAAAACATCGATCTTTCGACAATTATATATGAATCGCGACAGATTCATGACGGTGTGCACAGCAGGCGCATGTTATGGAGACTACTGAGACAGGAATCAAGGGCCTCGATGAGCTGCTTGGTGGAGGGCTTCCGAAGGGTAGGTGTGTCCTAGTGGTTGGAGGACCCGGATCAGGAAAAACGATCTTTGCCATGCAATACCTGATGAACGGAGCGAAGAAAGATGAGCGAGGGCTTTACATCACGCTTGATGAAAGACCTGATCATGTTAAGGCCAACATGTCTTCCTTTGGATGGGACCTAGACAAACTCGAGAGTCAGGGGAAGATCCTTCTTCTAGACGCAACGCCATTAAGAAGAACAGAAAGGACAATCTCAGATGTAGAATCCCACGAAGTTGGACTGGGAGTTTCTCTTCCTGAGCTCACCCTTCATAGCTTGATCAGAACCGTTCACAAGATTGTGGAAGAAGAAGGGATTCAGAGGATCGCTGTAGATCCAATTACTTCCATGATGTTGCGATATCATGAACTTCCGAAGCGCAGGAGAGCGGTTTTGTTGTTTTTCGACGCTTTGATCAATACGCAGTGCACGTCAGTCGTCACGTCTGAGTTGAGGACTGGTGTACTTGACAGAGGATTTGCAGTTGAGGAATTTCTTTCTCAAGGAGTAATTCTTCTTCACACTCTGGTCCATGAAGGAAATGTCATCAAAGCAATTCAAATTGAGAAGATGCGAGGAATACCTCACGACACTCAGATGCGTCCGTACAGAATAGGAAAAGATGGTCTGGAAATATTCCCCAAGGATAAAGTGTTCTAACTTCCCTTCCATAGTTTCCGCAGAGTTTTCCTGTAAATCCGAAATACAATTCCTTTATGTTCAGTTACTTGGAAGTCGATCCATTCGGTTGAATGTTTCCGCCCCCGGAACTTGCGGATTGCCAGTCTTCTTCTCGGTTCTTTTTCAGACTCTGATATCTTGAGCTCCACAATTCCATCAGATGCCTCCTCGAGCTTCGTTAAGAGTTCTCTGTCTACACTGGTCCCAACCGTGAAAGAGAACTTTCCATCACCTGCCTTGACTTTGGCTCCAGTGGTATGAATGAACGATACAATGAACTCAGGCTTCAGAGAAGCCACCCATGGAGCAATGGAATCCAGAAATACTTCTGTTCCTTTCCCAAAACTTTCCAGACACGATGACACTTCAATTCCCAGTCTTGTCAGGTCCGTTACGGAAGAAACCGAGTATTTCTCTTCGGAAGTCTGTCCTGCGGCCGCTGAGTAACAATCGATAAACGCAAGTTTTCCTTTTTTCTCATAATCGCTGACATCAAAGCCCAGTCCTTTCATTTCTTTTCTGATTCCCGAAGGGAACTCCATCGTAGCTATGAAGACACAGGGCTTTCCCTTGACCAGACTTGCATGCATCAGGTTCTCAAGAAGCACCGTTTTGCCTGATGCTGATGGACCAACTATCATGATGGTCGCAGACGTTGGAATTCCGCCATCGACAAGTCTGTTAATAACACCTATGGTTTCTGAGCGTGGCTTTCGCATTCTCCTTACAAGCAAGCCTGCTGCAACGATGGCTGCCACGAGCATAATGACATACGGTACTCTTCCCAGGTAGGGAATCTCCAATGCGACAAGCGTCTGAAATGATCTGTGAACAGTGATATTGGTTTCATATTGATATGATAGGTAACTCACCGCAACGATGTAGTCTCCATCAGGGATCTGGTTGAATGTCACTGAACCATCCAGTCCGGTCTTGGCATCGGCAATGGAGGCTGAATTCTTGATGAGAGAGACGGATGCTCCGGAAAGGGGTATACCGTACAATACACATCTGGCAGTGACTCTGAAAACTTCAACGTTCAGGTGCAACGTGGTTTCCTTGGTCAAGTCTAACTCAGACAATACCGTGATAGGCACGTCTTTCCAAAGAACTCTAATCTCGTATGTACCCGCCACATCACTCGACGGAAGTTGCATTTGCGCCAGACCCGCCATGTTTGTGCTACCCGTTGCGTAAACCAATGATGTAGCAGTGACAGTGTAGTTGGCCTCTGACAGTGGCTGATCGAACTCGTCGACAAGTGTGAACATCAATGAATAGAAGTACGCGATTCTAAAACCTGAAGAGATGTTGTATGAATTGCCAGACGCGTCAAGGATTTCAAGAAGAACAACATAAGATCCCACCGGAAAGGATGTATTGAATGTGTATATTCCAGAGTAGAATGATGCCCCTGAAGTATCCAGAGACATAGGTTCTCCGTCCACGATCACGTTGCCCGTACCATTTTCAACTGAGACGAAGATACTTTCAAGGTCGTTCAATCCGAAGGGATCAGTGGCTGATAGTTCCATCCAGGCTCCAACCCGTTCTTCACTGTAGTTCGCCCTGTACGCAGGTGCGGTAATCCCGTACTGATCGTGGATGCTGAACTCAATCGAGAGATGATCGATGCATGGGATTACAATCTGCGTTGGTGTCCGTGAGTCGTTCCAGAGTAGATACACCTTCTCTTCTGAGTCTGATGAAACGAATGTAAAACGAAATTGCAGAGTCGAACTCGGCTCTATGGTTGCATTAATGCCTGATATTGCAAAATTGAAGTCAGAAATGCGTGACGATATGCCCATTGGGCCCTCGGTTCCCGCAACTTCTTTAGAACTTCCATTCACCGAAAGTTCATACAGCGTGAACAGCGCTATCCCGAACGTGGGAGCCTCTGACTTCATCCAGACTCTGAACAATACGGTGCCTTGAATTCTTAATCTCGTCCCAAGGGTCGGATATAATGTGAAAATATTCTCAGAATATGCATCAGAGATTTGTTGTCCAGTCTCCGTAGGATATGGACTTAGGATCATTCCGTTGAGGGCTGGGACTGAGGTGTCCGACCGTGCGAACAGCGTGACGTTGTTGATTGTCGGTAGACCATGACTTGGAGTATCGCCTAAGGCACCGAAAAGAGCCGCTCCCAAAGATGCTAGTATTAGCAACAGAGCAGGCAGCTTTCTAAGCATTCTTCGACGTCCTTGTTGACGGTGATAAATGGGCACGTCTTATAAAAGAATAGTCTGAATTATCATGAGACTTGACAATTGTTATTCATGAAGAATTGAAATGAATGACATCTGTCCTCAGAGAGAATCTGAAGATCGAGCTCTATATCGAATATAATTATAACTCTTAAATAGAGTCATTACGATCATACGGAACGCTCAAAAGTGGATCATGGGAGAAAAATCGCCTGTTGACCTTTGACATGCAACCGATTCTTCTAGGCGTGTCGGTTGTATTATCAATCCTGTTCTTTCCGTACGGTTTGAACTTCTATCTTATGATCAAGAAAGCACAGGACTATGCCGTACCATCAAAGGAATCCGGAACAAAGTTTCCCGTAACTATTCAACTCCCAGTCTTCAATGAAAGATACGTTGTGGAACGCTTGTTGAATGCATGTGCAAGAATCGCCGATCATTACGGAAAGGACATTGTTCAGATTCAAGTGCTGGACGACTCGACAGATGATACGACTGATATCGCATCAAAAGCAGTTGACAACCTAAGAAGCCTTGGCTATGACACAAGCTTGGTTCATAGAGACGTTCGAGAAGGGTTCAAGGCGGGGGCTTTGCAGAATGCTTTGAAACAGGTAAAGCACCCATTCACGGCTATCTTCGATGCCGACTTTGTTCCACCAGCTGACTTCTTGGATAGAGCCATGCCGTACTTCTCTGATCCTCAACTTGCCCTTGTCCAATGTAGATGGACGCACCTTAACCGAAACTACAACATGGTTACCAAAGCCGTTTCTATTGGCTACGATGGGCATCATCTTGTGGAGCAGACCGGGCGGACGGCAGCTGGTTACCTGCTCAACTTCAATGGATCTGCGGGGGTTCTAAGACTGGTGGCGCTTGAAGACGCGGGAGGATGGCAGGCTGATACATTAGCCGAAGATCTTGATGCCAGTTATCGAATGCAGCTGAAGGGCTGGAAGGGGTTGTATCTTCGAGACATAGAATGTCCGGCAGAGATACCTCCCACTATTCCATCTCTGAAGAGGCAACAAAGCCGCTGGGCAAGAGGATCGATTAGAACATTCAGAAAATTGTTTTCGAGTGTTTTGATGGACCGAAAACTCACTGTGGGACAGAAATCCGAGGCTTTGGTGCACCTTTCTTACTATTCAGTCCACCCGCTGATGTTTTCGGCTTTCGTGATTGCACTGTTGGCGGCTTTCATGGGTGTGCGACTTGTAAACTTGGCGCAGTTTCTGAATGTCATCACTATTCAAACGCCTGGTGCCGTACCAAACGTTCCTGAGTATATGAGGTTCATTATGTACCTTCAACCTTTCTTAGAAGCGACATGGAACGCCTTCATTTCGATGCCACACTGGATAATACTTAATGCAACAATAGTCTTCTGTTCCATCTCGATGTGGGTATTCTACGGTTATGCGTTAAAGCTTCAAGGAATTCCTGTCCGCAGTCAAATCAAGACGCTCGGGGCCCTGGGACTAATAGGTTTTGGAATTAGCCTAAGCAACACTGTGGCAGTTGCTCAAGGTTTTCTTAGCAGAACACCCGGTACGTTTTCGAGGACACCGAAGTACAAGATTGAGAAACGTGAAGATTCTTGGAGGGACAAGAGGTATCAGATCAAAGTAAACCGAACCATTGCACTTGAGATTGTATTTGGAATTATTGGAATTGTTGCCATGATAAAATCCGCGATAGACTTCAACTTCGGCATAATTCCAATTCTGTTCTTATATACAGTCGCCTACCTTTACATTTCACATGTCACGTTCAGAGACGCTTTTCGTGGTTAAGTTCTCTGACTTGGCGGGCTGACAAGTTTGCGAAGTTCAACGTCTTTTCAGAACAGCGAGGGTAATACTTGGCAGAAGCTTAGTATTCTATGTGCCTTCTGTATCTTCATAGTGGCACTCGCAATTCGTTTGTATCACTTGGGAGAGGTTCCAGTTGACCGACTTCCCGACAGTTATCATCGATGGTTAATCGCTCAACTAACAATGCATAATGGGTGGGCATACACTGATCTCAAACCGAATCCAAATAACACCATTGTCTGGCTTCCTCTCTTCCAATACTTCACTGCAATCGCAATCTACATTATAGGAAATGGCTCGATAATGATCCCCAGATTGATCAATCTACTCATCGGAAGTCTGACTTGTGTGGCTGTCTATGGGGTAGCGATCAGACTGAACAGAAGCAAATGGTATGCTATAGTTGGTGGCCTACTCTTGGCGTTTCAGCCTTGGCATGCGGATTTCTCCTTACTTGGAGGAGCTGAGACTCTCTCAGGGTTCTTTGTAATTCTCACAACTTACGCTCTGATATCAAATAAGCCTAAGATGTTCGGAGTCTTTTCTCTACTGGCCGCTCTCTGCAGCTACGAGACTTGGATAGTAATCATTGCTGAGCTGATCTTAGGCATTGTAAAGAAGGGCTGGAGAAATACTGCACTGCTTCACGCGGCGGTTTCATTCCCAGCGACCGTTGTCGGTTGGTCGGCTTGGAGCTATTATTCCACAGGAGATCCGATCGCTTGGTTTCTTTCGACATTATATGCAATGTATCCCTTAGGCTGGGAGATCCATTTGGTCAACCCGTCCGTGCTTCTCTTCTACGTCAATAACTTGATGGTGATGACTTTCTTCATCTTCTTCATCGGCCTTGTGTTTGGAATGTTAAAGGGGGGAGACACTCGAGTCATCACGGTGTCAATGCTTGTTGCAGTAGCGGTGTACAGTCTGGCGCACTATGTGGGATTGGATTTCGGAGATCAGGGACGGGTCATTCTGCTTCTTCCTCTGCTGGCCACGGTAGCTCCCACCGCATTTCCAAAATTCAGTGGCAGCAAGATGAGGCGCTTTTTGATTGTACTCATGCTCTTGCTCGTTATCGTGATACCGTACTTTTCACAAATTTGGATATTTCCAAAGAAGGTATATATCATAATGCCCGAGTACCGCGCTGGTGAGGCGCTGGGTCAGGCCTACCACGGAGGAAATATACTTTCGGACTCCGCAGTGGCTGTCTATGCTTCGAGAGTAGACGTTGATAGAGTCATGACCTACGAGAAACTGCGGTGGTTCATTCCAAATGAAAATGACAGTCAGCTTGTCGAATGGCTAAGGGGTAATGACGTGAGGTACCTGGTCTGGCAAGAAACCAACCAGACACTCGGCTACCGGATCTTTCCGTACCTATCCGATGGGCGAACCCATACTTTGAGGCAGGCAACATTCACTTTGGTGTACGAGGATTCTCTTAGGACGGGATACTGGGAACATAGTCCTGAGTATCGTATACAGGATGTTCTGATCTATAGGATTGATTATTCCTAGACGTCGACACGCATTTATCCACTAGAGCATCGAGTAGACAAGGAGAAGGTACGCATCGCTGTGTCAGGGATAGATTCTAAACAGATTGTGAAAATCTGCAGCGAGGTTGCTGAAGGCGATCAAATCGTCGCAGTGTGCCTATATGGTTCACGTGTGTGCGGATACTCGAGAGAAGATAGTGACTATGATACACTGATGGTGGTCGATAGCTATCAAGACGGGGTTCGATACCAATACGAAAAGTTCGGCACCGTCTATTTGGCGCTTCTTAAAGTCGACCGTGAATTGTTCGAACTAGACGTAACCAAGGGTGTTCTGGGTGAATTTGTGGCTGGTAGACTCCTATCGCCATACCTGCCTTTGGCGGGGCGCCAATACTTGAGTGATATGGAGATCCGAATGAAAGAAAACGTTGCAGAAGGAGAGCTGAGAGAGCTTGTGCTTGGCTACGGAGAACTGGCGAGAGGCCTTCGCGTAAGACCAGAGTATATACTTCTCTCTCGAATGAGAAGAAGATGTGCTGTTTATCCGCCATTGAAATACAGCTATCTATCTACGCTTCGCCCGGATCTTGCGAAGGACAATATGCCTCGTATTCTTAACGGGTATCAGGAAGCACTGAGTAGATTGTCTAAGAAGGGGCTATGTGCTTTCGAGGATGACTACATTGTCCTTCGGGACGAGTATGTGGACAAGATCATTTCCAGAAGAACGAGGGAACGTGTCATCAACATTGTGCATTCGAGTCAGCGGGCCCTGAATTCATACATCGCACATGGCAGAGCGGGAAGAGTCAGCTTGGACATGGTGGCGAGGGAGCTGGCCTCGAAGATTAGGAGAGAGATCGTGGTCAGCATGACGATGCCCGATTTAGAGGAGCCCGGCAAATATCTATTCCTCAAGACTTCTGCGGGCCGCGTTCGCCTAAATGAGACCATTTCGATAAGAGATGCTGTTAGAAAGCTTAGACCAGAAGCGGACATACAAGTTGAGTCACTCGGAGGTGCCCTGAACGAGGTCTACCTAGTTAAGACAGGTGATGACCCACTGGTTGCAAAGAGGTACTCGGATTGGTACGGTTTCAAATGGTTCACTTTGAATCTGGTCGCTCTTGGGACAAAGACGTTCTCTGTGTCGGGAAGGGCGCGGCTCTCCAATGAGTATGGAATGAGCACATTACTTTCAGAAAAGGGACTTTCTACCCCTCCTGTGGTTTACGTGAGCATTCAAGACAAATTGCTGATCAAGAAGTATGTTGACGGAAAGGACGTTCACAATGTTTTCGAGAATTGTCTGGAAGATGAATGCCTGGATTCAGATCGGAAGAGAATTGCGTGCTGCGTTGGAAGCACGTTTGCAGAGACTCATGCCGCAGGTATCACGATAGGCGATTCTAAACCGGAGAACCTTGTCTTATCCAAGAACGACAGGTTGTTCTTTGTAGATCTTGAGCAGGCAAAGAAGAAAGGTGACCAGGCATGGGATATTGCGGAGTTTCTGTATTTTGCAGGACACCACGCCATGATAATGACGGGAGCATTGAAGGACTTCACACGGTCATTTGTCGATGGATACGGGGAATATGGCAAAAAAGACTCTCTCAGAAAAGCAGGAGGAATCAATTACGCTAAAGTCTTCTCATTTTGGACACCGCCACAGATAATCTATGAGATATCAACAATCCTGAAGTCTACGTGATGGCATGGCATCATATGCGACATTAATCAGAAATGGCACCGGAATTGCGGCGTCAAGCCTTGGCCAGAACCAACAGATTCGAGAAGTCGATGAATCTAAGCACGGATCTCTGGGCGGAACTAGATGTAGGCTGGTAGTTTTTGATGCCGATGGAACTCTGACACAAGTTACGAGTATATGGCAATACGTTCACAGAAAACTCGGAACATGGTCAGAGGGAAGAGTTTCTTCCAGAAAGTATTGGAGAGGCGAGATTTCCTATGACGAATGGGCAACACTAGACGCGATGGCGTGGCGTGGCAGAGGCGTTAACGAGATTATTGAGATCGTCGAATCAGTCCCCTACGTCGAAGGTGCGAAGCATACATTTAGCGTGCTTCGAAACATGGGAATGAAGATAGCTGTGGCAAGCGCTGGGCTTTCATTACTGGTTGACAGAATAGTCAGAGATTTGGGAGCAGATTTAGCTGTGGCAAATCAATTGATCGTGGAAGACGGCATATTGACTGGTGACGTGAAGGTTAACGTGTCACTAAGAAATAAATGCCAGGTGATCAGAGATATTTCTAGTGGTCTTCGCGTCGGTCTCAACGAATGCGTAGTCGTGGGCGACTACTCTTTTGATTTTCCGAAAGATGCTGGCTTGAAGTTGGCCTTCAATCCAAAAGATCAAGCCGCGGAGAAATTGGCTCACATTATTGTCAGAAGTGGGAATCTGGAAGACATTCTGAAGTACATCAGTTGGTAGATCAATTGATTCTGAGGATGTATTGTGATTAATCGCGGAAGTCGACTCGCGCAGGTGTCAAAGGAAAGAAATAAAAAGCAGCGCTCTGAGACAAATTAGGACAGTTATTGTTTCGGTACTGAATGCGGATTCGAATCTGAAGTTCTTGGAGAGCATCTCATGATGTCAGAACAACACAAGCCATGTGTTCCGGATTGTGAATTCTTCAGGTGCAGCCAACGCTCGATAAGATTCAAAGGCAAGTTGGGTTGGTGCAATTTCGCGGATGATGAGTGCGAGATATCAACATGCAAATACTCGCAATGCGTTAGATCTAGACTTCTCCCAGATGGCACATGCGGATTCACAGTGGTGGCAAAGGACCAAGAGATAGACGCCTTTGAGGTTGCCAAGCCCGTGAAGGTTCCAGCCAAACTAATGCAGAAGATAAGGGAGCGGGAACTCTTCTAGAAACACGCGGAGCAATTTGGGTGCGTAAGAATTCAATAGCGTAACTTCTACCCAAAGATGCGAGACTAAGATGACCGAAGGGAGTAGAATGCTCTCTCGTTCACTCTCTACTCTGAAGCTT
>Ga0209253_10002727_pt1 | contig 15607 bp, 10 predicted proteins | sample FrelakmetBRP12BR_FD_187145 | JGI IMG/M metagenome (GOLD analysis project Ga0209253, IMG submission 187145) | Freshwater lake sediment microbial communities from the University of Notre Dame, USA, for methane emissions studies - BRP12 BR (SPAdes)... | ecosystem: Environmental > Aquatic >...
TGGGCTGGAATACGAATCCCTGCCTTGATGATGGGCTGCAGTAAAGGAGCCGCCGGGTTCCAGTCCATTCCTTGGACCAGATAGTCGATGGTCCTTTCCTCCTTTTTCACACTACCCTTTGAATACATTCTTTCTTCTGCAAGGGGTTTCAATGGAGGAACGGCGATGGGCTCGGCTTGAGGGTTTGTCCTTTCTGCAATTTCAACCGTAAACAGCTCCTCCACCTGTTTATTCTTTTCTTTAACGAGAAGATAGACACGGGTGAGAGAACTACTCTCCGGATATTCTGCTGAAGAGGAATGGACGAGACGAAATTCTGTGGGAGTATTCAGGGTAAAATCCGGGTCCTCCGAGACCAATCGCTTTCCTTTCACCTCCACTCTTTTCTCCACAGCCACAGCAACATGACAGAGGGTTAAAGCATAAATGGTCAGGATAATCAGAACTTTTCTCATGTCGTCGAGTTCCCTTCTTTATGATTTAAGTTGACATTTCATAATGGCTTTCTTCATATGGGAAGTCGCAATAATTCTCTGGCATTATCCTCAAAGATCTTCTTCTTTTCGGAATCGCTAATGTTCATCTGCTCTATCGAGTGTATGGTTTGTCTTGTGTATCTTTCTCCAAACTCGCTATCGTAAGGCATATCGCTTGCAAATAACATATGGTCCGCTCCACAAAAGGCATAGGCACACATAAGGGCAGGCAGATGAAACGAAACGGCATCCAGATAGATCTTTTTCAGATAATTCTTCGGGGAACCCTGGATATTCACCTTGCACTCCGGGTAAGCCCGGAAGCAGTTCTCTATCCTCTCCACAAGGTACGGAATCGCTCCGCCCATGTGGCCGATGATAAATTTCAGGTTAGGACAATCCTTGAGTATCCCGCCCATCACGATCCGAACGGTTGCTAGGCAAAGCTCCATTTCGAACCCGATCATAGGTGCAAGCCGATAATCGTTCATCGCCTCATTTCCTGCTGGGGTCATGGGACACCTCCTAAGCGATCCAAGACAACCGGTCCCGATTTGCTCCGTCAAAAGATCATCGACACCGAGATACCCCTTCTCTCAAAACGTTCCTTCAACTCCCTCCCGTAGAGTTGAAAATAATCATCTTCCAAATAGGGATCTAGCTTTGCCTTCCGGTAAAGAGCCTTGATACGGTTCGGATAATTCATCCGATCGATGAGGACCTCATCGACCTTTCCCTCCAGAAGAGTCGCCAGTCGCCTCGGATCCAAGGGGAGCATAGGACCGATAAACGCATAGGTGGGGATTTTCGCTTGATGAAGGGTCCCGAGAGCTTCGATCCTCGATTGGATCGAGGGCGAATGCGGTTCGAAAAGTCTCCGGATCCCCTCGTCATGAGTCCCAATGGAGAAACCTACCTCGACCTCCCTAAACTGCTTCAGGAGATCCAGGTCCCTAAGACAGAGAGCTGAACGGGTCAAGAGATTGATTGGGAATTGAAGTTCCAGCAGGGCTTCCAGGCAACCTCGAGTGAGTTGATAGGTCTTCTCAAGGGGTTGATAAGGATCGGTCACAGAGCTGAGGAGAACCGTCCCCCGTTTGCATCTTTTCAACTGCCTTCTCAGTACCTGAGGTCCATTGACTTTAACATCGACAAATTCTCCCCAAGGCTCATGATGACCCGTAAACCGCTTCATAAAGCTGGCATAGCAGTAGCGACACCCGTGACCGCATCCCACATAAGGGTTGACGCAGTAATCAAAACTCGAGATCCCCGTCTTTGTGAGAATGGTCTTTGAAAAGATCTCTCTGATCTTCATTTCTTGTCAATTATAACGAAGTGCTGGAAAAACCGAAAGCTCAGAGGCTCGGTCAGGGCTGATTCGTTCGACCGTTGGACCCGGGAACAGGAGGAGGACGCCCGTGTTCTATTCAGCAGGGGATAATTGTTCTGGAAGATCGAAATAGAGCGACAGGGAATTCTTCATTGCTTTGGGAGGAAAGATTCCGCCCGGGTGGGAATAGATGGTTGTGAAGATTTTGAAAATATCGATCTCTCCGCCCTTGGCCTTCTGCCAGAGTTGGTAAAGGTGATAGGCGGTTATGAAGGTCACATGATTTCTGGCCAGGAAGCTGGCCAGTTCTCTCGAAACATGATGCACCTTTTCCCTCTCCGATAACTGGAGATGGATGTGGGTGCTCGCAATGAGGAGGGTCTTTTCGCCCTCTTTCTTCTCTGCCTCGAACTGCAGAGCCCGGTCGATCTTGGGATGAGTCCTTTCCAAATCTTTCTCACAGATAAGAATCTCCAGGCCAAAGGCCATGGGAGTTTCAGGGATTCTCGCGATTCGATCGACCGAACGGTAGTTGACGCCTGTGGACACCCGGAATTTTAGGTCTCTCAAGATGAATTGAACCGCGTCGACGAAGATGATCTCACTCTTGGGCCATAGCAAGGAGTCGATGGTGAAAAAATCCTGGTCTTTGATCGAGGTGCCTTCTTTCTCCAGCATCTCCTCCATCCTGGTCTGTAAGAAAGTCCTGCGTGCCTTGTGTTTTTCGGACGTCTGTTTATCGATCCGACTCACGATAAACATTACAATGAGGCAGCCCAGAGGGACGAGAAGCCTTATCCCCTCTGGGAATTCGAGGGCGCTATAAACTGCGAAGACTGCCAAGCACAGTTGAAATAGGGATAACATTCTTATGGATCTCTTCTTGTGTGAATGATTAAAATACCTCAACCTGGTTTTGCAATTATTATACCAATGCGCTTTAAATGAATAGTATTAATAGTTTCAAATAATTAGTCCATCGCCTCCCTTGTAGCCTATTGAAATGGATAGAAACTTCTCACCTTAATGGCCAAGAATCTCATAGATCGGGGCAAAATTGGTCTTGTAAGGGAATGGGCCTGATCGATGCTTCCTTATAGTTACGAGCACACCCAGCTCTTATTCCACGGAGGTCGGCCCGTGGACCCGCAGCGTTTCAGCGGCGGATCCTTTTCTGAATGACCTACCAACGAGCCCTAGCAAACCATAACCGATCAAAGCACACACACTATCTTATCGTGACTGTCAACAACCCGCCATCTGAAATGCGAGGAAGGCACGGGCCGACCTCCGAGGCCTACTGTACCTTCCCGCAACCCTGGGGTTGCGATTCTCAGATATACTGACCAAGGGAACGACAGGACCCATTCCAAGAATGGCCCAACAAAGGAGGAGCATTCACGTGGTGAGAGGTTGGCTAGCAAACGAAGGAAGTGGGCGGGGCTCGATGTTTCCCCCCTGCCCTGTCAGACTCAGGAAGCAAAGAGACGTTCAACCGTTCGGTTCAACATCTTCGCTCCCTTAACCTCCGTTTCAAAGACAGGGACGATCGCCCTGACCCTGTCTCCAAAGATCTTCCAGATCTCGGCCATGTGTTCATCCTGCATCTGGACCCGATTGAGAACGAATTCTACCGCATCCTTCCCAACCTGTTCCTTTTGAATCACACCGTTGACAATGACACCCCCGATTGGAATCCCGAATTCATGAAACCAATTGATGAAACGCGTGATGACGGTGATCGGAAGGTTTTCAGGCAGCGTCACGAAGAAGAAGGCTGTAAGGGCTTCGCCGGTCAGCAATGTCTTCGCATGGGCCATCCTGTCCTTGAACCCCAAGAGGTAGTCCAGGAGGGGATCCTTCTCTTCCTTTTTTGAAAACGAAAACATCTGTCCGAGAGATGTCAAATCAATAATTACTCAAAACACCCCAATTGACACTGGCTGATCTTGATCTTCATCTGATTAAGAATCTGTCCCATCTCCCGTTTCGAAATCCCGTGCTCTTCAGCGATCTTAAAGCACAGGGCACAGAGGATCTTCCCTTCTTTGGCTTTTCCCATGATGGCTTCTTCCAGTTTTTTACGATCCATCCTCTCATCCTCCTTCCTTCTTCTCCCGTGAGATAATAATGCCATACTCGAACCCATCCACCAGGGCCAGGAATGAAGCCCTGTTGATATTTTCAGAAAATGCCTTCACGCGCCATGCATCCTTCCCATTGCTAAAAAGGATCTCCACCTCGACGCCTGCCGCTGTCCCTGCTCCGGGATCGAAAATCCTGGAGCTGAAGTCGATCAATTTCACGCTGTCGATCTCGGGGAAGAGCGATTTCAGCGACTTCTTCAAGACCTTCGCCAATGCATCCACAGGCCCGACGCCTGTGTCCGCCTCGTGCATCTCCCTTCCGTTCGCACGGAGCATGACGGTCGCCTCCGGTCTCACCCCATCATCAATCAGCCGATAATTGCCGAGGATCTCAAAATGCGGCTTGTAATCCGACATCGACCTCCACAGATTCAAGATCTTTGTAGCGTCCTTGATGCTTTTGTCGACCAAGAGTGACCTCCCTGTGTTGATTTAATGCTTCAAATTTAAAGGATCTGCAGAAATTGTCAAGGGAAATCCGGTTTGACCATCGCCTTGCAAACATGTTATTTACAGAGCACCGGAGGAACGTAGAATGCCAAGCATCGCAGAGGGCGTTTATTTTATTCCAGGACAAGACGAATCTCTTCCAGATTCTCATACATACATCTTGGGAGACCCTTCCTCCCAAGATCTCTCGCTGATCGACCCGGGTCTTGTAAGAAAGGGGAACTACAAGATTGAGTCGATCAAGAAATTGGGAATTGAACCGAAGAGTATCAAAAGGGTCATTATGACTCATACGCATCTGGATCACATCGGATGTCTTTCCGAGATTCGGAAGGCCATTCCCCAGGCAGAGCTCTGGATGCACACTCTGGAAGCCGAGCCCCTTCAGAAGGGCGACGAAAGAACGGTCTATGGAATGGATATGTTCAAGCAACTGTGCCAGATGCAGTACGGTCTCAAATCGGGGGCCTTTGCCTTTGACGTCGATCGAATGCTTCAAGGAGGAGAAAACCTGGATCTTGGGGGTATGGCTTGGGAGATCCTTCACATCCCAGGTCACTCCATGGGCAGCGTCGCCCTTTATCATCCAGCGAAGAAGATCCTCATCCCAGGTGACGTGGTCTATGCCGACCATGCCATCGGCCGTTTTGACCTTCACGGTGCCGATGGCAAGGAACTCAGAAAGTCCTTGATGCGGCTCGCAGAGCTGGAAGTGGGAATGCTTTTACCGGGTCATAACGCAATTGTCGAAAAGCTTCCTTCGGGGTACATTCGTAAAACGGCAAAACAGTGGGAGTCGTATCTCGCCTGATAGTGCGGAGTTGGAAGTTGCGAGTTCGGAGTTTAGGGTCTAAAGTTTATAGTAGACGTAAGGATCGGAGGGACCTATGAGGATCGTTGCGAAATGCCTAGTGCAGATACTCATTTTTATTTTCGTGGTTGTCCCCGTCGCTTTGGGGCAACCGAAACAGAAGACTTTCACCCAGGAGGAGATCAAGAAGATGTCAGAGACAAAGGCGATCATCGAAACACAATTCGGCAACGTGGAACTCAAGTTTTTCCCGGAAGTCGCACCCAACCATGTGAACAATTTCATCGAGCTTGCGAAAAAAGGGGCCTATGACGGAACGACCTTCCACCGTGTCATCCCTGGGTTCATGATCCAAGGTGGAGATTCGAATTCAACAAATCCCGACAAATCCAAACACGGTATGGGTGGCCCCGGGTATACGATCAAGGCTGAGTTTAATGACAAGCCTCACAAGAGAGGAACCCTCTCCATGGCAAGGGCACAACATCCGGACAGCGCAGGTTCTCAGTTCTTCATCTGTGTGGCGGATGCCCCCTTCCTCAACAAGCAGTACACCGTCTTTGGAGAGGTTGTCTCAGGGATGAATGTGGCTGACAAGATCGTCAGTCAGCCGAGAGACAAGAAGGATAATCCGAATGAGAGGATTGAGATGAAAGTGAGGATTGTGGAGCCATAGTCCCATCCGAGGTGTGACCGTCAAGACTCCTCCGAGGAGCCAACGGTGAAAGATCTGTACGTTGACCACTCTTTATTTGATTGCCAGATAGGCGCACCAAGGTGCGCCCCCCTCTTTTCCGAACCCTTTACCTCAACCTGCCAGGGAACTGCAAAAAGGCCTACCTGTCCTCATTCTTCGCATCGAGCGCGGCCTGTGCCGCAGCGAGACGTGCGATCGGGATCCGGAACGGCGAGCAGGAGACGTAGTTCAGACCGATCCGGTGGCAGAACCAGATGGACTTCGGATCACCCCCGTGCTCTCCACAGATGCCGACCTCCAGGTTCGGTCGCGTGGCGCGACCCTCCTTGACGGCCATGGCCATGAGTTTGCCGACACCGGCCTCATCGATGCTGGCGAACGGGTTCTCGGACAGAATCTTCCTGTTCAGATATTCCATCAGGAAGCCCTTCTCAGCGTCGTCGCGCGAGATGCCGTAGGTCGTCTGGGTCAGATCGTTGGTGCCGAACGAGAAGAACCGGGCATACTCGGCGATCTCACCGGCGGTCAGCGCGGCACGCGGAAGCTCGATCATCGTACCGAACTTGTAGCGGACCCGGGTGCCTTGTTCCTTCATCACCTGTTTCGCGACCTCTTCGAGAGCCGTCTGCTGCACCTTCAGCTCGTTGACGTGGCTGGTGAGCGGGATCATGATCTCCGGATGGACGTCCACTCCATCCTTGGCACACGTGACAGCCGCCTCGATGATAGCCCGCACCTGCATCTGGGTCAGTTCGGGGATATGGATACCCAGGCGAACACCGCGCAGGCCAAGCATTGGGTTGGCTTCGCGCATGGCCTCGACTGCCGCCAGCATTTGTTCTGCCTCCGCCAGTCGCTTCGGGTCCTTGCCCGTGATCTTCAGCTCAGTCACTTCCACGAGCAGCGCATCGTGCGCCGGCAAAAACTCGTGCATCGGTGGGTCGATCAACCGGATGATAACCGGCAAACCGTCCATGGCTCGGAACAGGCCTTCAAAGTCGGAGCGCTGGAAAGGTAATAGCTGATCAAGTGCTTCCCTGCGCTGCTTGGCCGCTTCTGCCTTATCTGCGAACGTTTCCGCCAGGATCATCTTCTGGACGATCGGCAGTCGTTCGGTCTCAAAGAACATGTGCTCGGTGCGGCACAGACCAATGCCCTGGGCCCCAAAGTTTCTTGCCCGCTGCGCGTCGCGCGGGTAGTCGGCGTTCGCCCAGACCTGAAGCCGGCGGAAGCTATCAGCCCACGAAAGCAGCTTGCTCAAATAGGGGTCATTCAGATCAGGCACCACCGTCGGGACCTGGCCGGCGAAAACCTCACCGGTCGTGCCGTCGATCGAGACCCAGTCGCCTTCCCTGTAGACCTTTCCCCCGACGGTCATCCTCTTCCCCTCCACATCAACATCAAGGGCTGCGACTCCGACCACAGCCGGTTTGCCGAACTGACGAGCCACGAGGGCAGCATGGGAGGTTCGGCCGCCTTTGCTGGTCAGGATGCCATTGGCGGCCAGCATCCCATGGACGTCCGCCGGACCCGTCTCCGGGCGGACCATGATCACCTGCTTCTTTTCCTGCTTGGCCCACTTCTCCGCCAGGTCGGCTGTGAAAGCGATCTGTCCGACGGCCGCGCCAGGCGACACGTTCAGGCCGGACGCTATCTTATCGGCCGCCTTCCTGGCCCTGTCATCAAACTGCGGGTGCAGGTAGAAATCGATCTGCTCCGGTTTGACCCGACCAACCGCTTCTCGTCTTGAGATCAATCTCTCTTCAACCATATCGACAGCGATGCGGACCTCGGCTTGGGCCGTCCGCTTGCCGTCCCGGGTCTGAAGCATCCATAGCTTACCATGCTCGACGGTAAACTCTACGTCCTGCATGTTGCGGTAGTGCTTCTCAAGCTTCTTGGCGATGCCGGCGAACTGTCGATAGACCTCGGGCATCTCCTCCTTGAGCTGAGCGATCTGCTTGGTATTACGGATGCCCGCAACCACATCCTCACCCTGAGCATTGGTCAGGTAGTCGCCTTCGATCTCCGGATCGCCGGTATTACCGCTGCGGGTCATCGCAACGCCCGTGACAGAGTCGTCGCCCATATTGCCAAAGACCATGGTGACGATGTTGACCGCTGTCCCGAGGTCATGAGCGATCTTGGCCGCATTGCGGTAGTCGACGGCGCGCTTTCCGTTCCAGGAGCGAAAGACCGCCTCCGTGGCCAGCTTGAGTTGTTCGAGTGGGTCGTTCGGGAAATCTCGTCCGGCCTGGTCGCGGACGATCTTCTTGAACGTCGCCACAAGACCTTTCAAGACGGATGCCGGGATTTTGGAATCCTCGGCAACACTCGTCCTTGCCTTGGTCTCCTCGAGCGCCTGGTGGAAAGGCTTGGCATCCAGACCCATCACGACCGTACCAAACATCTGAATCAGGCGGCGATAGGCATCGTAAACGAAGCGCGGGTCACCTGTGAGCTTGATCATCCCTTCAACCGTCTCTCCGTTCAGACCGATGTTCAGAACGGTGTCCATCATTCCCGGCATTGAGAACTTTGAGCCCGAGCGACAGGAAACCAGGAGAGGATTTGCCGGATCGCCAAACTTCTTGCCCGCCTGCTTCTCCACCTGCTGGAGCGCATCCATCACCTGGTCCCACATCCCGCCCGGAAACTTGCCACCGCCGGCGAGGGTGGCGTTGCAGGCCTCGGTGGTAATGGTGAAGCCGGGGGGAACCGGAACCCTAATCCGAGTCATTTCCGCCAGGTTGGCACCCTTGCCCCCCAGCAGTGCCCGGACCCCTTCCCATGACTTGGTCTTTTTCTCGGCCTGGTTCACTTCGTTGAAGAGGTAAACCCATTTGTGCTTCAGAGATTTGCTCTTTATGGATTTGCTTTTCCCAGGCTTCTTCTTCATAAGTTTCTTCTTCATAGTGTTGTTCCTCCAACGCTCTGTAGATAACATGTTTGCAGGGCGATGGTCAAACTGGATTTCTTGCCCCCCCTCAATTTTTCTTTCCGCCGGCCTCAATAGTTGAAAGGAATGCCAGTCGCCCAGGTTCGACTATTCCAACATTCTATGGACAGGAATCGCAGGCAAGCGCCAATCACAAACACTTCGCTGGACCAATCAACTATCCTTGTTGACGAATCGCATGAATCGCTGTAAATTTAAGAGGTGCAGGCATATTGGACCATCAATCATCCGGGTATCTGCAGACATAGGTCCTTGTCGCATATACGTGCCCTGGTAAAGAGAGGTGCCCACGAAGCCTTCGAAAGCCCTGGTTTCCGATTGCCATGACTAATGTTTCAAACCCAATGCCGCGTATGAAGCAATCAACCTATGAACCCATCAGAAGCTGGGACGAAGTCTTTGAATGTATCGACCACATAGTCGCCGATCCGCGCGGCAATACCGAGCTCATTAAAGCGCTCAACATCAATCTGCGCGTCGAGACAGGCAGCCTGCCGGGCTACCAGGGCAGCGGGTTTGCCGAGAAAGCCGATAGCATTGGGTTATCGAGGCAAATGCGTGAGAAGCTCGAGGAACTCATGAGCATCGACCTGTCTCAGGACGACATGTACCTCCTCGTGCGGCAGTTGGTGAAAAGCCTCCCCTTCTTTGGCGCATCACAGGATGAGATCCGCGCGCTGCGCGGGCTCGCCGAGGAAATAGAATACACCTTCCCGTGCCCCATCACCGAGGATATCCGTGGAGAAATTCACAGCAAGCTGTCCCCGCGAAATCTCGACCTCGTGAGGGCCCTCTTGAGCTATGTGGAGAAAAACGATCCCAAACCGCTCAAGGAAATTAATAAGTACCAGAAAGTCTTCCAATATGGTCCAGACAAACTCCGAGGCCTGTTGGGCCCGCTCAAGGAACTCGAACGCCAACTCGCAAATGTTTTTGAACCGCACCCCGGCGACCTCGTGGACAGGATTGAGGGCATTCATCAATTCCTCAACAATATCTCGCAGATTGTCTCGCCCCAGATCAACAGTCAACTGCGTTATCTTCTAGGCAGCATCGAGAACAAAAACAAATCGCTGATTCAAACCAACATCGAGATACTGCTCAACCTGCTCGATGGCGCCATGAGCACTCCATCAAACGCTGGTGACCGGTTCCTGTTTGAAAACTTAAGGGACAAGCTCGTGGGTGCTGAAGCCAGCGAACCGGAAGAAATTATCGTCTTGATCAACGAATGGCGCCGTGATGCCGTTTCCTTTTTTTTCCCCAACCTCGTCGATTCGCTCGAAAAGCTCGTCGGACATCTGCACGCGCGCGACGCGCTGAGCGCCACCTTGATGCTCGGCGCTATCCGGATGTTGCTCCGACAAAACATAATCAATCCTTTGTTGGAGTCACAGACGAGCGCGGTGAGGCTCGAGGCTATCTGGCTCGACCTGGTGCTCGAACGCATTGGCTATATTCTTTTTGGCGAAGTGAACAACATCATCCTTGCCGACATTACCCTGGAGACGTTGCCCACCGCCATCGATGTGATCCGCTCAATGATCCTGAGCGTGCGGGCAAAAGGTCAAGGAACATGGCCATTGGAAGAGTGCGACGCCGAGCTGGCGGCCATCAAGCAATCGGGCGACCTGAATTTCTACACCATTTACTCGGTGGTTGAGCGCATCAACGCAGAGATTGGGGCCATCACCGACAAGACCGTTGAAACCTACTACGAACTCACCAAGAAAATATTCGCACTGCGCCAGGTCCCGAGTGCCGAGGAGGCCGCGAGCACCTTCGTGGACGGCCTCTTCCGTTCGACCACTCTTCAGCATCTCTCGGAACTTGTGCTGAAGCTTCTCAATTTCTCACGCACACGCATGGCTGAATTGATGAAACGCGTTCGCCACCCGCCCATCCTGGAAGTCCCCTATGCAAGGATCACCCAGATCAAGCGCGACATGGATGCCCTTGCAAGCCGAGAGGAGTCTTCTAAACTGGCCTACCACTTCCGGCCGGGCGACGCCGAGGGATGCATGGCCTACTATCCGATCCTTGGCGACAAGGGTGCCTATCTCGCCGAAATGGCCAAACTCGGAGTGAATGTTCCTCCCGGGTTCACCCTGACGTCAAAAGTGTGCACCCTGTTCTTCTCCGATGGCCGCGTCCTGTGCGATAAAACGCAGGAGCTTTTGCTCGGCTGTCTCAAGACACTGGAGGAAATAACCGGCCGCATTCTCGGTTCACCCGACAAGCCCCTTCTTCTGGCAGTGCGGGCCGGTTCGTGCTTTTCGATGCCGGGAATGATGGATACCATCCTGAACGTCGGTCTGAATCGCGAGACGACCGAGGGTTTAGCCCGGATCACCGGCAACCCCATGTTCGCCTACGATTGTTATTACAGGCTGATCATGAAGTATTCGGCCTCGGTATTGGGTTTCGTGACGGGGGAGGAGGCCATCGTCAGTGAAGAAGACCTGGCCTGTTCGTCGTCTGACGAAATGCGGCAAAGGGTTGAGGGTCTCTTGGAGACCGTGGCAAGGGCCACCGGAAAACCTTTTCCACAAGACCCCCGCGAGCAACTGATGGGCGCGTTGAAGGCAATATTCTTATCGTGGCAGAGCGAAAGCGCCATCACCTACCGGCAGATATTCAATATCCCGCATCAGTTTGGCACTGCGGCAACGATCCAACAGATGGTGTTCGGCAACCTCGGACCCCAGTCATGCTCGGGAGTTGCGTTTTCCCGCAACCCCCTGACAGGCGAGCGGCACATCTTCGGCGAATATCTTCCGTGCTCTCAAGGTGAAGTCCTTGTATGCGGGCGAGGCAAACCCCTGCCTTTGAGCGCTGGGAAGAACGACCGCTTCTCCGATCTTTCGCTTGAAGGGCGGTTTCCTAGACTGTACCAAGAGCTTGAGACCGCTGTGCGAAGGCTCGATTTTCACTTGTGCGATTTGCAAGATATCGAATTCACGATCGAGACGAATGAACTGTACCTGCTTCAGACCAGACCCGCCAAGCGAACCGCTCAGGCTGCACTGAAAGTGGCTATTGACTTGGTCAACGAAGGCATTATTGACAAACGGCTGGCCGTCGCGCGGATCGATGAGGTTGGACTGAAACAACTTCTTCTCCCCGTTTTCAGCCCGAGCGCACCGAAACGGCTGATCGCGAAAGGAAATCCGGCATCCCCCGGCGTCGCCTGCGGCAAGCTGGCGTTCAGCCGGGGAGATCTCATCAGGAAGGCCCAGGCCGGGAAAGACATCATCCTTGTGGCGGACCGGACAACCCCCAACGATATCGGAGGCATCGCCGCTTCGAGAGGAGTCCTCACACGCGAAGGCGGAATGACCTCTCACGCCGCCATCAATTCTCGCAGAATGGCCAAACCGTGTGTCACAGGATGTGAAACGCTCGATATTGACAAAGAAGCGGAGACCCTGCGCGTTGACTCGTTTGAACTCAGGCCGGGCGACACCATCAGCATTGATGGATACACGGGCGAGGTTTTCCTTGGAGCGATCGAGATCATTGAGCCGGAATACCCGAAGGCCGTTTCCGACAAAGCTCCCCTAGACCTTGAACGATACATCAACACCTACATCGAGTGGAAAAAGGAATGGTCGGGACGGACCTGATGCGCTGTTATTCAGATCCCAGGCCCTTAACCGCCGCCTTCACCTATTGCTCTTTCCCTGAAGATAATCAATCATCGGTCCCGTGATCAGAGGAACCACATCGCCGATCATGTGAGGCATCAGCCGATCCATCACCTTAGGCATCAGCTCCGGCATCTGTTCCAGCATGGAATCCGGCATGGAGATTTGCTCCGCGACCCGATGGAGCATCACCGGCATGACTTTCGGCATCATCATGGGCAACAGTCTGGGGAACAAGATGGGAAACATGGGCTTCATCAGTTTCAGTGCGCCCGGAATCTTTCCCATCCATCGCATCATGGGCCCCATCCCGAAAGGCATCGCATCGATCAGCTCCGGCCACATCGTGCCCATCAAGCCGGCAAAACCCTGAGGCGTCATCAAAGCGATCATGGCTTCGAAGACCGCCCACTGTTTGTGCACCTCTGGATTGGGATCAGGAAATGTGTATCCCAAGGTTGATGCCGCGAAGTTGGCCAGATCCACGATCTCCACAGGAATCTGCCTCTTTTCTGCACTGACACGAAGTTGAACCTCGCAGCAGGGACAGAGGGCCAGTATCTTTTCTGCGCCCACCTCTCGAGCCTCGTCCAGTCGGGTTTTGCCGATGTCTGCCGCAACGGGTGGGTCTTTAATCAACGTGAGAACGCTCCCGCAGCAGTGCCCCGCCTCCCGGTTGTGACGCATCTCCACCAAATTCACATTTGGAATAGCCCGGATCAGTTCCCGCGGAGGCTCGTAGACACCGGAGGCACGACCGATGTGACAGGAATCATGCCAGGTAACAGTCATCGGGGCTTTCGAGGCCTTCTCAGGAAACCTGAACTCTCCTTTCCGGATCTTGTCTGCCACTAACTCACTGTAGTGTTTGGCAACGAGCCCGTATTCGATGCCCAATTTCTCAGCCCACTCGGGATAAACCTGACGCCACATCATGTTACAGGCGGGGCAGGAGGTAATGACTGTGTCGACCCCCGCCTCTTTCATCACCTGTACATTCTTCTTCAGCACCTCTGAGAAGACATCCCATTTGCCGGCAACGAGCATAGGCGTTCCACAGCAGTTCTCCTTTTCGGCCACCGTGGTGAAGTCCACCCCTGCTGCATCGAGCAACCGAACACTGGCCTGGCTGATGTCATGTTCCACGTAGCTGGCAGTGCAACCGGCAAAATAGGCCGCCTTGGCTCGGTGAGTGGGTCCGTGTTTCTCTTTGAGATCCTCGGGAAACCATGCAGCGCGTTCCTTGCGATAGGCGGCCCAGATGTTCCCCTCTTTCTGAAGGGCCGCTGCCATCATCTCGAAGGGCGGGAAGGTCATCTTCTTCTTTTCCTGCACGAGCAGACCCCGGAGCTTCATCCACGCCGGCTCAATGGGCAGAGAGGCCGAACAACGCAGGTTGCAAAGTTCGCAGGTTGTACAGACCAGAATGGTGTCCACCATGAATGGGTCCCACTCCTCACGGCCTTCCATGTACTCCCGGAGCCAGTACCATTTGCCTCGGGGGCTCTGACTTTCCCACCCTCGCCCGTAGAACTGGTCACACTCGTCAATACAATAACCGCATTGCGAGCATCCATAAGCATACCAGGCCACGTCAGCCGGAATGTCACGCAACGGCTTGGAGGGACGCTCTCCGATCTCGGTTACGACGGAATTGCCAAGGGTTCGAACGATTGGCTCAAAGGCCTCCCCAAGGCTGATCGCTTTCGCCAACAGTCCGGGAGTGATGACCTTACCAGGATTCAAGATCGATTTAGGATCGATCTGGACCTTGAATGCTTTCAATCGCATGAGCTTATCCTCTCCCAGAATCTTAGCGGCCTTCTTGCTGAGGTAAAGGCCCGTGGCATAAGCCCGTCCGCCGTGTTTCTCGGCAATCTTGAAAATGGTCAAGACCAGCCCAAAAACGAAGTTGAAGTTAAACTTGCGCTGATCGCCAGGAATGAAGCCCAGGATCGCCACTTCAGGCTTGCCGTGGGTGCCCTCTCGAATGACAACCCCTTCTTTAACCAGTGGCTGTTTGATTTTTGCCCCAATCTCCTCCATGACGTCACCCAGAACCGAAAGAGGCACGACGATCTCTGCGGGTACCAGGCTGGGCCCCAGGCGTTTGACGAGCATGACCTTGAAACGATTCTTCCACTCATGTTGGGCAACCTCGTCGCTCAGAAACTCCGCACCACAGGACCTAAGGACTTCCGGCAATTGTCTCATCACCGTGTCCCGATCTTTCTTCCGGAACGTGAGCGTGGTGATGTAAACCTCTGGCAACAGCATCCGCTCCTCCACGGGATGTCCCTCATGTTCCATCAACGGGGATCGATTCTTTAGCTCCGCCATGCGCGGGTTGATAAAGATGAGCGACCAGATCGGCAGCTTTCTGTCAATGAAAGATTGAGCCAGTCGCTGCAGATCGTGCGCTTTCTTGCAGCCGACGGCCACCACGTCCAAAACCTCCAAGGGTTGAATACGAATCGTCACCTCGCTGATCAGCCCCGTAATGCCCTCCGCATCGGAAATGACGTCAAGCTCTGGACCACGGAACTCCTTCACTTCCCCACTGGGTAGCACCACGCGAGCGCTCACCACATTGTCTTTAAACCATCCGGCCTCGTAAGAGCCGATCCCTGCCCCACCCTGGGCCAGCCATCCACCGACGGTGGATGAGGGATAGCTGCTCGGATAGAGCCTCAGAGCGAGGCCCTGTCTCTCAAGCTCCTGGTCCAGCTTTTCCCACACGACTCCAGCCTGAACCCTCGCCGTCAGGGCCTTGGGATCGATTTCGATCATGCGCTTCATCCTGTAAAAGTCGACGACGACCCCCTGCTTCACGGGCAACACGCCGCCGTAGCCGGAGGATGCCTTGCCCCGTGGTGTAAGCGGTATGTCGTTCTGGACCGCCCACCGCACAAGATCCACCAACTCCTTCTCATTCTCTGGCTGGACGACGGCATCTGGAATGGTGTTGCCTAAGAGGGGCTTGACAAGGCTTGGAAAGACGGCGATGTCGTGACCGTAAAGCTTCCTTTCTGTTTTACGAAAGGATACTCGGTTCCCAAATTGCCGTTCGAGATACGATCGATTGCT
>Ga0209253_10002728_pt1 | contig 15605 bp, 9 predicted proteins | sample FrelakmetBRP12BR_FD_187145 | JGI IMG/M metagenome (GOLD analysis project Ga0209253, IMG submission 187145) | Freshwater lake sediment microbial communities from the University of Notre Dame, USA, for methane emissions studies - BRP12 BR (SPAdes)... | ecosystem: Environmental > Aquatic >...
ACATGGACATTAATTAAATGTATTGCGATTCAACAGGACGGGGAAATTACTTTTCCGTATGGAGAAAAGCCAATTGGACAAATCTTATATGATACAAAAGGAAATATGATGGTTGAGATTATGAATCAGGAAATAAAAAAATTCAAAAATGATAATCCATTTCAAGGGATACCTGAAGAAATTATACCTGCATATAATGGATTTTTGGCATATTATGGCACATATAAAATTCTGCCAGATTCAAACCTAATAATACATAATATTAAAGCTTGTTCATTTCCTAATTGGGTAGGACAAAATCAAATAAGACACTTTGAATTTAAAAATAATAAACTAATACTAAAGACACCTGCAATTAGTTCTATTCAATTTGAACTTACTTGGCAAAAGAATTGAAATAGAAAAAGTTCCAAGTTAATGTCACAAAATTTATTATTTTGAAGCATTTCATCTTTTATAATGCACTATTATACAGGGTTTAAATATCTATTCACCCCATCAAAAGTTATCAGAGGATGTTCTTGTCAGAGGAGGAACATTTCTGACTCATTTTTAGATTAAAAACATCCCATTTTCGTTCAAAACCTGGCACCAAACTGGCACCAAAAAAAAAGTTACAATTTTTTAGGTTGTAACTTCTTGATTTTGAGTGGGCCCAGCTGGGATCGAACCAGCGACCCCCTGATTATGAGTCAGGTGCTCTAACCATCTGAGCTATGGGCCCCTTTAAATCCGGATTGCTGGGTGCTGGGTGCCAGGTGCTGGATGTTATACACTCAAATTCAATTAACTAACAACTAGCAACAAGCAACATTTTTACCCGGACTGCAATATTAACCAATTGTTGATAAAAATCCAAAATCCTTATGAAAATGTATATCTCTCTTCAGCTGGTCAGTTAAAAACATGTAAATTAATCATTACTGACTGAGTTCAGTGGAGAGCCGGGAATGAATTAATCAATCCTGAATGAGCTTTTCATAAGATCATCTTCATCACTGCTGGAGCCCATATAAACCTGGTATTCCATGCTTTCAAGTTTCCATGCATTTGTCCCGGGATCATAATATTTCAGTTTATCAAAGGGACATGTAATGGTAACTCGCTTGCTTTCTCCGGGGTTCAGGGATATACGCTCAAAGCCTTTCAGAAGTTTGTGTTCCCTTTCAACGGCTGAACTGTCAAATCCTATGTAAAGCTGAACAACCTGATCACCCGGCCTGCTTCCGGTATTTGTTATTCTGATTGAAGCGGTCACCTGATCAATATCCGGCTCAACTGTGAGGCTATCCTGTGTGAATTCAGTGTATGAAAGCCCGGATCCAAAAGGAAAAGCAGCCTTATTTCCATTATGATCCAGCCTGATATACCCGTGATACCGGTCATATGTCACTTCAGTGGCTGCTATATCAAAATCCGGATACTGACTTTCGTCCTTCGCAATCGTAAAGGGTAATTTCCCTCCCGGATTAACTTCGCCAAACAGAATTTTTGCAATTGCGGTTCCTCCTTCCATTCCCGGATAGAAAGCATGAATTATGCCATTTACCTTATCTTTCCATTCCTCGACTATTATTGCACTTCCGCCGATAAGTACGGCAACGGAATTTTTACATAGATCTCCTGTTTCCTGAAGTAACTTGCTTTCGTTTTCGTGAAGGCGGAGACTTTTTCTGTCACCACCCTCAGTAACCTTACTTCTCGAAACATACTCTCCCTCATCATCATGATTATATCCTACCACATAGATGACTGCGTCGGCTTTGGTTATTTTCTCCTTTAATCCGGCAATATCTGTACCATCGTCATAAATAAATTCAATATTTGAACCATACTGATTGATGAGCCCCTCCAGCGGAGTAACAATATATGCCGGCCTTACACGGCTGGAGCCATGATCTCCGATGTTCTCCTGACCAGCCAGCTTTCCTGCTACAAGAACTCTTTTTATCCTGTCTTTATCAAAAGGAAGAACTGACCTGTTATTCTGCATCAGAACGATGGATTTTTCTGCAGCCTCAAGGGCCAGAGAAATATGTTCCCTGCTCCCGATCAATGATTTTGGGTATTCAGAAATGGGATCAGGGGTTGTTTCAAATTTTAATACTGTCCGGGCTATGCGAAAAGCACTTTCATCGATGTATTTTTCCTGTACAGTTCCTTTTTCAACGGCCTTCAGCAATTTCTTGCCATAGAACCTTACGGCCGGCATTTCAATATCCAGTCCTGCAGTTGCTGATTTTTCAGTGTTACGAACTCCATAGATAAAATCACTTATAGTAAATCCTTTAAAACCCCAATCTTGTTTTAAAACCTCTGCGAGCAGATGAGGACTTGCACAGGCCTGGTCGCCGCGGAATTTGTTATAAGACCCCATTGCGCTTGCAGCTCCGTTGTCAACACACTCTTTAAAATGAGCCAGGTATACTTCTCTCAGCACCCTTTCATCGGTTTCCACATTTACCTCAAACCTTGTATTCTCCTGGTTGTTTAAGGCGTAGTGTTTAATACATGCCATAACATTATTCTTCTGAACACCTTTCATAAGAGAACTTCCCATCTGTCCGGTCAGATACGAATCTTCACCATATCCTTCCTGGGCTCTTCCTCCTGCCGGATGGCGCAACAAATTGATGCACACGCCTCCGAAATAATTACCCCCATTGGCCCTGATCTCACTCCCGATCGCGTCTCCTACTCTGAACTCCAGATTTTTGTCAAATGAAGCCGCACGGCTCATTGAAACTGGAAAACATGTTGCCTCTCCGCTTACAAGACCCCGGGGACCATCAAAAAACCTCATAGTTGGAATTTTCAGCCGTTCATTTCCTCCGGCCTGATAAGAATGCTGGTTATATTTAAATCCATCACCCAGCATTTCCAAACCGAACTTCAGGAACCCTTTTAACCTCGGAGACATCATCTGTACCTTTTCTTTAGTGGTCATCTGCCCTACAGCATCCCTGGCCATTTTATCAATTTCTTCTTCTGAGATAACTCTCCTTTTCAGAGAGATGATTTTTGGTTTAGGGTTGATTTTCAGAATAAAAAAAGCAATCACCAGGAGTCCGATAAAAATAAGGAGCCCTACCAGTATTTTCATTAATGTTCTCATAGATTAGATTTTAATTGAATGACAGTTAAAGTTAAAAAAAACTGACAGGTTATTTATTGATTTACGTTAAAAGTATTAGTGGAATCGCCATTGCCTGTATAATCGATTTTTCGTGGCTCAACCCTGATGGCAGGTTCCGGCATTAGTCTCAATCCTGTTTCACAGATTAACGGGATTTGTACAAACATTCCAGGACTTTTTTCCTCTTTTAAAAAATATTTTGATCTATATTGTAATTTCAAATCCGGTATAATCCAGGTTAAATGAAAACATATGGATTTATGAAGAATATGTTAATACCAGTTCTTTTTTTGATAGTAATTATCTCATGCAAAAGTCAGGACAGGGTGATAACCGATACTGTTTTTTGCACCCATAATGTGGTACTGGATGAAAAAAACAAAATCATTCCGTGGTACACTCCCGCGGAAAAGGCCTATGATCATTTTCTCCGCCTTCGATGGGATTTTATTAAGACAAAAGTTCCCAATTCTCCGGCACCAGATCCCGGATCAGGATATCCGCAATATTATTTTTATTGCGCTTTCAGGGTCAGGAACGACTCTGTTTTACCTGATACCTGGATGAATGATATAGGTGAAAAAATCCCTAACTGGTTTGAATCGGCAAGGCTATATTATGCCTACACAGGTGATGACGGTGTAATGAAGATCATTCGCGATTTTATGGATTATACTCTGGAACACGGAACCAGCTCACCGGAATATGCCTGGCCCGATTTCCCCTATACCACCGCCAATGCAGGCGACACTTTATTTCGTGGATTTTCCGATCACCCGGTCCTGCTTCCGGATGAAATACAGGTTGACCATGCAGGTGAAATGGGATTGACATATTTCAGGATGTACCAGTATACGGGGGAAAGAAAATATCTTGACGCTGCCCTGAACGTGGCCAATGTGCTTGCTAAGAAGGCAAGAACAGGTACAGCAACCGAATCTGTATGGCCGTACCGGGTTGTGATGAGCGACGGTAAAATTATTGCACCTTACGGAGCCAACTGGACAGGTTGCTACATGCTCCTGGACAATCTGATCAGGGCTGACATTGGAAATGTCAACGAATATATTGCCGCCCGTGACAAAGCCAGAAATTTCCTCCTTCAATACCCCATGAAGACAGGTTATTGGACAGACGGGCATACTGATACAAATGTTAACAGCAATACCTATAAAAGCAACCTGAGTGCCAGCAATGCTACTCTGTGTCTTTTTGATCATCCTGAACTTGATCAGGCCTGGAAAACCAATATACCCCGGCTGATCAAATGGACCGAGGATAATTTTGTCTTTCGCAGTGCGCCCGGAGAACCATCAACGATGTGGGGAGCAAATATTGTCGGTGAACAGGACACCTTCCTGGTTAAAATGGATTACCAGACAGCCCGGTATGCTGCCGCATGTGCCAGGTGGTATGCAGTCTCAGGAGATGAGTCGTACAGGGAAAAGGCTTATCGTTCCCTGAACTGGGTCACATATTGTAACGATTCCACCGGACTGGCTTTTGAAAGTCCGGTTAGTAAGGGCATCTCAAGCTGGTGGTCTGATTGTTACGGCGAATGCCCAAGGATGTTTTACCAGGCTTTTGCAGGTGTACCGGAATGGGCTCCACCCCAGGAAGACCACATATTGTACTCTGAAGGTATACTGAAAGGCGTTCAATATGCTGAAAAACAGTTAAAGTACACTGCTGCAGCTCAGAATGGCGTTGAGTATCTCAGGGTATCCTTCAGGCCCGACAGGGTAACAATTAACGGGAAAGAGATCTCAGTAAGCAGGGACCTGATCCCGGATGCATACTTGCTTAAAAAGCTTGGGAAAGGTGACTATTCTTTGACTATTAAACACAGTAAACCATGCGATGTCCTGATATCAGGTTTCTGAAAGGAAGCCTCATAATTCTTATCATGGGGCTTATAATTCCTCTGGGAGTTACTGCTCAACCTGCAGAAATTAAGCTTCAAATAGACGGTGCGACAAAATATCAGACCATGGATGGGTTTGGCGTTAACATCAACACAGCATGGTGGAACAATGGCGAGTATATGGATACAAAAGTGGTGCAGCCGGCAATTGACTTGCTTGTTGATTCGCTTGGAGCAACCATTTTCAGGGCTGTAATAGAGGAGATTGACTGGGAAGAGGTAAATGATGATAATGATCCGGACAACTTCAACTGGACATATTACAACAATGTTTTTTCAGGTGCCAGGTTCCGGGGCGTATGGAATACCTTACGCTATCTGAACAACAAAGGAATCACAGATGGATTGATTATCAGTTTCATGGGTGCACCGCCCGCTTCAGCACCGTTGGCTGCTCCGGACCCGGGAAAAAGCTGGATGGGCGGTACGGATCATACTATTGCCGCCAATATGGAAGATGAACTGGCGGAGTCAATAGCTGCCCTGCTGCATTATATGAGGCACACGGCCAGAATTCAATTTACCCTTGTGTCACCAATGAATGAAACGGACGTGATATCTGGAAGTAAAAGTGCCGACCATCCGCATGGAATAGTGGAAGGTCCGAATATACCGGAGGCGGTCCAGTATGTGCGTATTGTCAGGAAACTTGCCAGAAAACTCGATGGTATTGGAATGGCCGATATCAGATTCGTAGCCCCCGATGCTGCAGGAGACCGCCTGTTTGGCGCTTGCCTTGACGAAATTGTTAAAGACGAATATCTTATGGGAAAGCTGAAATGCTGGGGCGTACATCAATATGGCAACGATGCAGGAAATTATCAGAATAAAATCTTTAAATCTTCATATCCTACAAGGTCTTTCTGGGTGACAGAAACAGCAGGCATCAGGAATATGCTTGGTCAGCTCGATGACAATGCTAAAGCTTATCTTTTCTGGGATGGATTCGACTGCGTTTACCAGCATGGCAGACGAAATGGCTATGGTAGTTTTGCCCCCAACGACTGGGTCTTCTGGCTGGAAGGAGAAGAAGGCAAACCTTTGATCGAATATGTTGCAGCAACCCGAAGCTGGATACCGCGCAAACAGTTTTATGAACATGCCCATTTAATGAAGTATGTCAGACCTGGTTCCGTGCGCATCGGCACAACGGGACAAGACAGCAATCTCCAGGTTTATGCATTTCATAACCCGGATGGGAATATTGTTATCTCAGGCAGGAATAATTCCGACAGGTCTATTGCTGTCGATGGCATTCTTTCCGGCCTTCCTGCTCTGAAAAACATGAAGTTAATTTATACAAATTCCGAAGTCAATTTAATTGAAGGACATGAAATTGTCGTAACAGGAAATAGTTTCAGGGCTTCAATCCCTGCAGAATCTGTTTTTACCATAACAGGGACAACTGATGGATCATCATCAATGAATGCAAAAAAGCCTGAACCTTCAGACTGGTATGCCGGAGATATTCATATTCACCGCAATTGCGGGGAAATGACATCAATAATATCAGAGACAGAGCTGACAGCAATGATGGAACTCAATGACATGGCAGTCATTTCGATACTGGCCGATATGGGTAACGGAGAGGTAAAGGATAGTAAGAAAGACCTGCCCAGGATTAACGGTGCAGATGTCACTTATTCAAAACCAGGCCGGATTGTGCACTGGGACGCAGAGTGGCATTTTGATCCGGCAGGTGTTACCTTTGAAAACAAAGCACTGGGAGGGCACATCATTCTTCTTGGTCTTAATGAGGCACATCAGATATGGGAAGAATCAGCTTATAAAATTCTTGAGTGGGGAAAATCGCAGGATGCCATCATGGGATTTTGCCATATGCAATATCTGAACGATACTATCCAGAATGAATTAACATGTTGCATACCCGTTGATTACCCGGTTGAAGCAGCTCTCGGGACAATTGATTTTCTTGCAGAAGATGTCTGGCTGAATGATGCTGCCATAAATGGCTGGTACAGGCTTTTAAATTGCGGATTCAGGCTGGGGTGGGCTGCTGGAACTGATTTCCCCTGCAACGACAGCAGGCCTTTCGGATCGTTGCTTACTTATGTTCAGGTAAAAGATAAGCCGATGACATATAGAAAATGGATTGAAGGTATTAAAAACGGGAGAACAGTTGTAACAACTAATGGGCATGTTGAATTCCTTGATCTGAAAATAAACGGCGTAAATGGTCCGGGTGATGAGATAAAGCTGAAAGGAAAGAAAACTGTTGAAATTGATGTTGACTGGACTTCGGTTAAGACTTTAACCGGACGAATCGAGATTATATGCAATGGAAAGGTCATTGCAAAACTGGAGGGAACAGCCAGGCCGGGAGAACCGGTCAGTCTGAAAACCCGGTTTAAAATCGATCAGAGCAGCTGGATCAGTGCCCGAAGGATGGATGAGACAGGCCACCAGTCGCAAACCTCGCCTGTATATATTTCTCTGAAAGACGCCCCTGTAAGGGCAAGTGCTGAAGACGCAAGGTATTTTGTGAAATGGATTGACAATATTCTGGTCAACATAGCCTCCGGAGGATCGTGGAATCAATATTTTTCCCATGACCTGGACAGAGTCCGGATTAGATACCAGGCCGCACGTGATATTTATGAAAAAATTGCGATTGAAGCTTCAAAAAAGCAATGAGACAAAAAGCTTTTCATACCATAATCCTTCTTCATGGCATTATCCTGTTATTAGCAGTAGCGGATTGTTCAAATGAAACGCCGGTGCAGCCTATATTGATTCTGACCGGCAAAAATGGTTTTGGGCTCTATACCGGGGAAATCCTGAAAGCAGAAGGGTTTAATGAATTCATTGACGATTCCCTGGAAAGCAGCAAAATAAGTAAAACATTTCTTGCTCAATTTGACCAGATAATCATTACAGAACAGGTAAAAGATCCACAAACATGGAATGTGCTCAGGAAATATGTCCGGGGAGGCGGTAATCTTATAGCTTTTCAGCCTGGCCAGGTTCCTGCCGATCTCTTTGGCATTGCCAAAGTACAAGGAGATATCAGCGAACCATATCTTGCCATTGATACTTCTTCTTCGGAAGGAAAATCTCTCACCAGCAAAAGAATTCAGATTCATGGAATCGGGGAGAGATATACTCTGAAAAACGCAAAAGCGGTGGCCTGGTTCTGTGCTAAATCAGATTCAGAATATGAATTCCCCGCCGTAGTGACCAATCGTTTTGGAAAAGGCCATACAGCAGCATTTCTTTATAACCTTCCCCGGAATATAGTATATACCCGGCAGGGTAATCCTGAACATGCGGGGATTGAAATGGACGGCATCCCCGGATTGAGGGCAATGGATCTGTTCACAGACGGATGGATTGACACTTCAAACAACGTCATTAATCAGGCTGACGAGCAGATGATTCTTCTCTCCCATTGCATTGAACATATGAACAGTAATGCAAAGCCATTGCCACGGTTATGGTACTTCCCTGATTCCCTGAAATGCCTTGTGACACTGACCAATGACGGGGAATTCAAAGGTGAAAATGATTTTGAGCCTCAGTTCAGGGATGTTGATTCAATGGGGTCAAAGATGTCTCTCTATGTCCTGGAAACAGACAAGGTAACAAGACCATGGGCTGAAAAATGGTTAGCGAAGGGATTTGAAGTGTCGGGCCACCCCGACGATACAAGAGAGGCGTCAGGACCTATATGGACCAACATGGATAAGGCGTTGTCCCATAGAATTAAAGAAATCCGGGACCTCTGTGGAGTACTTATGTCAACGGTTGCAAATCACTGGTTTGTATGGTGTGGAAAAAGCGAATCCGGAGTTCCGGAATTTTCTGCTCAGGCTGAGATTGAGGCAAGAAATGGCTTGTCAATGGATGTCAATTATGCGCACTATGATAATAATTCCGGCCAGGGTCACTTCCTTGGTCCACTGGGCAGCCGTCAGGGAAATTTTACGGGAAGCGGATTGCCTATGAGATTTGCAGGCAGCTCAGGTAAAATCCTTGATATTTACCAGCATCTCAACAATGTGTACGACCAACAGTACAATGAAAACCATGACCCGGAAGGATTTTATTCATGCTTTAAAGGTTTAATGGACAGGAGCCTGAATAATGAAGTATATTCATATATCAGCATTAAATCACATAATGATGAATATTATTTTTCCCGTGATCCCCTGATGAAGATGTTAGCCTATGCCAACAGTAATGGCATTCCGGTCTGGACTGTATCAAAATTAGCTGAATTTGTAAAGATGAGGGATGAAGCCAGATTCACACGAATATTCTGGTCAGACAACACTCTGTCATTCAGTCTTCACTCCTCTATAAAACACAGCAGTGGTTTGGCTGTGATGGTTCCCCTGAAGCACAGTGATAACAATCTAAGCGTAATTGAATGCAACGGCAAAGAAGTCAAATTCATAATCAGATCCGTAAAGGGATATGATTATGCTATCCTGATTGTTGAACCGGGGAAAGATTATTCTTTCAGAATTGCTTTTGACAATTAAATAACCTTCATATTGACCGGATCCCATTTGATAATCTTCTTCTGGAAATAGCTGTCGTTGCAGGCCAGGGTGGGAGCTGCAGCCCTGAATCCGAATTCAGGATGTGCTTTCGTTTCAGGGCGGTGCATAATTCCAACCATGATATCCGGAACATCACGGCCATCCTTTAATGCCGGAATGGTCCCATAAAATTAAAAAAATCATTATAAATCAGCCTATTTTATTTTTGGAATAACCTCCATCAGCAACCTCAGCACCTGGCTGACATTCGTGTTAAAAACAGCAATCACATCCTCCCATAAAACAGGTACCTCATCTTCCTTCCAGCAGTCATAATCGGTGCTCATGGCAATAGCAGAATATGGAATACCCAGCTCATTAGCCAGTATAACTTCAGGAGCTACCGACATGTTGATTATATCCGCACCCCAGATACGGAACATTTTCGATTCAGCCCGGGTTGAAAACCTTGGACCTTCAATTGTGATCAGTGTTCCTCTTTCGTGAATACGGATACCAATATTCCAGGCAGTGGAAATTATAAGAGAACGTAAATCATTATCAAATGGATCGGCCATTGGAGCGTGCTTCATTTCCCCCGGTTTAAACTCTGTAAAAAAAGTTATATCCCTGTGTCTGGTGAAATCAATAAACTGGTCGGGTATTACAATATCACCCCTTCGGATCTCTTCCCTGAGGCTCCCGCATGCAGTGGTTGCCAGAATATGAGTACAACCTGCACTCTTCAGCGCATAAATATTTGCCCGGTTATTTATCTGTGTCGGAGGTATAGTATGATCTTTACCATGCCGTGAAAGAATTACCACTTCGGTGTTACCGAGAATTCCGCAGAGGAGGGGAGAGGATGGCTTGCCGTATGGTGTTTCAGCATATTTCTCTTCAGGTGATTTCAGGATTTCCGGATTATCAAGTCCTGAGCCTCCTATTACAGCTATTCTGGTCATTCTTCTTTTCTTAGATATTGCATCAGAACATTTACCGCTTCATCCATATCATGTCCGTATGCAAGTATCCCGGCCCTGTCACCGGCCATTACGATTATCCTCTTCTCGATTACGTCTGAATCAGTGAACAGCCTGAAAATATCCTTTGCAAGTCCGGTTGTTCCGTAATCCATTGAAGGATTGGTTGTAGGTACCTTATAGATCAGCTCGTTCCAGAGGTCAATGCTGTGAACATGAATTACTGCATTTGAATCAGGATCGGCCAGATATATTGCAGCATGGGTCAAAGACTCTGATGAAGCCTTCAGGGGTCCGACACACTGTACCGCATTATCGTCAATATTAAATGAAGTGACCTTTACATAATGTCCCGGTTCCAGCTCAGGTATCTCTCCGGTTGCAGAACCTGTTATGATAAACTGGTTTCCCCCCCTGATCCTCATACTTATGTTTCCAAAGCCAACGCCGTTTTCGTATGCCCCTATCAGGTCCATATTGTAAAGTATCTCCCTCCAATAATTGATTATCTCATACTGTTCGTCAGAGATGACGGGACCAGACTGACTCCAATGGCAATTGAATTTTACTACTCCTTCCATTTTAATCGAATTTATCTCCAAATAATTTCTTTATACTGTCTTCATCAGCCCTGCAGACACCTTTTTCAGTTACCAGGCCGGTAATAAGCCGTGCAGGCGTAATATCAAATCCCCAGTTTCCGGCTTTTGCATCATCAGGACAGATCCTTACGGACTTTATCTCTCCACCCGCATAACCTGAAACTGAAGTTACTTCATCCTGATCCCGTTCTTCAACAATAATTTCCTTCATACCATCAAACAGGCTGAAATCAATTGAAGTGGATGGCAATAAGGAATAGAATGGAATATCATTATCAAAAGCTGAAAGGGCTTTCAGATAGGTGCCAATCTTGTTTGCAATATCTCCTTTTCTTGTAGCCCGGTCGCATCCTGTAAACACCAGATCGACCATCCCGGTCTGCATCAGGTGCCCGCCCGTGTTGTCAGGGATAAGGGTATATGGCACCCCCTGTTTACCCAGCTCCCAGGCTGTAAGCCTTGCGCCCTGGTTCTTAGGACGTGTCTCATCAACCCAAACATGAAGGGGAATGCCTTTTTCATGTGCAAAATATATTGGAGCGGTGACTGTGCCATAATCAATACAGGCCAGCCATCCCGCATTGCAGTGGGTAAGTATGTTGACAGGTTCTCCCTTCTTCTTTTTGCTGACTTTCTTTATTATCCGCAAACCGTATTCTCCTATCTTTCTGCAGTTATCCTTTTCTGTCTTGCATATTTCCAGCGCACTCTTAAGGGCAATTTCCGAAAGCAGTTCAGGATCAGAAATATCATCCAGCTTTTTCAGCATATAATTTAACGCCCACGAAAGATTTACAGCTGTCGGGCGGCAGGAAACAAGATAACTTGCTGCATTGCTGAGATGATTGTGAATGTTAGTATGATGAGTCATTTCGAGGGTTGCAAGATAGATCCCGAATGCTCCTGCAGCTCCGATCAGAGGTGCTCCCCTGACAGTCATATCCTTAATTGCATTATAGACATCTTCAACGGAACAAAGCTCTTTTGTTTCAAAGAAAAATGGCAGTTTCTGCTGGTCGATTACCCTTACAATTCCTTTGTCATTTTCGTCGAGCCAGATACTCTCGTAGTATTTTCCGTCAACAAGCATTGTAATTTGTCTTTCCGGCTGAAATGGTTTGAATCCCAAATTTACAAAATTACCAGGTAATTAGAATTGCGGATTGGGGATTTGTGATTTGGCTTCGCCGGATTCGTCTTTGACTCGGTTCGGATTGAAATCCGCAATTGACAACCAAGCCGAAGGCGAGCCCGGCGAAGCCAATCCGAAATCCGAAATAAGAGATCCGAAATTCGAATTCTCGACCATTATATTCGAATACTTTGATAAGAAATTTTTAAGTTTTAAATTTGCAGGAACCGGAAATTCTAATCCTGACAGATTACTATATGGTTAATAAAGAAGAATTTAGAAAAAAAATAATAATCACTTCGGGACAGATATTCAGCCTGTATGGTTTTAAAAAAACCACAATGGACAAGATTGCCCATGCCCTTAAAATGGGTAAAAGTTCTATATATTACTATTACAAAAGCAAGGAAGATATATTTGAAGCGGTAGTATTGTACGAAGCCAATACGCTTAGAAATGAACTTACTACAGCAATAAAATCAGTAGAATCACCGGTCGATAAAATGAGAAATTATGTTTTTGTCAGGATGAAATCGTTCGAAAAACTCTCAAATTACTACAATGCAATCTTTGATAAAAACCTTGATCATTTTGATTTTATAGAATCAATACGGGCGAAATATGATCGTGAGGAGCTGGCTATTCTTCGCCTGATATTATATCACGGGGCAAGGAAGAAAGTGCTCAATGTTACCAACAGTGAATTTACAGCGCTTGCTGTTCAGACAACTCTCAAAGGGCTTGAAGTGCCGCTATTCTGGAAGAAAAGGGAACTTAATATTGAGGAGAGACTGAATGGAATCCTTGATGTGCTGTTCAATGGAATTCTCAGAAAGTAGAAAAAAGTTTTGTTGTTTACCAGGGGATTACTATGTCTTTAACCACGGAGTTCCATTGAGTTAAACGGAGTTACACGGTTTTTGCTCTACGCTCTACGCTCTATGCTCTACGCTCTATGCTCACCTCTACGTACCCTGCCCCCTGTCCTCAGCCTTTTCTTTTAATGACCAGTCTCTTTTTCTGTTTCAGGCTGATATAGAGCCAGATAAATCCGGCAATTACGAACGGGATACTGAGAAGCTGACCCATATTGAGTTTCATTCCGGATTCAAAAGCAACCTGGTCTTCCTTCAGGAATTCAATAAAGAACCTTGACGTAAAAATCAGGATCAGTGTCAGGCTTATCAGAACACCCTGAATATATTCCCCTTTCTTTCTCCAGTAGATCCTGTAAAGAAGTATAAAAATAAAGAGGTAGGTCAGGGCTTCATAGATCTGTGTCGGATGCTTTGGTGCCGTTTCTCCGTTCCTAAGAAAGACAAAACCCCAGGGTACTGTTGTTTCAACACCGTATATTTCAGAGTTCATCAGGTTTCCGGTCCTGATAAAGAAACCAGAAAGAGCAACGACTATTGCAACCCTGTCGATCACCCAGGTGTAATCCTTTTTTTCTTTTCTGACAAAAAGCCATAATGCTATCAGAATGCCAATAGCTGCACCATGACTTGCCAGGCCGCCGTGCCATATTTTAAGAATTTCAATGGGATGGCTTAAATAATATCCGGGTTCATAAAAAAGAACATGTCCAAGCCTTGCCCCTGCTATAACACCGATAGCCACATAGACTGTAAGACGATCAAGAACTGACTCCGAAAGATTTTCATTTTTAAAGATCCTGTTCAGAATTATATATCCGAACAAAAATGATGAAGCAAATAAAAGCCCATACCATCTCACTACAACAGGACCTATCCGGAATATCTCAGGATTTACATCCCATGGAATAACAAGTAAATGCATAATCAGGAGTATAATAAGCAACAAATGTATGAATTATTACCAAAATGAGACAAAGGAAAGATTTTATAGATAATCACCTCAAAATCCTTGCATGCCAGGTTTGGGGGAAGGCTGGGAAGGGGATTAGCGGGTGGTAAATAATTTCAACTATCTCAAGTATCTTTAAAAAATGTAAGTTTGTAATCGGAAATGCCGGAATTTTAATGAAACAAAACCTTATCCGATACCTCATTTATTCAATAGCGGTTTATATCATGGTATCAGGATGTGCGAAAATCAGCGTACCAACAGGCGGGCCAAAGGATAAGGAAATACCTGTAGTTTTAAAAAGCGTTCCCGAAAACGGAGCAACTGATTTCAACAATAATGAAATCGTAATTACTTTCGATGAGTATGTGGTACTGGATAAGATCAGCGAGAAATTTATGGTATCTCCGCCTATGAAAAAAAGACCGGATGTTTTTATCAGAGGCAAGAGTATCCATATCGAATACGAAGATCTGCTCAGAGACAGTACGACTTATACTTTTTACTTTCAGGATGCAATAAGGGATCTCAATGAAGGTAACACCATAAACAATTATCAGTTTGTATTTTCAACAGGTCCCTTCATCGACTCTCTATCAGTGACCGGGAATGTCTATACTGCCCGGGACCTCGATCCTCCTGAAAATACATTGGTGCTTCTCTACAATCAGCTGACAGATTCATCGGTGGTAAAACAACTGCCTGACTATATTACACGGGCTTCGAATAACGGAGAATTCCGCATTGATAATGTCCATCCGGGCATCTATCGTCTCTATGCCCTTGTCGATGCTGACAACAGCAAGAATTACAACACCAGGGATGAAATGTTTGCTTTTTATGAGGAACCTGTTCAGATCATACCCGAAAAGAATTATCTTCCAGTGAAAAAGGACTCAGCTGCGGTTGTTATCCAAAAACCTGTTGACGGGAAAACTCCCTTCAAACCTCCGGTCGTTGGAGAATATCCGCTGATATTGTTCCAGGCAGAAAAGAAATTGCATTACCTTACATCCTCAGCAAGAAAACAGCCCTACCAGTTAACCTATACACTGTCGCTTCCGGCCGACACATTAGAATTTGATTTTTCAATTCCCGGAGTTGCACCTGAAAAATATTATATAGAAAAGAGCAAATACCTGGATACGATAATGGTATGGCTTACCGACAGTACGATCTTCAACCGTCAGCAGATAGAAACCATTGTGAAATTTCCTTTCACCGATACACTTGGAATTACCAGCCTGAAGGCTGATACAATACAAATGAGATACCTGGCTCCCAAAGCACCCAGAGGAAGGGCAGCGAGACGGACTCCATACAATGTCGGCACAGGTATTTCAGGCCAGGTCAGGCCTGACTCAAGGATCATTTTAACTGCACCGGCACCCTTTTTACAGCCAGATACTTCAAAGATTGCTTTTTTTGAACTTCAAAAAGAAGAAAAAACCAGACAGCCATTTTCAGTGATCAAAGACACCAGTAACACCTGCCGT
>Ga0209253_10002729_pt1 | contig 15604 bp, 12 predicted proteins | sample FrelakmetBRP12BR_FD_187145 | JGI IMG/M metagenome (GOLD analysis project Ga0209253, IMG submission 187145) | Freshwater lake sediment microbial communities from the University of Notre Dame, USA, for methane emissions studies - BRP12 BR (SPAdes)... | ecosystem: Environmental > Aquatic >...
CGACGTACCAGGATATCTACCGAGCGTGGAGCAGGAGACAGAGGGCATTATCCGCAATTCCGCCAAGCTGATGTACGCCTATTGCGAGGCCACTGTGCCGAAGGTCACGCTCATCACCAGGAAGGCCATAGGGGGCGCGTACTGCGTCATGGCCTCAAAGCACATCCGCGCAGACATCAATCTGGCCTGGCCCTCGGCGGAGATAGCCATCATGGCGCCTGAATCGGCAATCGACATCGTCTATAAGAAAGAGCTCATCATGGCGGACGACCCCCAAACCAAGCGAGAGGAGCTGGCGGCGGAATATCGCAAGCAGCACGCCAATCCCTTCGCCGCTGCGGAGAGAGGTTACATCGATGATGTGATCGAGCCGAAGGAGACCCGCATCAAGCTGATAAATGCCCTGCGCACATTGGAGCGCAAGAGGGAGTCCAGGCCGGCAAAGAAGCATGGAAATATACCGCTCTGAGGTGCACAGATGGTAAAAGTAACGGACACGATATTGAGGGACGCGCACCAGTCCTTGCTAGCGACGCGGATGCGCACCGAGGACATGCTGCCCATCGCCCCGCTCCTGGACGAGATAGGCTATTGGAGCGTAGAGATGTGGGGCGGTGCCACCTTCGACTCCTGCTTGCGGTTCTTGAAGGAGGACCCCTGGGAAAGGATCAGCAAGCTGCGCAAGGCCATGCCCCACACGCACATGCAAATGCTCCTGCGCGGCCAGAACATCGTCGGGTACCGGCATTACTCGGACGACATCGTGGAGAAGTTCGTGGAGAGGGCGCACGCCCGCGGAATCGATGTTTTCCGCATCTTCGACGCCTTGAACGATGTCCGGAACATGGAGACCGGTATGAGGGCGGCGAAGCGCGTGGGCGCGACCGTGGAGGCCTCCATATCCTACACCATCAGTCCCGTTCACACCATAGAGGGCTTCGTCAAGATGGGGAAGAAGCTGGAGGAGATGGGCACGAACACCATATGCATCAAGGACATGGCAGGCCTCATCTCGCCGCAAGCCGCCTACGATCTGGTAAGGGGGTTGAAGGAGGAGACCTCCCTACCAGTGCATGTGCATAGCCACATGACATCGGGAATGGCCTTGACCGCCTACTTGAAGGCCATCGAGGCCGGGGCGGACATCGTCGACACTGCCATCTCCTCGCTCTCCATGGGCACGTCCCAGCCGCCCACGGAGTCCTTGGTGGCCATGCTCAAGGGCACGGAGTATGATACTGGCCTCGACCTGAAGAAGCTGGCGGAGATCTCGGACTTCTTCAACAAGGTGCGTAAGAAGTACCATGATTTCGAGAGCGAGCACACCGCCATAGACACGGACGTGCTCATCTTCCAGATTCCCGGGGGGATGATGTCCAACCTCGCGACCCAATTGAAAGAGGCGAAGCAGGACCACAAGATCCATGAGGTGCTGGAAGAGGTACCTCGAGTGCGAGCGGACCTGGGATACGTCCCTCTGGTCACTCCGACCAGCCAGATCGTGGGCACTCAAGCTACATTGAATGTGATAACGGGCCAAAGGTACAAGAGCTGCACGAACGAGACCAAGAACCTGGTCCGGGGCATGTATGGAAAGACCCCTGCCCCCATCTCGGCGGAGATCCGTAGGAAGATCATCGGTGATGAGAAGCCCATCACGGTGCGGCCGGCCGATCTCCTGCAACCGGAGTTCGAGAGGATGGCCAAGGAGTGCAAGCAATACGCCAGGTCCGATGAGGATGTGCTGTCCTATGCCTTGTTCCCGCAGGTCGCCCAGGACTACTTCCGGGAACGGGAGATGATGGAAAAGGGGGCGAATGGCCGCGATCTGGCCGCCATAGCGGCCCTCTTCGTCTCCTTGGCGGAGAAAAGGAGCAAGGCAAAGAAGGCTGCCAGCACGGAGCAAGTCGACCTATGGATGCTCGCCTCGCGTAGAGAGTCGATGAACGGCGGAGGCTGGATCCTGTGAAGATCAAGGTCCACATGAACGGCCAGGCACATGAGGTCGCCATAGAAAAGAACGGCGGCGATTATCGTGTCACGGTGGGCGAGTCGACCTACAAGTGCGTCCCGGTCGATGGTGGTATGCAGATCAATGGCGAATTCGTCCCGATGGCTCTGGATGGCTCATTAGAGGAGGGCACGGAGCTCACCCTGGGAAATCGCGTATTGAGCGCCCGGGTAGAGCCCATTATTGAGCTGGAGAAGGGCGAAGTGTACCTTGAGGCGGAGGAGGAAGCCTCCGTATCCAAGGAGGTCCATGGAGCGATCACCGCCCCCATGCCCGGCAAGCTGATCTCCATCAAAGTGAAGGTGGGAGACCAGGTCCAGCCCAACACTCTTGTGGCCATATTGGAAGCCATGAAGATGGAGAACGAACTGTTGGCCGGAGTCGCGGGGGTGGTCAAGGAGATCAAGGCCAGGTCGGGGGAGATGGTGGAAGGGGGAAAGACCATCCTGGTCATTGAGTAGCGCTCATATTATCGAATAGCGACGGAGCCAGTTCTTGTCATTCTGCGCCGATTCAGTCCATCGATCCTTTTCTTAAAATGGACCTCAGCTCGTTCTTGTCAACTCTAAGAAGGCCCACAGGAACGAGCCTGGTTGTCAATTCGCGCCAATTCTTGTTCTTGTCAAAGACCTCCTTGAAAATCAAGGACGCTTCCTTAATCTTCCCGTTGTTGGCCAAGGTGACCGCATGCCAGAATCGCATCTCCTCGTTACGGGGGAACAATTTCTCTGCCATTGCATAATGCTCCATGGCCAGATGCATGTCGTCCTTCTCCATCGCTAGATCCCCCCGGTTCATGTGCTCGTAGGCTTTGTGCACCCTGAGCAGCCTCTTCAATTCGGCCAACGGTCTTGCGTTATCGTCCACGCGCAGGTCGACCAAACGGTCCTCCCATATTTTCCCGGTAGGTTCGCCTCGCACCACAAGGATCGCCGCGGACTGCCTCCCGCGGATGTCCCCGCCTGCCTTTTCCGCGGCCTCGAGCGCTTTGAGCAGCCTTTCTGCCAATGGGCCCTTTGATGCTCTGAACGCTTGGGACATGGCAGGCCACACCTGATCGTTGAGCATCATGTTGGCCTGGGCGGAGAAGTTCTTTCCCACGATGTGGCCAGCGGCGGCGACGCACTTCCTGCCCGTATACGCCGCCACCCTTCCCCTCGAGTCGAGGATGGCGAGCTGGCGCCAATCCCTGCCCTCGTCCGATTCTATCAATCGGGACACGGCTGACTTGGCGCTTGTTCCCTGCTTGAGCATGTCCAGGCCTCGTGGACCAAAGGAGGGATTGACCATAGATTGGGTGGCGACCACACCTACGCCCGCTTCTCCCCAGGTTACGACGGTGCCCACCGAGAACCAATGGGATTGCACGGCTACTCCCATATCGCCAGTCTCTTCATCGGAGGCGACAATCGAATAGGTGTGGATGAGCTTATCTCCTCTCTCGGTTCCTTTCATTTCGTCCATCATTATTCCCTGAGGGATTCTATTCTTGCGGGGTCGAGATAAAGGCATCTACCCATGCCAGCTTTCTTCAATAATTTCCAAGGAAAAATAAATCGTCTGGTATTATCAGATAGGTAGCCCAACGCTTTTATAAGCGTACAGTTTACGAATCCTGCTTACACCAACTTAAAATCGTCGCCGAATTATTGGAGGATGGAACAGGTAATGGTTTCTAAAAGGGTCAGCAAGGAAAAGGCCTACGATCCGGGAAGGCGCATCGCCGAAGCACTGATGAAGGTCGCTGAGGGGCGCGGTAAGGGTTACTCGATTAAGGACCTCGAAAAGCTCAAAGGGGTGGCTAGGCGACTGGGCATAGACCCGGCAGAGAAGAGCAGGCTAGAGCTGGCTCGAAAGGTGGCCACGGAGGCCCTAGCCGATTATTCACGGGTAGCCAAGGAACCGCTCAAATTCACCGCATCCACCATAACAAAGAGACGTCTCAATCTTCTAGAGGAAAATGGCGTGATCCCGAACAACATAGAAGTTGCTCGCGAGAACATCAAGCATCGCACCTCCCTCGGATGCGAAGCGAGCCCCATCTCTCTCCTCTTCGCGGGAATCTCACGCGCGATCGCGGACTATGATGGTATGCAGGTCTCCACGGACCTTACGGACATTCTGTTCGGCACACCGCACTTGGTCAACGCGTTCCTCGACCTTGGCACACTGAAGGCCGAGGCGGTGAACATCGCCATCCACGGCCACAATCCGGTTCTCAGCAAGGCCATCGTGGACGCGGCCCGGAGCCTGGCGGAGGAGGCAAGGGGCGCTGGTGCCTCAGGAATAAACATCGTGGGCATATGTTGCAAGGGCAACGAAGCGCTCCTGCCTAAAGGGGTTCCCATGGCGGCCGACTTCGCTTCGCAGGAGCTTGTTTTGGCCACGGGAACGGTCGACCTGCTGGTGACCGATCATCAATGCGTCAGGCCTTCGCTGTCCGAGGTCTGTTCCTGCCAGCACACGGTAATGGCGACCACCATGGCTAATGTGGACATCCCCTACGAAACACAAGCAAGGTTCCAAGAAGAGGATGCAGAGGAGTCTGCCCAGGCTATGGTCAGATTGGCCATCGAGGCATTCAAGCGACGCGACCCCTCGAAGGGCCGATCCCCCGAGGTCAGACACGAAGTGATCGTAGGATTCAGCCTGGAACAAATCGAGGACCTATTCGCAAAGATCGTGCCCGAGGATCCCATGATGCACCTGATCGACTCCATCAAGGACGGCAAGATCAGGGGGATAGCTCTCATGGCCGGCTGCAACAATCAGCGAGCGGAGCAAGATTACAATCACCTAGCCATCGCACAGGAGCTGCTCAGGAACGATGTCCTCCTGCTTTCCACTGGATGCTCGGCGAGCGTGCTTGCCAAGAACGGCTTCCTGTCCGCGGACGCCACCGACCTCTATGCTGGAACGGGATTGAGAAGTTTCCTAGCGGAGCTATCGGAGCGCAACGGCGTCAAGCTCCCTCCCATCTGGCACATGGGCTCCTGTGCGGACAACGCTCGGGCAATGAGCCTTGCCACAAGTCTTGCGAATCACTTCCAAAGGGATGTGGATAGCATCCCATTCGTAGTATGCGTCCCCGAGGCCCACGACGAGAAGGTCATGTCCATCGGCACTTGGTGCGTCGCATTGGGCCTAACGGTGCATGTGGGGTCGGTCGATCACATCTCTCAATCATCGCTGGTGTCCGAGGTTCTGACCAGAACGGCGCGCGATGTCTTTGGAGGATTCTTCATCTTCGAGCCGAACCCCGAGATAGCGGCCAAAAGATTGCTAGACGAGGTGGAGAGACGGCGCTGGAAGCTGAAGCTTGCCAACTATATTACGGTCGAGAAGGGAGAACCGATCGACAAGCACCGGCTCATCAGGATGGCGATCGATGGCGGCATCATCGCCACGGGCTATGCCGACCAGCTATTGTCCGTCGCGATAGAGAGGCATGGGCAAGAACAGAAGGTGGAGTTCCCCGAGACCGGATATGCCCTGCCAGCCATTCTGGCCTGGGAAGGTGAAGAAGTGCATACGCTGGCGGACATGAGGTCGGTCCTAGGCCAAGTCCGCAAAACGATGTCCGAGGAAACAACATTGGAGAGCGCATTGGCGGCCGGCGAGGCCGCTATGGTTTCTGCGGAGATAATCGAGGCCCTCAAGTACATCCGCACCGAGAGACCCTACGAGGGCACCTCTTATTGCGGCTTCGTGCCAGATAGGGTGCTCAGGGAGCTGGGAATAGCTTTCGTTGACGACACCATCCCAGGATGCGCGGTCCTCATTGGCATGGCGGAGGACCCGAAGAGATTGGCCAAGATAGTGCGCGATTGCCAAGGCAAGGGCATGCTCATCATCGCCTCCTTCGACATCATCCGCCAACTGCAGGACGAGGGAATCAAGACCGGCCTGGAGGTCAGGCTCTACCCGGTGGGGGAGTTCACCCAGGTGGTTCATGGCCTGAACTTCGCCATAAGGGCGGCCTTGACCTTTGGAAACGTGCAGAGCGGGGACAGGGAGCGCTTACAGAAGTACCTGCAGAAGCGGCCAAAGGTGTTCGCGTTGCTATTCGGTCCGATCGACGCCATCAAGGCTTCCGTAGGGTTCGCCCTGCTGTTGAACGGCGCGCCCATCATCACCGATCAAGCGATCGAGGTCATACCGGAGAAGTTGATCGCTCAGCCCGAGTACGAGAAAATGGTCCAGACCGCCATCGAGCTTCGTGGCATCCAAGTGAAGCTGGCGCCCGTTAGCCTTCCCGTCGCCTACGGCCCAGCCTTTGAGGGTGAGACCGTGCGCCGACCCGACACCTACATCGAAGCGGGCGGTGCCGCCAAGACCGCCGCTTTCGAATTGTTGCGGATGCGGGGAGAGGCGGAGGTCGAGGACAGCAAGATAACTTTCATAGGGAAGGACGTGGACGAGCTGCCTGAAGGGTCGAAGACCTCGCTGGCGATCGTGGTGGATGTCTATGGTAGGAAGATGCAGGAGGACTTCGAGTCCGTCCTGGAACGTCGCATCCATCAGTTCATCAACTTCGCAGAGGGGGCATGGCACACTGGCCAACGGAACACCATCTGGATCCGTTTAAGCAAGAACTCGGTGCGCGCTGGGCTTCAGCTCAAGCATTTCGGGGACATACTCGTAACCAAAATCAAGGGGGAGTTCGGCAACATCGTTTCCCGGGTGCAGGTCACAATCATCACGGACGAGGGGAAGGTAAAAGAGCTGCTACCAAAAGCGCTAGCCAGATACAGAAACCGGGACCAGCACATGGCTGGGCTCTCCGATGAATCGGTCAGCGAATTCTATACTTGTTCCTTATGTCAGAGCTTTGCCCCGGACCACATCTGCATCGTGACGCCGGAGAGGCTTGGCCTATGTGGTGCGATAAACTGGTTGGATGCCAAGGCTTCTCAGGAGATCGCCCCTACCGGGCCGAACCAACCCATCGAGAAAGGGGAGGTCATCGATGCGAGGAAGGGGCAATGGAAGGGCGTGAATCAGGCTGTGCACGAGCTTACGCATCATAAACTGGAACGTTTCAACGTTTACACCATAATGGAGGACCCCATGACCTCCTGTGGCTGCTTCGAGGTCATCGTAGCCATGAACGCGGACGCCCAGGCGGTAATACTGGTCAATCGAGAGTACGCTGGCATGACACCAGTGGGACTAAGGTTCTCCACGTTGGCTGGCTCTATCGGAGGCGGGAAGCAGACGCCCGGTTTCATGGGCGTCGGTCGCAAATACATATTGAGCAAGAAGTTCATCTCCGCGGATGGCGGTTTCCTGCGCATCGCCTGGATGCCGAAGGACCTTAAGGTGCAGATGATGGAAGGCCTGAAAAGGAGAGCGGAGGAGCTGGGCGAGCCGGACTTCGTGGACAAGATCGCGGACGAGAGCATAACTGATAACGCAGAAGGCCTTAGGGAATGGATGGTGAAGGTCGGCCATCCGGTGTTAAGGATGCCCCCGCTGTTGCAATGAGGGTGTTGGAGAGAGGATCATGGTTGATGTCCCGATTCCGAAGGAAAAGTGGTCTGGTAAGATAGGGGTGGTCGTGCTCGGCGCCGTCATGGAGGAGGGCGGGACCCGATCGAAAAAACTCGCTATCGGTGGCGGGGCGTCGATGCCGTTCCTGACGTTCGAGGGCTCGAAGCCCAACCGACCCGCCATCGCGGGAGAGGTCGTGGACACCGTGTCCGATTTCCCGGAGCTGGTCAAGAGAGAGCTGGGGGAGGCGGTGAACGACCCTGCGGCCTGGGCCAAGGTTTGGGTAGAGGATTATGGCGCGGACCTCATCTGCCTCAAATTGCACTCCACGAACCCGGAGGAGGAGAATCGGAGCGTGGAGGAGGCGGCAAGAACCGTCAGGAGCGTAATGCAATCTGTAAGGGTGCCCCTAATCGTCTATGGTTCTGGGCACGAGGAGAAGGACGCAAAGGTGCTGGAGGCGGTCAGCGATCTTGCCGCCAAGGAACGCCTGCTATTAGGACATGCGGAGGAGTCCGCTTATAAGACCGCGTCCGCCGCTGCCATGGCCAATAATCATGCCATCATTTCCTTCTCGAACCTCGATGTCAATCTTGCGAAGCAGATCAATATTCTGTTGACGGACTTCGGGGTCAAGAAAGAGCAAATCGTCCTCGACCCATTGATGGCCTCGTTGGGAATGGGCCTGGAATATTCCTATTCGGTCATGGAGCGCATCCGATTGGCGGCATTGATGGGCGATTCCATGCTGCAGGTGCCGATGATATGCGACACCACTTCCTCCTGGAAGGCGAAGGAAGCGACGGAGGAGATAGCGGGCCACGATGGGCTGGAGGAAAGGGCGGTCTGGTGGGAGGCCACTACTGGCCTGGCGGCCGCCATGGCCGGGGGAGATGTCCTGATCATGCGCAGTCCAAGGGCTGCCTCCATCGTCAGGCGCGCCATGGACGAGCTTGTGGGGGGTGATTGAGTTGCCCACGGCCATCGAGATTTTCAAGTATCTGCCGAAGAAGAACTGCGGCAAATGCAATTACCCCACCTGCCTGGCGTTCGCCATGCAGATCGCCAATGCAAAGGCGAAGCTGGAGGACTGCCCCTTTGTCCCTGAAGAGGCGAAGAGCGCCCTGGCCGCCTCGGCCGCTCCCCCTATAAGATTGGTGAAGGTCGGGTCTGGTAAGGAAGCGGTGGAGATGGGCGACGAGACTGAGCTCTACCGCCATGAGAGGAAGTTCTTCCATCCCATCGCCTATGCGATAGAGGTTTCTGATTCATCCACGCCCAAGGAAATCGAGGCAAGGGTCCACCGCATCGCCAACATGAGTTACGAGCGCGTGGGCCAGATACTGAAGTTCGATATGATTGCCGTCAGGAACTCGTCCAAAGACCCGTTGATTTTCGCCGAGGCCGTGGAACAGGTATCGAAATTGAGCGACATGGCATTGGTGCTGATCAGCGATGATGCGGAGGCCATGAGGATGGCGGTCGGCAGAGCGGCCTCGAAGAGACCGCTCTTGTTTGGAGCGAATAAGCAGAACTATTTGGCCATGTGCACTGTGGCGAAGGCGAGCTCCTGTCCCCTTGTCGTTTCTGAACCAGCAGGACTCGATGAGCTGGCCGACCTGGTGGCAAAGATCAAATCGGAAGGCATTGAGGACGTCGTCCTTGACATCGGAGCGAAGGACCTCAAGCAGCAGCTGGAGATGTGCACCATTGTGCGTAAGGTGTCCGTGAAAAAGATCTTCCGTGGACTTGGCTATCCGATGCTCATCAGCGCCGGAAAGGGAGAGGGGGCGGTGCTGAAAGGGCTCTTGGCCACCATGAAGTATGGCAGCCTGGTGGTGTTCGAGGATATCGATGCGGCTCAGGCTCTTTCCTTGTTCGTGCTGCGGCAGAACATCTTCACCGACCCGCAGGTCCCGATCCAAGTTAAACCTGGAATATACGCGGTCAACGGAGCCAAGGAGGACTCCCCCTTGCTGTTCACCACCAACTTCTCGCTCACCTACTTCACCGTCCTGGCCGATATCGAGAAGTCGAGGGTCCCAGCATGGTTGCTGGTCGTGGACACGGAAGGGCTGAGCGTGATGACCGCCTTCTCGGCCGGCAAACTCACCCCGGAGTCTGTGGTGAAAGGGCTGGAGGCATCTGGTGCCAAGGAGCGTTCGAAGCGCGGCGAGATCATCATCCCCGGTATGGTGACAAGGATGAGCGGGAAGCTGCAGGAGGCCGCTGGCCTCAAGGTCATAGTGGGACCAAAGGAATCGTCGGGTCTGCCGAAGTTCCTCAAGAACTTGTACTAACGCCCGGCTATCTAATCCCTGGGAATGATTTATTTCATAGTAATTATTATAATTTGACTTCGGTTTCTCTCACCGGACCACTGAGCCGATCATTCTCTTTACGTTCTGATAGAAAGGGTTCATCGCATCCAACTCAAGAAGGGACTGGCCCTCGATGGCGATCTGCTCGATCTGCGCATCAAAGGGAAGAGCGTAGGTCAGGTCGAATCGCCCCCTCTGCACTATCTTCTCGCCTTCCCCATCAATGTCATCCCTGACCCGATTGATGACGATGATTGCCTGCCCAATCTCGATCCCCATGTTGGACGCCAGCTCTTTGATGCGTACTGCGGTCTCCAGACCTGCCCTGGTGGGATCGGCCACGATGAGCATCACGTCCATCTCCTTGGTGGTCCTCCTCGAAAGGTGCTCCATCCCCGCCTCGTTGTCGATGACGACGTAATCGTAATCGTCCATGGCCATGTCCAGGAAGGTGCGTAGAATGTTATTGATGTAGCAATAGCAGCCTGGTCCTTCCTGACGACCCATGGTGAGCAGATCGAAGTGCTCACCTTCCACCAAGGCGAGCTGCATCTGATAGCGTACATATTCCTGCTTGCTCTGTCCTACTGGGACCTCGTCCATGTTCTTTATTATGTCCTCGCGCAGGTCACCAATCGTACGCTCCACCTTGACCCCTAGCTTCTCACCCAGGTTGGAGTTTGGGTCCGCGTCCACGGCCATTATTATTTCGCCCTTCAGCTCGTGCAATGCTCGCACTGTCAGCGCTGCAATGGTCGATTTGCCCACCCCGCCTTTGCCCGCGATAGCGATCCTGAAGGTCATCTTACACCAGTCCGAAACGTCGCCGCATCTCCTCTGAGACGCTCTTCAACAAATGCAGCGCGTCCTCGGCCAACTCTTCGTCGTTCAACGGGCCGAGGCCACATTGAGGGGTGATTATGGACCTATTGAATAGCATCTGCACGGGAATGCCTTTGGCGCTCAAGGCGCCCATCCCTCTCTCCAGCCTCTCAACAAGTGAAGCGACCGTTTCGGAACGGAGCGTCTCCTCGTCATTTGGCACTATGCCCCAGGCGATCTGACCTCCGCGATCGATGAAGGCCTTGACCTCTTCTGGGTAGAGCGAGATCGTGTACCCGTAGTTGTAAGCGTCGAAGGAGAGGATGTCGATCTTGGCGGCAAGGACCATGGGCCAGTCCGTATTGCCACAGCAATGCAGACCCTTGACGCTGGTGACCCCTTCAAAAACATCATCGATCCATCTGATGACCTGGTCCTTCGAGATCGCGGCGAACGGCGTGCCGATGAGGGAGAGCGAAGGCTCGTCCAAGAACATCATTACCTTGGGGAACTTCTGCCTGAGGGCGCGTTCCTGCCAACGGACCATCATGTTCAGGTTCTTCCGCACTATTTCCGAGTATGTCTCATCATAGATGACGCTCTTTCCTTCCTGATCGACGACCTGCAACCCCATGCTCACCGGACCAGTCACTTGCCCCTTGAGGGCGAGGGTCGTGGAGGGAAGCTGCCATTCCTCCATTATCTCGTAGAAACCATGGAAGCTGGTCCTTGGATAGGCGAAGTAATTCAGATCGTCGGATAGCACGGCCGTGTAGAAGCGCTCGGGATCGTAGCGGGAGAGATCGACGTAAATGCGCTTGCCATCCGCGTCGATCCTGATGCCTGGCAACTTGGTGGCGAACTGCGCGTACATGTTCTCCTCGAAACCCAGGGCGGGCAATTGCGGCCAATAGGGTATCTGCTTGATGTGGCGCAGCATAACGTCCACGGCTTGCTGCGCTCGCAAATGTGGCATGGAGCCGATGCAGACTGGCAGGCATTTCCAATCCATGTCATTACCAATCCCAGAGCGGGATGATAAAGTTTATTAAAACCCTTACTTCCTTCCAATCTCACTGGCCAGCTTTCCCCGAACCGTGGGGAACTTGGAGATATCGGTGTGCGGCAGGAAAGAGGCGGAGGAGAACTCGTCGAAGAACGTCTGTGAGGTGGTGAGCTCCAGGTAGGTCATATCCTCATAGATTCGCCTGGCCTCCTTCCTCTTTTCCTCGGAGAGCAAGGTCAGCACCGCTCCGGCTAGGGCGGCGTTCCCGATGAATTGGAATCGGTCCCTGGCGATGTCGGGCAAAAGGCCAATGGTGATGGCGTTCTCGACGTCGATATGATTGCCGAACCCGCCTGCGATGTACACTCTGTCCAGGTCGAGGAAGGATTTGTCCAAGCTCTTGAGAAGAACGCTGCATCCCGCGAACATAGCGGCCTTGGTGCGGATGATGTTCGCAAGATCGGAATCGGAAATAACTATCTCCTTTCCAGCGCTTGATGTTAGAAGGAACGTGCGGCCTTCGTCCGTACGCCTCACCCGCTTCGAACCCGACTCTTGAATTCTGCCTTTCTTATCGATTAGCCTACGAAGGAACATCTGCGCCACCAGGTCGATCAGACCGGACCCGCAGATCCCGAGCGCGGGCTTTTCGCCTATTGTACTGTACTTGACCTCCAACCTATTATTGATGGAAAGCCTCTCAATCGCCCCGCTCATGGCCCTCATGCCTGAGGCCACCTCCCCGCCTTCGAAGGCAGGTCCAGCGGAGGTGGAGCAAGCGACGAGGAACTCGGAACCCCCTAGGACGACCTCGCCGTTCGTTCCCACGTCGATCAGCAACGCGAGTTCTTCTTTGTTGTGGAGCCCTGATGCAACAATGTCGGCTGTAATGTCCCCGCCGACGAAGCTCGCTCGTCCAGGCACGAAGTAGACCGGCGCTTCCGGATTGATGCCGATGTTCAGGTCCCTGGCTTTCACAATGGGCGGGAGATTGGTCACCGCGACATATGGGTCATATCGTATATGCTTCGGGTCCAGCCCCAAGAACAAATGCATCATGGTGGTGTTACCCGCCACGGAAAGGGCGGTGATATCGTACTGGCCTATTAGCTTCCCCGCCGAAGCTCGCGCTTCGAAGAGCAGATGATTTACGGTCTGGATGATAAGGTCTTTAAGCGTTTCCAGACCGCCCTCCTCTGCATAGGAGATGCGCGAAATGACATCGTCTCCGGCTTTGGTTTGTTTGTTGTAATCGGAGGCGGTGACCAAAGTCTTGCCATTGGATAAATCGACCAGGGACAGGACGACGGTGGTGGTGCCGACGTCCAAGGCCGCTCCATAGTTGCAAACTGCTTTGCCCGGAGTGAGGGAAATTATGCTCCTTCCAATCTCCTGACCAGTGGAGATAACGCCAACCTTCCAGCCGCCCTCTCTTAACTTATTGGGCAGCTCTCTCAGCACTTCTATAGGTATATGGACCTCATCGTGCTCTGATCCAATGGCTCTTGCCAACCTCTCCAGGTCGCCCAAATTGTCCATCAGGTCGGGCGGTTCCATTCTAAGTTGCGCGGACATTGTCAGTGGTGACAAGGATTCAAGTCCGTGTGGTCGATGACTGGCCAGGATCTGATGGGTGCGCAGCCTTGCTTCCTCAGGGACGAAAACCACTACATCTCCAGTAACATAGGTCTGGCAAGCCAGACGATATCCCTTATCCAATAGATTATGCTCCAATTGGCTCTTGGTGGAGATTTCGGTCGAGCCTTCGACGATCACCTTGCACTTCTTGCATGTGCCTTTTCCCCCACAGGAAGAATTGATGTCGACCCCAGCGACATTGGCCGCCTCAATGATAGGCGTACCTTTGTCCATGGAGACCGAGCAGTCATCTGGCTTGAACCGCACCGAACACTTCATCTAACCGTACAGATTTTTCTGCCAGTACTTAATTGTCTTGTTTCTTGGCACTTGATGAATTCATCAAGGACCTTTGGATTTCGACTTGGTTAAGGCAAACCTATCATATTCCAGGAGCCAATCTTAATCGCGATGCAGGAGCATGAGAACCATGCACAAATGAACAATCGGGGGGTCACTCGACCTCTTAAGATCGCCTTGGCGATAACGATCACCTTTGCCATCGTTGAGCTCGTGGGAGGTCTGGTCAGCGACAGCCTGGCCTTGATCAGCGATTCCGGTCACATGTTCACTGACGCCTTGGCCTTGGCGCTGAGTCTGTGGGCGGGCTACATATCCACGCGCATCGCCAATGAGCGACAGACGTTCGGATTGCTACGGGTGGAGATACTGGTCGCTTTGGTCAACGGCGTCGCGCTGGCCGCGCTCTCCCTGTTCATAATCTACGAAGCGATATTGCGCATACAAGAGCCTGTCAGCGTGGAAGCCCCTTTGATGCTGACCGTCGCTGTGATCGGCCTAGCGGCCAACATCGCAGGCTTCCTGGTGCTGAGGGAAAAGGCGGTGGAGAACCTGAACGTGAAGGGGGCGTTCCTTCACGTCCTCGGTGACCTGCTCTCCTCGCTGGGCGTTATCGTCGCGGCCGTTCTAATCTATTTTTTCGATCTGCAGATAGCAGACCCAGTGATCAGCGTGGCCATCGGAGCGATAATTCTGTACGGTGCAAGTCGCATCGTAGCCCAGAGCGCTTATATCCTACTGGAATTCGTTCCAGGCACCATCGACCTGGCCAAGGTGAAGACGAAGATCGTGGCTGTTCCTGGGGTGGTGGACGTGCATGATATCCATGCTTGGACGCTTGGATCGGGCATCTACGCCCTCAGTGCCCATATCCAGGTGGAGGACAGACCGGTGAGCGCCTGTTCCTGCATCATAAAGGAATGCGAGAGACTGCTTCGGGACGATTTCAACATTTCACATAGCACGCTGCAGCTGGAGTACGAGGCATGTCAGGACGAGGTGTGCGTCTTCCGTCGACCCAATGAACCGAAATGACGCCCTCACTTCTTGATATATCTCCTGCCCACGTCGAACCCTTTGGCCAGCCTCGGACCGATGGGATAGTAGCATCGGTCGTCGGGAGAGTAAACGAAAGGATTCACCCTTTTAATGGAGGGATTTCCGTTCTCATCTAGCAGGCTCTCTTCCATCTTCACGTCCATTATCTCCCCGATAAACTGGGTGTGTAGGCCTATGTCGGTCACATGGACCACCTTGCACTCCAGCACCACTGGGAACTCCTTGATGTAAGGAGCATCGACCATGACCGATTTCACGGGGGTGAGGCTGGCCACAGCGAGCTTGTCCTCTTCCTTCCCACTGGCCATACCCAAATAGTCGACTTTCTCCACCAACTCCTCGGAGGGGATGTTGATGGAGAACGCCTTCTTTTCCAGCAGGTTGCCATAGGTTAGGGTGGCCTTCCTCAAGGAAATGCTAATGCTAGGCGGAGCGGAGCAACAGATGCCGGTCCAGGCCACAGTCATGGCGTTTGCCTTTCCTTCTTTATCATAGCTCCCCACCACCACGACCGGTGTGGGATAGAGCAAAGTCTTGGCACCCAAGGATTTCTTCATCCAACTTCCTCCAAACCTTAAGTCTTAGATTCGCGAGAGTACTAGGAACCCCGTCATTTAAAAAGGGAATCATGGGGTGAACGATTCTCGTTATTGCCGAAATAATCGTCGCACCTTCTTCCAGGCTGGCTTTCTGTTCCAGTATCAATGTCGGAAGATCCTGATGCCAGTGAACACCATGGCCATGCCGTGCTCGTCTGCCGCCTTTATCACTTCCTCGTCACGGATGGAACCACCTGGCTGGATGATGGCCGTGACGCCGACCTTCGCTACCTCGTCTACGCCATCGCGGAATGGGAAGAAGGCGTCCGAGGCCATAACAGCGCCCTTGGCGTTCTCCTTGGCCTTATGCCCCGCGATCATGGAGGAGTCGACTCGGCTCATCTGACCAGCTCCA
>Ga0209253_10002730_pt1 | contig 15600 bp, 9 predicted proteins | sample FrelakmetBRP12BR_FD_187145 | JGI IMG/M metagenome (GOLD analysis project Ga0209253, IMG submission 187145) | Freshwater lake sediment microbial communities from the University of Notre Dame, USA, for methane emissions studies - BRP12 BR (SPAdes)... | ecosystem: Environmental > Aquatic >...
CGGGCCGCCGCGGTTCAGCGTCAGCATCATCAGGTTGTCGCTGTAGGTGGAGTGGATGCCCCACTTCTGGTGCGGCGTGATGAAGTTCAGCAGGATCTCGGGGTTGCCGTTGGACTTGATGTTGTGGATGCCCGCGGTCGTCTTGAGGTCGACCGGCGGCCGGTAGGTCGAGAAGCCCTCGCCGAACGCGATCATCCAGGGGTGGTCCTGGTAGAACTGCTGGCGTCCCGTCAGCGTGCGCCACGGGATGAGCTCGTGCACGTTGGTGTAGCCGGCGTTGTACGAGACCTTCTCGCTCTCGAGCCCCGACCAGGTGGGCGAGCTGATGATCTTGCGCGGCTGCGCCAGCACGTCGCGGTAGCGGATCTTCTCGTCCTCGCGATGCAGCGCGAGGTGTGCATGCTCGCGCCCGGTGATCTTCGACAGCGCCTCCCAGGCCTTCACCGCCACGTGCCCGTTCGTCTCGGGGGCGAGCTGGAGAATGACCTCGCAGGCGTCGACGTCGCTGACGATGCGCGGGCGGCCGTCGTCGTCCACGCCGTTCAGCTCGCCGAGCTGCTGGACTTCGGTCTGGGTGTTCCAGCCGATGCCCTTGCCGCCGTTGCCGGCCTTGGCCATCAGGGGGCCGAGCGAGGTGAAGCGCTTGTAGACGTTCGGGAAGTCGCGCTCGACCACCGCGATCTGCGGCGCGGTCTTGCCCGGGATCAGCTCGCACTGGCCCTTCTTCCACTCCTTCACGTCGAACGGCTGCGCCAGCTCGGCGGGCGTGTCGTGCATCAGCGGCGTCAGCACCACTTCCTTCTCGACGCCGAGGTGGCCGACGCAGACCTCGCTGAAGGCCTTCGCGAATCCCTTGTAGATCTCCCAGTCGGAGCGGGCCTGCCACACCGGGTCCACCGCCGCGGACAGCGGGTGGATGAACGGGTGCATGTCGCTGGTGTTGAGGTCGTTCTTCTCGTACCAGCTCGCGGTCGGCAGCACGATGTCGCTGTACAGGCACGTCGTGCTCATCCGGAAGTCGAGCGTCACGAGCAGGTCGAGCTTGCCTTCGGGGGCCTGGTCGTGCCACGCCACCTCGGTCGGCTTGGCGTGCCCGGCGCCGGGCCGCCCCAAGCCGGGCGCCCCCCCTTGGGGGGAAGCGCGCAGCGCCTCGGGGGGAGCCACTTCTTCGCCGAGGTCCTTGCCCTGCACGCCGTTCTCGGTGCCGAGCAGGTGCTTGCAGAAGTACTCGTGCCCCTTGCCGCTGGAGCCCAGCAGGTTGGAGCGCCAGACGAACAGGTTGCGCGGCCAGTTCTGCGGCGCGTCCGGGTCCTCGCAGCTCATCTGCAGGCTGCCGTCCTTCAGCGCCCGCACGACGTAGTCCTTCGGATCCATGCCGGCGGCCTGCGCGTCCTTCACCACCTCGAGCGGATTGGTCTTGAGCTGCGGGGCGCTCGGCAGCCAGCCCATGCGCTCGGCGCGCACGTTGTAGTCGATCAGGCTGCCGCCGAAGGCCTTCGGGTCGGCAAGCGGCGACAGCACTTCCTCGACGCCGAGCTTCTCGTAGCGCCACTGGTCGGTGTGCGCGTAGAAGAACGAGGTCGAGTTCTGCTGTCGCGGCGGCCGGATCCAGTCGAGGGCGAAGGCGAGCGCCGTCCAGCCGGTCTGCGGGCGCAGCTTCTCCTGCCCGACGTAGTGCGCCCAGCCGCCGCCGCTCTGCCCGACGCAGCCGCACATCATCAGCAGGTTGATCACGCCGCGGTAGTTCATGTCGGCGTGGTACCAGTGGTTCATCGCCGCGCCGATGATGATCATGGACTTGCCGTGCGTCTTGTCGGCGTTGTCGCCGAACTGGCGGGCGACCGTGATGACCTGGTCGCGCGGCACGCCGGTGATCTGTTCCTGCCAGGCCGGCGTGTACGGCGCGTTGTCGTCGTAGTCGGCCGCGCCGCTGCCCAGCCCGCGATCGATGCCGTACTGCGCGACCTGCAGGTCGAACACGGTCGCGACCAGCGCCTCGGTTCCGTCGGCCAGTCGCAGCCGCACGGCCGGCACCTTGGCGCGGTTCAACTCGCCCTGCTGCGCGTTGTTCGGGAAGTGCGGCGTATCGGCGCCGGCGAAGTAGGGAAACGCGACCTCGACGACTTCGTGCTTCTGGTCGTCCTCGAGCACCGAGAGCCTGAGCTTCACGTCGGCGCTGGTGCGCCCGTCCCGCGCCTCGAGGTTCCACTTGCCGACGTCGGCGCGGCCTTCCGCGCCCCAGCGGAAGCCGATCGAGCCGTTGGGCACGATCACCTGGCCGGTCGCGTCGAAGGCGACCGACTTCCACTCCGGGTTGTTGTCCTGGCCGAGCTTGTCGGCGAAGTCGCTGGCGCGGACGTAGCGGCCCGGCGCCAGGACCTTGCTGCCGTCGGCGAGCGGCGTTTCGTCGAGCCGCAGCAGCAATGGCAGGTCGGTGTAGCGGCGCGCGTAGTCGTCGAAGTACGCCGAACGCCTGTTGAAGTAGAACTCCTTCAGCACCACGTGGCCCATCGCCATCGCGAGCGCCGCGTCGGTGCCTTGCTTCGGGTGCATCCAGAGGTCGGCGAGCTTCGCGACTTCGGAGTAGTCGGGCGTGACGGCGACCGTCTTCGCGCCCTTGTAGCGGACCTCGGTGAAGAAGTGCGCGTCCGGAGTGCGCGTCTGCGGGACGTTGCTGCCCCACGCGATGAGGTACGTGCTGTTGTACCAGTCGGCGCTCTCCGGCACGTCGGTCTGCTCGCCCCAGATCTGCGGGCTGGCCGGCGGCAGGTCGCAGTACCAGTCGTAGAAGCTCATGCAGACGCCGCCGATCAGCGACAGGTAGCGGCTGCCGGCGGCATAACTGACCATGCTCATGGCCGGGATCGGCGAGAAGCCGATGACGCGATCGGGCCCGTGCGTTTTGATCGTGTAGACGTTGGCCGCGGCGATCAGCTGGTTGACCTCGTCCCACGAGCTGCGCACGAAGCCGCCCATGCCGCGGACCTTCTGGTAGTCACGCCGCGCGGCCGGGTCCTCGACGATGGTCGCCCACGCGTCGACCGGGGTTTTCGCCGTCTTCAGCGCGGTCCGCCAGCGCTCGAGCAGCCGCCCGCGCACCATCGGGTACTTCAGACGGTTGGCGCTGTACAGGTACCAGGAGTACGACGCGCCGCGGGCGCAGCCGCGCGGCTCGTGGTTGGGGAGGTCGGCGCGCGTGCGCGGGTAGTCGGTCTGCTGCGTCTCCCACGTGACGATGCCGCCCTTGACGTAGATCTTCCAGGAGCAGGAGCCGGTGCAGTTCACGCCGTGCGTGCTGCGCACGATCTTGTCGTGCGACCAGCGGTTCCGGTAGGCGTCCTCCCAGGTGCGGTCTTCGCCGGTCACCACGCCGTGGCCGTTGGCGAACGATTCCCTGGGCAGCGTGAAGTGCGTCAGTCGGTCGAGAAAGTGACTCATCGGGTGGTCTCCGCAGCGGGGATGTCAGGGGTTCTTCACGTACGCGTTGCGGCGCAGGTAGAACCACCAGTTCAGGATCAGGCACAGGGCATAGAAGATCGCGAAGCCGTACATCGCGTACTGCGGCGTGCCGGCCTTGATCTGCTCGCCGATGACGATGGGCGCGATGAACGAGCCGTAGGCGGCCACCGCCGAGGTCCACCCGAGCACCGGGCCGGCCTGCGTCCGGTCGTAGATCACGCCGATCGTGCGGAAGGTCGAGCCGTTGCCGATGCCGCTGGCGGCGAACAGCACGATGAACAGCCCGATGAACGGGAGGAAGTACTGCTCGGGCGTGGCCGAGGCGTATGCGAGCATCATCACGTAGCCCACGGCGGCCGACGCGGCCACCATGACCACCGAGATGACCTGCGTGACGATCGAGCCGCCGACCTTGTCGGAGATCCAGCCGCCCACCGGGCGGATCAGCGCGCCGACGAAGGGGCCGATCCACGCGTAGGTCAGCGCCGACGGCGCGTTCGGGTTCGGCATGTGCTTCAGCACGCCGTCGGGCCCGAGGACGTGGCTCTGGCCGAAGATCACGTTGATCGACAGCGGCAGCGCGTTGGAGAAGCCGATGAACGAGCCGAAGGTGACGATGTACAGCAGAGTCATCGACCAGGTGTGCTTGTCCCGGAAGATCTCGAACTGCTTCTTCAGGTTCGGCTTCATGTCGCCGAACGCCACCAGCTTCATCGCCAGCAGCGTGCCGACGATGATCAGCGGCATCGCGACCCACATGTTCAGCAGCCCGAGTCCCGTGGGCTTCGGCAGGTACAGGTACAGGCCGACCGCGGCCGTGACCATCGCGACGCCGTACAGCAGCAGGATCTTGCCGAGCGCCGCGGCCGTGGAGCCGATGTTCGGCGAGACGGTCAGCAGGTTGTTCATGCCGAACCAGCCGGCGAAGGCCAGCGGCACCAGCAGCACGAGCCAGATGTAGCCGGCGTTCTGGATGTAAGTGGGCGTGCCCGCCGGGATCTTCCCGATCAGCGTGCCCGAGGGCTTCACCAGCGTCATCGGGTCGCCGCCGAGCGACATGAACACCGCCGCGGTCATCACCAGCGGGATCAGGATCTGCATCGTGGTCACGCCGAAGTTGCCGAGCCCGGCGTTGATGCCGAGCGCCGTGCCTTGCAGCCGCTTCGGGAAGAACGTGTTGATGTTCGACATCGAGCATGCGAAGTTGCCGCCGCCGATGCCCGACAGCAGCGCCATGAACTGGAACACCCACAGCGGCGTGTTCTTGTCGCTGAGCGCGATCCCGGTGCCGAGCGCCGGAATCATCAGCAGCGCCGTCGTCAGGAAGATCGTGTTGCGCCCGCCCGAGATGCGGATGAAGAACGAGGCCGGGATGCGCAGCGTGGCGCCGGACAGTCCCGAGATCGCCGCCAGCGTGAACAGTTCGGCCTGCGAGAACGCGAACCCGAGGTTCGCCATCTGCACCGTGATGATTCCCCACATCAGCCAGACCGCGAAGCCGCACAGCAGGCTCGGGACGCTGATCCAGAGGTTTCGGTTGGCGATCTTCCTGCCCGTGGACTCCCAGAACGCGTTGTCCTCGGGGCGCCAGTCGACGATGTCGACCCGGCTGGTGGGTCGCGGCGCGGCGGCGGACGAGTTGACTGACATCGTGACTTCCCCTTTTCTCGTTCTCTTGGATCAGGCGGCAGGCTTCGGCGCGCGGCCGACGACGTCGCGCGTGCTGACCTCGGTGCGGTACATCCAGATCAGCGAGACCCAGACCACGCCGTACATCAGCATGAAGGCGCTCGAGCGCACGCCGGTGAGGTCGAGCAGCGCGCCGAACATCACGGGCAGCACGAAACCGCCGAGGCCGCCGGCCAGGCCGACGATTCCGGAGATCGTCCCGATGTTGGTCGGGTAGTCGTCGGCGATGTACTTGAACACGCTCGCCTTGCCGAAGGCCCACGCCACGCCCAGCACCCCCATCAAGGCGGTGAACGTCCAGACGTTGTGCGCCAGCGTGAACGTGTACGGTCCGTTGACCGTGGTGACCGTGTAGCTGGTCGTGGGATACGACAGCAGGAACAGGCAGATCCAGCTCACCCACATGACCCACCAGGTCACCTTGTGCGCGCCCCACTTGTCCGACATCCAGCCGCCGATGGCGCGCAGCACGCCGCCCGGCAGCGAGAAGCACGCGGCGAGCAGGGCGGCGATGCGGATGTCGAGGCCGAACTCGCCGACGTAGTAATTGACCATCCACAGCGACAGCGCGACGTAGCCGCCGAACACGATCGAGTAGTACTGGCAGTACTTCCAGACCGCCGGATCGCGCAGCACTTCGAGCTGGCGCCGGTAGGTGACGTGTCCCGGGACCAGGTGCTTCGGGTCGCTGTACGTGAAGAACCAGAACGCGATCGCGGTGACCAGCATCGCCACGGCGTAGACCTGCGGCACCATCGCCCAGCCGAACGCGACCACGAGGGCCGGCGCGACGAACTTGGTCACGGCCGCGCCGGAGTTCCCGGCGCCGAAAATCCCCATCGCGAAGCCCTGGTTCTTCTTCTCGAACCAGCGCGCGACGTACGGCGTGCCGACCGAGAACGAGCCGCCGGCCAGCCCGACGAACAGGCCCAGCACCAGGAAGTGCCAGTACGCGGTCGCATAGGTGAGCAGCCAGATCGGCACGACGGTGGAGATCATCAGCAGGAAGAAGACGATCCGGCCGCCGAACTTGTCGGTCCACATGCCCAGCGGCACGCGGATCAGCGAGCCGGTCAGCACCGGAGTCGCGGTGAGCAGCCCGAACTGCGTGGCGTTCAGGTCGAGCATCTTCTTGATCGGGATGCCGATCACCGCGAACATCATCCAGATCGCGAAGCACACCGTGAACGCCAGCGTGCTCATCACGACCACGGACCACTGCCGGGCCCGCAGGCTGGTGCCTGGCCGTGCGTTCCTGCCCCCCACTGCCGCCATCGCGGTCTCCTCGAGAACTCTGCGCTGGCGTGCAAGCTAGATGCCGAAAGGGTCTTTTTCATGACCCACATCAAGCCGCGCCGGACGTTTGATCGTCAGAGGAAACCGCCGCTACTCCCACGGGGGTAGACGCGGAGAACAGAGGGGGCGGATCAGAAGTCGGCGAGAGGTAGGAGCCGGTCCGGCGCCATTTGCGCCGACGGCCGCGCGGTGCGAACTTCGGTGGGAAAATGAACGCATGAACCCGCTGATTGCCCTGCGGCGCGTGTGGTCAGACTCGACGCTGGTCCGCGTCGGGATCGTGCTGTCGGTCGTCGCGCTGCTGGCGCTGTCGGTGATCGTCGCCGCCACGGTCTTCACCGAGCAGTCGACCGGCAAGGCGAGCGCGATCAACGTCGCCGGTTCGCTGCGCATGCAGTCCTACGCGCTGTCGACCCGCGTAGCCGACACGCGTGGCGCTGCCGAGGACCGGCAGAGGTCCGCCGAGGACGCGATCAAGGAGTTCGAGCGGCGGCTTAAGAGCCCGTCGCTGCTCGGCGGCATCCCGGACGACGGCGCGAATCCCGTGCACCGGATCTACTCGGGCATCGTCATCGACTGGGAGTCGCGCATCGCGCCGCTCGCGCGCCACGCGGTCGACGACGAGGCCGCGCGCGCGGAGTTCCTGACGACGATCCCGAACTTCGTCTCGAAGGTCGACGTGCTGGTGCGCCAGATCGAGACCGACCTCGAGGGCCGCATCCAGAAGCTGCGGCTGCTGCTCGGCATCGGGTTCTTCGTGATGATGATGCTGGTGGTGGCGGCGCTGTTCCTGCTGAACATCGAGGTGTTCCAGCCGATCGCGCGCCTGGCCGAGGCGGCGAAGCGCGTGCGCACCGGAGATTTCCACGTCCGCGCGGAGAGCACCGGCGCGGACGAGATCGGCCAGCTCGGGCAGGCGTTCAACTTCATGGTCGACGACCTGGCACGGCTGTACGGCTCGCTCGAGAAGCAGGTCGCGGAGAAGACGCGCGACCTCGAGCGCCGCAACGAGTCGCTCGGGCTGCTGTACGAGACCACCCGGATGCTGGCCGAGAAGCCAGTCGACTCCGAGTCGCTGACGCGGGTGCTGTCGCTGGTGCGGCAGGCGCTCGGCGTCGAGAGCGGCGCGATCTGCTCCATCCACGGCGACAGCGCGCGCGGCATGCCGCTGGCGCGCGACGAGTCGACGGTGAAGGCCTGCCGCGGCGTGGAGTGCCACAACTGCGCGGACGGCGGGCGCGTCACCTGGCGCACCGAGCCGGGCGAGACCGGCGAGAGGCGCATCCTGGGCATCCCGCTGGTGGAAGGCGGCGTGTCCTACGGGGTGATGCCGCTCGTGCTGCCGCCGGGCAAGGGGCTCGAGGTTTGGCAGCTCGAACTGGCCGAGACGATGGGGCGGCACATCGGCGGCGCGCTCGCTTCGGCCGAGCGTCGCGACGAGCACCGCCGCCTCGGCGTGCTCGAGGAGCGCGCGGCGATCGCGCGCGAGCTGCACGACTCGCTGGCGCAGTCGCTGTCGTACACGAAGATCCAGCTCGCCCGGCTGGCGGCGTCCATCGAGCACGAGGGGCACTCGCTGCAGTCGATGAACGTGCTGATGGAACTGCGCGAAGGCATCAACAGCGCCTACCGCGAACTGCGTGAACTGCTTACCACGTTCCGGCTGGGGCTGGGCGAAGAGGGCTTTGCCGGCGCGCTGCGCGACACGGTGGCCGAATTCGAACGCCGATCGGGCGTGCACGCGGCGCTGGACAATGACCTGCTGAAGGTGGAGCTGTCCGCCAACGAACAGGTGCACGTGCTGCAGGTCGTGCGCGAGGCCCTGACCAACATCGAGCACCACGCCCACGCGCGCCATGCCTGGGTGTCGCTCGAGCGGGGCGCGGGCCATTCGATCGCGGTGTCGATCGAGGACGACGGCGTCGGGATCAGGGACGAGCGGTCGCCGCGCGGCCACTTCGGGCTGTCGATCATGCGCGACCGCGCCCAGTCCGTCGGCGGTCAGCTGGCGATCGAGCGCCGCCAGCCGACCGGCACCCGCGTCCGCCTCGTCTTCAATGCGCAGACCGCCTTCGGCACCGCCGCGCACGCCGAATCCGCCACATCCGTCGAGAGTCCGCGATGACGACCCGTCACACCATCCTCGTGGTCGACGACCACCCGCTGTTCCGCCGTGGAGTGATCCAGTTGCTGCAACTCGAGCCGAGCTTCGACGTCGTCGGCGAGGCAGGCGACTACGAAGCCGCGGTCCGGATCGCGAGGGAAAAGGAGCCGGACCTGACGCTGCTCGACCTCAACCTGAAGGGCAGCGGCGGCCTCGAGATCCTGTCGGCCCTGAAGGAAGAGGACCCGTCGCGCCGCGTGGTGATGCTGACCGTGTCCGACGCGCCGGAGGACTTGATGGCGGCCATCCGTGCGGGCGCCGACGGTTACCTGCTGAAGGACATGGAGCCCGAGCAGCTGCTCGGTCGCGTGCGCGACGCGCTCGAGGGCCGGACCGTCATCAGCGACGCGCTGACGGCGGCGCTCGCCAGCGCGTTGCGCGACGAAGCCCGCGGCGAGCGTCGCGACGTGCGCGACCTCACCGACCGCGAGCTCGCCGTGCTGAAGTGCCTCGCCGGCGGGCAGAGCAACAAGGTCATCGCGCGCAACCTGTCGATCACCGAGGGCACGGTGAAGGTGCACGTGAAGCACCTGCTGAAGAAGCTCGGTTTCCGCTCGCGCGTCGAGGCGGCCGTGTGGGCCTCCGAACAGGGGCTGCGCGCGGCGGTCTGAGACGCGTTTCAGATCCGCTGCGTGAGTGGCGCGGCAGTCGCCGACCGCGCATTTGGCACGGGTGCTGCACGCGCGTCATCGGAGCGTTGTCGCTTGATCGCTTGATCGCTTGGTCACCTGCGCGTCGCCCGCGCTTCGGGGCACCGCGACTCCGCGCGACTCGGCGGCGGGCGGCGGTGCCTGCTGTACCTCCTGCGGGCCCGCAGCTTTCGGAGTGAGGCCCGCGTGTGCTCGCGCAGTGTGCCTTCCGGCGGATGGAGTGCCCGGCCCGCCGCCCGGCTGACTGGCCACGCCCGCCGCCTGAGCCGCGCTCCGCGCGGTACCCCGCACCACGGCCGGCGCGCCGCGCTGTGTGGATGCAGCCCCCGCCTACCCAAGCCACGTGCTCGGTTCCCAGTGCCCCGTCACCGCGAGGCGCCTGGGCGGACGGCGGTGTGCCTCGCGCAGCGGGCGTCAGGCGGCGGGCGTGCCAGGCGCGCCAGGGCGGCGGGCCGGGAAGCGAATGGCCGGAAGGCACGACGCACGAGTTCCTGCCACCGCCAGCCCGAAAGCTGCGCGCCCGCAGGGAACTGCCTCCGCCGAATGACGCCCGCCGCGACGGCCGCGGAGTCGAGGCACGCCGCCGGCCGATCAGGCGCAAGAGACGATACGACCGACCAGGCGCAGGAGAGGACGCAACCGCTCAGGCGCAGGAGAGGACGCGACCACCCAAGCGCAGCGATTGGCACTCTCCGCCCTCGAGTGCTTTTGTCTTTCGACCGGCTTTTTGCAGAATCTGGCAGGCGACTTGCTTGTATACCTTTTGCATTCCGCTTGCGTTTGAAGCAGTGAGCGGACCAAAGGAGGGTTCCATGAGCCTGCCAGCGACGATCCCCGCACCGCCGATTTCCATCGCCGGCTTCAAGGATGTCTATCGCGTTCCGCGTGTCGAGGAGGCGCTGAGCGAGTTGCAGGAACTCGGCGCGGGCGCCAGCGAGGCGCTGCGCGCGACGTACGTCCGCATGATCCGCACCGGCGGGCAGCGCTTCGTGATCAAGCCGTCGGCGCTGCCCGACATCGACGCGCTGATCGGCGAGCTGCCCAACTTCGAGGAGCCGCTGGAGGACATCCGCAAGCAGCTCGCGCTCTGCCTGTCGTCGGACGATCCGCTCGAACTCGAGCCGATCCTGCTGCTCGGCGATCCCGGCATCGGCAAGACCCACTTCGCGCGGCGCCTGTCGAAGCTGCTCGGCACCGGCTACAACTTCATCGGGATGAGTTCGCTGACGGCGGGCTGGATCCTCTCCGGCGCGTCGGCGCAGTGGAGGAACGCGAAGCCGGGCAAGGTGTTCGACGCGCTCGTCAACGGCGACTACGCCAACCCGGTGATCGTGGTCGACGAGATCGACAAGACGGGCGGCGACGCCCAGTACGACCCGCTCGGGAGCCTCTACACGCTGCTCGAGCACGACACCGCGGCCGAGTTCATCGACGAGTTCGCCGAGGTGCCGATCGACGCTTCCGACGTGGTCTGGATCGCGACGGCGAACGACGCGCGCTCGATCCCGGAGCCCATCCTCAACCGGATGAACGTCTACGCGATCGACGCCCCGGACGAGGAGGGCGCGCGGCGGATCGCGCGGAGCATCTACGCCGAGCTGCGCAGCGAGCACGCGTGGGGCCGCGCGTTCCCCGAGGAACTCGGCGGCGAGAGCCTCGACCGGCTCGGGCGCATGAAGCCGCGCGAGATGCGCCGCATGATGCTGGCGGCGTTCGGCAACGCGAAGCTCGCGGGACGCAACGAGGTGCTGCCCGAGGACATCACCGACGACCGGGCGGCGAAAAAGGCCCGGATCGGTTTCTGACGGGGGCACGCCCGCCCGCGCGTGGTGCGATCCGCACCTTGCCGCGGCGCTAGTTCGCAGGCGGCCTCTTTCTCGCTTCCTCGGCGGCAACGCGCTTGTACACCGGCCCCCAGATGGGGTGGCCGACCTCCGCATCGGTCAGCCGGAAGCCCGGATCCGCGGCAAAGGCGGCGCGGAATGCGGCTTCGCAATCGACGGGCCGGTTGTAGGCGCAGGCGATGAACGCCAGGTGCTTGTTCGCCATCGCGATGTCGTGGCGGTCCCCCAGGCCGTCGGACAGCGCGCGTCGGAACAGCGTCTCGGCGCGCTCGTGCTGGCCTTCCTCGTATAGGCGCATCGCGTTCAGGAAGGCACGCTCGGCCGGCTGCTCGTAGAGCCGGGCGATGCTCGCCGTGGGCTGGGGCGGAGGCGAAGGGGGCGTGGTCGCGCAGGCCGCGACCAGCGTCGCGGCTGCGCAAGCCAGGAGGACTCGGGTGCGCGCCATGCCGCGAGACTACTGGAAACCGAACCGGCCACTGCGCTCGAAACGGAGGTGGAAACCGGGCTTCAGTCGGGGCTGGCGACGGCGCGCGGACCGGCTGCCCGATGGGCCACCGTCACCGCTGTCGGCGTTGCCCGCCGCGGCTAGAAGCGATGTTGCAGGTGGACCTTCTCGCCCGGCTTCAGCTCGATGCGGGCGATGAAGGGCTCGAACGAGCCGTTGCGGATCTCGATCGTGTGCGGCCCCGGCGGCAACGTGACCTGGGTCAGCGGCGGCGACACGCCCTGCACGGAGCCGTCGACCACGACCTCGCCCCACGGCGCGACGGCGACCGTCACCGTGCCATCGCGGACAGGGATGGGTTCGACCCGCTTGCGCGCGGCGGCCTTGCTTTCCGCCTTCGTCGCGTCCGCACCGTTCGTCGCGGTCGACGAGGGCGCGGCGTCGACGGCCGGCGGCGGCGGCACCATCGGCGGGACGATCGGCACCGGCGTCGCCGTTTCGGTCGCGGCCGGTGCCGGCCCGCGCTGCGGCATGAACAACGCGACGCCGCCAACGCCGAGCAGCGCGAGCAGTGCGACTCCGAAGAAGAGTGGGCCGCGCGACGGCGCGGGCACCGCCGCGTGCGGGGTTGCCGCGGCACTGGTGGAATCGACCGACGCGGGGCGCGAGCCGTCGACGAACTCGGCCAGCGCGTTGCGCAGATCCGACGCCTTCTGGTAGCGATCGGCCGGGTTCGGGGACATCGCCTTGCGGACGATCTGCGCGAGCGCCGGCGGCGTGTCGGGGCGGATCTTCTCCACGGGTTTGGGCACGCCGTCCATGACCCGGTCGAGCGTCTCGTCGACGGTGCGGCCATCGAAGGCGCGCCGGCCCGCGAGCAGCTCGTAGAGGATCGTGCCGAGCGAGAAGATGTCGCTGCGGGCGTCGAGCGACTCGCCCCTGGCCTGCTCCGGCGACATGTAGTTCGGCGTGCCGACCAGCTGCCGGGTGCCCTTCGGCATCGGCTCGGAAACCGGCGCGAGCGCGGTGCCGAAGTCGAGCAGCTTCGGCTTCAGGTCGCGCGACAGGAAGATGTTGCTGGGCTTGATGTCGCGATGCACCAGTCCGCGCTTGTTGGCGTAGTGGATGGCATCCGCGACGCGCATCATCATCGCGGCTGCCTGCCGCGGGTTCAGCCGGCTGCCGCTCGCCAGGTACTCGTGCAGGTCCTGGCCGTGCAGGCGCTCCATCGCGATGTACGCCAGCGTGTCCGTCTTGTCGGCGTCGTAGATCGTCACGATGCCGGGGTGGCTCATCCCGCCGGCCGACTTGGCTTCCCGCAGGAAGCTCGCTTCGACCTGGGTGCGGAACCGCTCCTCGCTCGCGAGGGGGATGATCTTGATCGCGACTTCGCGTCCGAGGACGGGATCGTGCGCCGAGTAGACGACGCCGTACGAGCCGCGCCCGATCTCGTTGAGCACCGTGAAGCGGCCGATCGTCCGCGGCGGCACGGGCACGGGCGGCGCGGCCTGCGGGAGGGTGGCGGTCATCGGCTCGGACATGGGCCAATGATTATGTCACTCGGTGATCGTGCGCCGATCGCCCGAAAAGGCGTGTTGCCCCGCAACGCGGAGCGTCAGCGCGAGAAGACGATCCGCTCGTTGCGCAGCAGGCGGGCCTGCGCGCCCAGCGCAAGCACCGTGATGCCGATCGCCATGGCCGCCGGCACCAGGACGTCGGCGGCGCCGACGGCTTCGCCGCGCAGCGCCCGCATCATCACCACCTGCTGCGCCATCGCCGGAACGAAGAGCTGCCAGGTGGCATCGCGCACCGACAGGAACAGCGGGATCACCGGCGCGAAGTTCACCAGCATCGTCAGGTAGCTGGCGTAGGTCTGCGCTTCCTTGTGGCTGCGGCCGTAGGTGGCGGCGAACATGTTGACCGCGGCGATCATGGCGGCGAACGGCAGCAGCATCGCCAGGAACAGCACGGACTCCGCCGCGCCGAACTGCATCAGCGCCGACAGGCTCTCGCTCGGGATGAACACCATCGCGCCGCGGAAGCCGACCAGCGTCAGCACGACCACCGCGGCCGAACATGCGGCAACCACGGCCCACTTGCCGAGCACGATCGCCGGCGTCGACACCGGGTTCATCAGCAGCGGCTCCAGCGATCCGCGTTCGCGCTCGCCCGCCGTGACGTCAATGGCGACGCTGATCGCGCCAACCACCGCGCCGAGCAGCGCGAGCCACGGGACGAGGAACAGCAGCTGCGCGCCGCGCGACTTGCCGGCCGCCAGGTTGATCTCCTCGACGTCCACCGGACTGAGCACCTGCAGCCCGACGCCGCGCGCGATCAGGCGCTGGCTGCCCAGTTCGCGGCTGAACGCGCGCAGCATGCCGAGCGTGGCGCGCGCCGGGCCCTGGCTGCGGCTCGACGTGTCGTCGAAGACCACGTCGAGGCGGACGGACTCCCCGCGCCGGAGCCTCGCTTCGAAGTCCGGCGGCACGACGACGACCGCGTTCTGCAGCTCGCCCGAGCGCACCAGTTCGCGGAAGTCGGCGGGCGCCTCCTTCACGGTCCCGCCCGCGCGCTGGATGAAGTTGGCCAGCGTCGGCGCGGCGGCGCCGCCGGCGAGAAAGACCTCGCGCCGGGCGACGTTCTCCTCGACGCTCGCCACGAACTTCGACAGCAGCAGCAGCGAGATCGGCCCGGCGAGGATCGAGCTGACGAGGACGACCATCCACGTCCGCCGGTCGCGCAACGCGTCGGCGAGCTCCTTGCGGAAGACGATCCACGCGGTCATGCGGCACGTTCCCCGTGCGCCGGATACGCGAGGGCGACGAACGCGTCCTCGAGCGTCGCCGCCCCGGCCGTCGCCCGGATCATCTCGGCGGTGCCGCGCGCCACGGTGCGTCCGTGGGCCACGATCACGATCTCGTCGGCGAGTTGCTCGACCTCCTGCATGATGTGGGTCGAGATGACGATGCACTTGCCCGCTGCGCGCAGGTGCTGGAGCAGCCGGCGCAGCGCGCGCGTGGACACGACGTCGAGTCCGTTGGTCGGCTCGTCGAGGATCAGGTGCTGCGGATCGTGGATCAGCGCGCGGGCGAGCGCGACCTTCATTCGCTCGCCGGTCGAGAAGCCTTCGATGCGGCGATCGAGCAGGGCGCCCATGTCCAGCAGGTCGGCGATCATCGCCAGGCGCTGGTCGCCGTCGGCGCGCGGCACTTGCCGCAGGTCCGCGTAGTAACGGACGTTCTCGCGCGCGGTCAGCCGCGCGTAGAGCCCGCGCGCGTCCGACAGCATGCCGAGCTGCGCCCGCACGGCGTGCGGGTCGGCCGCGACGTCGACGCCGCCGACGCGCGCGTGGCCGCGATCGGCGCGGACCAGGCCGGCGACGACGCGCATCGTGGTGGTCTTGCCGGCGCCGTTGGGGCCCAGCAGCGCGGTGATGCGGCCGTCGAGCGCCGTGAAGCCGATGTCCTCGACCGCGACCACGCGCGCGCGCCGGCCCTCGACGCGCGCGTCGAACTGCTTGGCGAGGTGTTCGACTTCGATCATCGCGCCGGTTCCTTCGCGGTCGCCGATGCCGCCGCGCGCGTGGGGTCGATCGGTTCGAAGAACGTCGAGGCCGGCAGGCGGGTCAGGCAGGCGGCGTCGACCTTGTCGAAGCCGGCGTCGCGGATGAAGCGCGCCAGTTGCGTCGGCGCGCAGCCGTTCGTGCTGACGATGTGGCCGAGATACGGGGCCACGATGTGGCGCGCGTTGCCGAGCTGCTCCGCCACGCGGGCGCCGTGGCGCGGCGGAGTGGCCGGATCGAGCCCGCCGGACAGCACCAGCACCGGCGTCCTGCTGGCCGGGATCTCGTAGAACCCGGGCGGCACCGGGCGCGACGGGACGCCCTTGCAGGCGCGCTCGTAGACGTCGAGGAAGGCGTTGCCGAACCGGGTGACCGCGATCTTCGCGCGCTGCCCGGCGTCGACCCGCGGCATGTCCTCCGCGCACACCACGGCGAAGTGCATGCCGGCCGCGAAGTTCTCGTTGATGCCGCCCGCGACGGCGGCGCTCAGG
>Ga0209253_10002731_pt1 | contig 15598 bp, 12 predicted proteins | sample FrelakmetBRP12BR_FD_187145 | JGI IMG/M metagenome (GOLD analysis project Ga0209253, IMG submission 187145) | Freshwater lake sediment microbial communities from the University of Notre Dame, USA, for methane emissions studies - BRP12 BR (SPAdes)... | ecosystem: Environmental > Aquatic >...
GTTTTTGCAGGAAGACCGGATCAATCCACCGCCGAAGGAGGCAATCCTCTTCATCGGAAGTAGTATCTTCAGGCAATGGACGAATCTCAAAGAACAGATGGCGCCGCTGCCGGTATTCAACAGGGCCTTCGGCGGTTCGAGGACAGAGGACATCCTCACCCATATGGATAAGGTCGTCCTCCCCTACAAACCCCGCATTATTGTCTATTACTGCGGCAGCAACGACATCAACGGCGGCGAGCCGTCAACGGCTATTTTCGGCAGGACGAGGGTATTTTTCGAAAGGGTGCATGCAGAACTTCCGGAGACGCGCATCCTGTACGTATCCATCAACCGGTCACCACAGAAACAGGACCGGTGGGATGTCGTCGATTCTACAAACGCCATGGTGAAGCAATACTGTTCAACCGCCGGTTATCTGGGATTCATCGATGTGAATCCGGTGCTGTTTGACCGCGAGGGAAAGCCACGCACGGAGTTGTATCAACCGGATCTCCTCCATTTCAAAGACACGGCATATGTTGAGTTTGCCGCTGTCATCAAACCGGTGGTCGAACAGGCCTGGTTCAAGCGATAGTGTTATGGCGATTCCCGGAGATCGGGGGCGCCGGCGGAGCCAGGGCGCTTCCGGCGCCGGTTGCTTCCTTCACGGAGAGTTGATATATGAGAGGTTCCCTCGATCCAGAACCCGATTCAGAAAGTCCTTTCGACACTGTCCGCGCACAGGGTACGCGCCCTGTTGATAGGCGGCCAGGCCTGAGCGCCACCCTCACATAAACCACTCTTTCCGTCCGTACACCGCATCCCCGAACCGCCTCATAAACGCCATCTCTTCGTCGCTGAGCGCCCCTTTTCTGACGGCGGCGATGTTCTCATTGAATTCCGCCAATGAACGGGGGGCGGTGAGCACAACCCCCACAGCGGGATTGTTCAGCACAAATCGGTATGCCATGCCTGCCGTGGGAACCGGCTGATCTGCGGGCCATCCCTTTGGCCGGCTCAGAAGGCGGGTCCAGCGTGTGGAAGTGTAACTCACTATGCCGGGATTGTGCGTTGTCAGGTGCGGGAAGATATCCGTTTCCGCACCCCGGTGCGCGGCATTGTACCGGATCATCAGAACGTCCAGAATCCCCTCCCGCGCCAGCTGGCCGGCGAATTTCCGGTCGTGCGTGGAGATGCCGATCCAGCGGGCCTTCCCTTCCTCGCGCAGTTTCACCATCTCATCCAGAACACGCGGGGGCAACTCTTTCGGCTTCATCACGCCGAGGAACATCAACACATCCAGATATTCGGTCCCGAATTGCCGGAGCCGCTTTTCCAGGGACTTACGCGGACTCGAATACGAGAAGATGTAGTTGTAGGCGCCCGTGGCCAGAGCAATCTTCTCCCTTTTCGTTTTCATCACTTCGCGGAGCGCCTTGACCATCTGGGAATCGAAGCCATAGGCGAAAAAGTAGTTCACACCCTCATCCACCGCACGAAAAACTGTCTCCCGGCCCGGACGATATGAGGCGGAAAGTCCCAGGCGAAAAACCGGCCGGCCTGTACGACCGAGGCTCGTGTGGAGGTAATCCTGATTCATGGCGCGCAACTCGCGGACTATTTCTCAACGACATGAAGGAGCTGGAACTCCGCAATCGTCGCGCCCTCCCCGGGCGGAGGTTTGCCCGGGTAGGATACAACGTTGTGCCGATTCTCTCCGATAATGAACTTCTTGACAACCAGGCGCACCATCCTGCTTTCAACCGCAGGGAACTGCCCGGAATATGTCGATCCTATACTGGTACCCTTGAAAACCGTTTTCCATTCGTCACCGTGCAGGTACTGCAGCTCAAATGACTGTATGTGGGCCTCATAGGGTTCAATAAGAACTACTGAATTGAAACGCCTTGGCACGCCCAGATCGACAGTCAGGGTTGGTTCCTTGTCGTCGGTTCTTGGCAGCCAACGGGTATTGGGATCCTCGTCGACGGCATATTCTGCAAGATACTCAACCCGGTTGTCAAACAGGCTTGATCCCTTCGCCGGCCTGTAACCGGTAAGCGTCTTGAGAGTTGGCAGGAGAGCCGGATTGTCTATCACTCTCTTCAGTTCCATCAGGCGAACAACGAGATTCTGCGGGATCTGACCCGAGAGGTCGGGCGGCACATCCAGCAACAGGTTGGCCCCCCGTGTGATGGTCTGATCGTACCAGTAGTAAAGCGTTCGGACCGATTTGGTGACGTCACCCGGCATCCAGAACCAATTCTGGTTGATCGTCTGGCACACTTCCATGGGAATGTAATACTTCTTTCCGTTGACCTCGCGTACCGGATTGTGACCCGGAACCGGCGGCAGTGTACGTTCTCCGTTGGTGATATCGGCCGGGAAGCTGTATTTGGTCGACCCGTCGGTGAAACCGTTGTTGCAGGTCACCAGACATTCAGGCTGATGCTTCTTGACGACGGCATAGAGTTCTGACCGCTGGGCCGGTTGAAGTACGCCCGGAATATCGATCCAGAGCTCCACGAGCCCGGCATAGATGGTAACGATTTCCGTGATATGATCCTTCGTCAACTGGAAGTACTCGTCCTTCGATGAGATGGGCTGATTGTGATCGTCCCACAGGCAGTAGTACAAAGCGGGTTTGATGCCGTACTTCACACAGCTCTTCATGAATTCGGCCACGATATCCGTTGCGCATCCTGATGAAGCAACGTCATAGTCGTACTCTTTACCTTTCCAGTGTACTTTGCTGTCCCACAGGCAGAACCCGCCGGTATGTTTTGCGGTGAGTATGGCATACTTCATCCCGGCATCCCTGGCCGTGCGGATCCACTGATCCACATCAAGCCGGTCCGGCTTGAAGGCGGCCGCGGGCATGCGACCATTGTCATACTCGGCACCGGCATACGTATTCATATTGAAATGGATGAACATCCCGTATTTCAGTCGCTCCCATGCTGCCACTTCACTTTGTGAGGTTGCCGGTTCCGGTTGTGCGACGAGTGCAGGAGGGAGAGAGAGCAGGCAAAGCAACACAGCAGCGTTCCACATCCACAGGGTCTTCATGCGAGAGGAGTCCTTGCTCAAGAGAGCTTCCGGAATGGGGTCCGGCGTAGAACGGCTTGCGAGTGGAGTACATCTACGTGTTCGCAAGGGCCTGGCCGGCATGTACGTGCTTGCCAGTTGGACCAATATACGCAGCAGTGAGGAGAAAAACCGGGAGCCGAGGTTCCTTCTTCGTGGCCGGAGCATGGTGGAAGAAACCGACAGTGATTTCCGTTCTTGATTTCCTCACCATTTTGTGTATTTTGGGATATACAGAGACTCACCACAGAGCCGTGAAGGACCACCCCATCATGCGCATTCTCATAGTAGAAGACGATCCGACGAGCAGCCTTGTCCTGGCCACCTTTCTTGCGCCTGTGGGTGAAGCGCAAATCGCCAAGGATGGTGGGGCCGGCCTCTCGGCATTCCGCGATGCCCTTCACGCCGGCACCCCATTTGATCTCGTCTGCCTCGATATCATGATGCCGGTTCTCGACGGTCAGACCGTCCTCAAGGAGATCCGCGCGCTGGAGACGGAGCATCGTGTGCCGGCGGGAAAAGAAGTCAAGGTGATTATGACCACTGCGCTCGGTGACAAGCTCAATGTGGTCGAGGCGATTCCCCGCTGTGATGCATACCTGACAAAACCCATCGACCGCGCACAGCTGATGTTCTATGTGAAGAAGTTCGGGCTGCTGGGCCGGGAGCAGTCGCCGGATGGCACACAGCCGGACAAGCACCGCACTCCCAGGGACTACCCGGGGAAGGGTGAGAAGGACGAGCCCTGAGTGGGATAGACTTCAGAAACTGTACAGACCGGTAAACATGAAGCCAAATTGGTGGGTCCGGCTCGCCGGTTCGTAGATCCATGCCTCCTGCCTGCCCAGAATGACATGCGGCGATTCATTGCTTTTGCCGATCGCTGAATACTCATACCAGAACGTCAAACCCGCTCCCCACCCGGACGCTGTTCTGTACCCTACCGGGGCTGCGACATACCACCCGGGGAGGTTACCGAGTGTGAGTGTAGGATTATTGTACTGCTCGAGCCGGATGTAGATGCTCCCTGACACCATGATATGCATTGCCACATCGAGCCCGACCAGCCAGTTCCGGCCGATTTTCATATCCCCTTTCACACCGATGGGCAGATAACTCCAGGAGTAATCTTCCATGTACCCCATCAGGTCATTGTGGCCGGACAGGTCGCGTCTCCAGAATCGATAGCCATAGCCGGTGTACGGGATGAGGTCAACGGAGGAATTCCCGACGTTGTGAAATACGTAGCCGGCATCACACTCGAATCGCGAAAACCAGTTCTGTGTGGTCTCTGTGAAATCGGTTGATCGGCCGAACGCGTCTGTTTCGTTCGACCCGTACTCCGTCTCGCTGGGAGAGAAATCGAATTGGACTCTTCCGTACAGCGGCAGATCCGTTCCCCCTTTGAATGTGTACCGCAATGCCATTCCGTAAATCCAGCCGCTTTCCGTGCTCTTGCCGGGCGGTGGAAAATCTTCTTTGTAGTCAAATGAATTGAGTATTATTGATAGCGCTGCGCTGTGTTCTGGCGCAACGGTCTTCGTTTTTATGTTCGGCGGAGCGGCGTGCGCGGGACATGTCGAGAGAAGAAGGGCAACGAGGGCGTACTGCGGCTTCATGTATTCTCCGGTCTCTTTCCGCGATCAGCAGTGACCATCAGGGCATTGCAGCGTGAGAGGAATCTGTCTCCCGGTGAATCAGAATCGCTGATCACTTCAGACCGAGTTCTTTGCACATCCGGAAGAAGTTCGAAGGCGCCAGGCCGAGCTTCTCCGCCGCGTTCGAATCGGAATTTGAAATACTCCGGACATACTTGAAGTAATTGGTGCGAAAAATCCGTTCCATCTCTCTCAATGGAAGAACCTGACCACCGCCGAATTCCTTCAAACCTCCGGGCTCTTCTTTGCGCAACGGATTCTTCAGAATCATGGGATCACTCACATCCTTCGCAGTGATCTTCCCCTCGCAGTTCAACACCAGGCGCTGCGCGACATTCCGGAGTTCGCGCACGTTGCCCGGCCATCTGTAATTCATCAGGATCCCTTTCGCCCGGGGCTCAACCTCTCGAACCGGAATGTTCATGTCGGCACTGAAATACTCCAGAAAGTAGTCGAAGAGTAAAAGAATGTCATTGCCCCGATCCTTCAATGGCACCAGATCGAGGGGGATGACATTGAGGCGATAGTACAAATCCTCCCGGAACCGCCCTTCAGACACCTCTTTGGAAAGATCCTTGTTGGTCGCCGCCACAATACGGACGTTGACCGCCATCCTCTCCGTGCGGCCGAGTTTTTCGATTTCTCCCTCCTGGATCACGCGCAGCAGCTTCACCTGGAGGGCAGGCGGAAGTTCGGACACTTCATCCAGAAAGATCGTGCCATTGTTTGCCACTTCGAAGAGTCCGGGTTTCGCGCCGACAGCACCCGTAAAGGCACCTTTTTCGTAACCAAACAACTCGCTCTCGATCAGCCCCTCAGGGATCCCGCCGCAATTGATGGGAACGAATGTCTCAAACCGGCGTTTGCTCTTCAGGTGGATGTTCCAGGCGACAAGCTCTTTTCCTGTCCCCGAGGAGCCGCTGATGAGCACGCCGGCGTCGCTGCGTGCAAACTTCTCGATGGCTTCCTTGAGCTGCACCATCGGCTTTGATTCACCCAGGATCTTCTTCGCCTCCAGCAGTGCCTCGATACTCTTCATCAACCGCTTGTCGGATCGTTGTTTGAGCTTTTCGAGCCGTTTCTTCTCGTACGCGTTACATATGCTGAGGATGAAGTCCGTCGGTTGATAGATGAATTCTTCGATATTCCCCGGGTACTTGGTGCAGTACCAGAATGCCCCCGCCCTGAGCAGACTGTTGGCAAAATCCAGATCCGTCATGTTGATCGTCATCTTCGTGATGACGATGATCTGAATCAGCGGACTGAGTTCCTTGATCTTTTCAATCAGCTGTTCGCCCCGGAGGCCACCGGAAATCTGAAAATCCAGAATTACGACATCATATCTCTCCGGTTTGGCCCGGATCAGATCCAGTGCCGCCTTCCCGTTTGACGTCACGCCCGCAATCTGGATGCGCGATGCAAACAGCTTTACCGTGTTCCTGACCCTGGCGACATCAAAGTCCTCGTCCTCCACCAGGAGGATTTGAATCGGATTCACGATGTTCATCGTCTGTCCGTATGGTGAATCGTGATCGAGAAACGGCAGCCGCCTTCGGGCAGATTGTCCGCGTCAAGTTCCCATCCGCATTTCCCCACCGCCATCTGGTACGCTATGTGACACCCGTATCCCGAATGTCCGCCGGCCTTCGTTCCCGCGTTTTGCTTTTCTTCGAAAATGTGCCGCACCCCGCGGGCATTGCGCCGGAGAAGTTCCTCCGGGATGCCTACGCCATTGTCCTGGATATGCACCGTGGACGAGTTCGTTTTCGGGTCATGCTTCGTGGTCAGCGTGATGGTCAGTTCATTCTGTGCTCCGTGATCGATGCTGTTCTGTATCAACGGTTCCAGGATTTCCCAGATGATGAACTCATTGACCGGCACAGCCGGCAGGTGTGGATCAAGCTCGCAGTGAAACGAAAACATGTCGTTGCGGCTTGAAATCCTCAGAAACACATTCTGCACAACAAAGGCAATGATATCGTTGATGTTCGAGCGGAATACCGGATTGACGATGGTGTTGATGTCTTGATCGTACCACTTCATATCGTAGATGATTCTGGAGATGAAGTTGGAATAAGCGATGACCCGTTTCTTCAGCTCCTCCAGATTGTCAGCAGACATCATGCGCACATCACTCTTGATGAATCCCATGATCTTTTCCGCCTTGTGATGCGTATGGTAGATACGCTTCGTGAAAATCGACTCCTTCTCAAGACGGATTTGCTTCTCCAGATTCGCCTGATGCTCGACGAACAACCGTTCACGCACTTCATTCCGTTCGCGCACGGCGTTCGTGGAGACGACATACATGACAATCAGGCCGAATAGCACGAGCGCCGAGAATGCAAATGATACTCTGTCAAAATTGGATTGCACTTCCTCCGTCAGCAGCGTGAAATCCGGGGACACGCGAAGGTAGAGCGCGCCGACATATTCGCCATACGGCACAAAGGGCACAAGGACATTGAACGTCTTTTGATCGACCACCTCACTCAGGATTCTCTCCGCGCGCAGCATTTCGTCCCGAACGGACGTGAAGTATGCCACCCCGACGTTGGGCGCCCGGGATGGGGACATCTCATAGGGCAGCAGCGTCCTCTTGAAGTATGCATTCATCTGCTGGCCATTACTCACCAGGTAGATGCGGTCATCTTTCAGCAGGATCAGCGCAATCTCCTCGATGCTGCGCTGCAGCACGAGCTGTTTGAAGAAGACATTCACCGAGTACACGGTCTGCGCCTCATCAGGCGTCCCCTCGGATTGCAGACGCTGCTGGTTTTCAAACAGGTTCTCTAGGCTCGCCGACGTGACGATGGCAAGACGCTCGGCATGGTACTTCTGAAACCACCGCTGTGCATCATTGAGGAAATTCGACACGAGTGAACTCTGGAAGAAGACCAGCAACACCTGGAACGAGATCACAATGGCAAAGAATACCAGGATGTGGTTGATCTCGAAGCGGTGTTGCGAGAGCTTGGATTTGAGATGGAGAAGACGCATTGCCCGGACCGATCCGAATTATTTTCCCTGCGTGAGGATGATCTTTTCGGATGCTATCGCCCCGGTTGCCTGCCGGAGGGCCTCCTCGGGCCCGATCCGCCCGCGAATAGCCTGGGAGACGTAGTGCGCCAGAATCTCGGAATACTTTGTATAGTTGCGGTGTGAAGGCCGGTAAACGCCATACGCCGGCATCTGACTGATGTCACTGAACTCGGGATACTTTGTGCTGTATTCTCCCTGTCCGTAGAACGCCCGGATCACCGGGAAATAGCCCGCTTTCTTGTAGATGGTCTCCTGGGACTCCTTCTGCAGAAGGAATTTGACAAAGGCCATCGCTTCGGCTTTCTTGGAACTGAATTTCGACACCATCAGGTTCCACCCACCGATGGTCGAAGCGGGTATGCTGTTGGCAAATTGCGGCAATGGTGCTTTCCGGATGACGCGCTTCCCCGCTGTCATCCCGGGGAAGTCCCTGTCGTAACTTGTCCAGCCCCGGAGGAAACACCCGTTCTCTCGGAGAAAATACTCATAACTGGATACCTCTGTCATGCCCACAACGGCCTGCGGCGCGATCCGGTATTTGTGCACGAGATCCACCAGCAGGCGGAGCGCTTGTGCAGCCTGCGGAGTGTCAAAGTCGAAGCCGTGGTTTTTGAAGTAATCGTGCTCGCAATTGAGGAGAACGTCATTGAAGATGCATACCAGCCCTTCATATTCCGCCGCAGGAAAGAGATAATACCGCTGCGGATCGGGAATCCCCCGGCCGAATTGCACAAACTCGTCCCAGGTTATCCCCCTTTTGACCTTGGCGATGACCTTCTCCCCCCCCGGAAGAGATCCCAACAGGTCTTCTCTGTACAGCAGGACTCCCCGGACAAGTCCATAGGGAATCGCCACAAGTCGACCGTCTTTGTAGCACGATTGCAGTGCCTCGTCCGAGATTCCCGCAAGCTCGGCTGCGGTGAAATACGGTTCCAGGGGCTCGCTCCATCGTTCAAACCGCTGAACCCAGATGACGTCCACGGCGAACACGTCAATGCCATCCCCTCCACCTCTCAAGAATCTCGCAAGGACTTCTTTTCTCTCATTTGTCGTAAAATCGACATTGGGGAAATCAATCGGGATAATCTTGATTTCTCCCTGGTGAAGGCGATTAAACTCTTCGATGAGGTCACGATGGGCCTCGGTCAGCCGGTCGGCATAATACACCTCCTGCACCGCTTTTGCCCTGTGTGTCGACACAAGCGCCTGCCCCCCGACAAAGGAAAGAGCGAGCACGGAAAGGAATAGCACTCCCCAGTGCTGGCGTACGAATTTCTTCATCTGTACCATCAGCTCTCTGTTATCCAATTGTCACGCCGTGCTGTCGTGGGAGGGTGATGCAGAAGAATGTTCAGCCGCCGGACGCGGTGTGTCACGTGCGGTCAATGGCACAATGTAGACAATGCTTCTGAGAGATTCAATGATCTTTGAGCCTCGCCTGACGTTCTCCGCGGGTTGAGCGGGCATGCCTCAACGACGGAATATCCGTTCCGACTGCAGCGAATCCGCATCATCACAAACCACATACACCGCAGACACGTTGCCGGCGTGGACTGGCTGATCAACACTCAGGATGGTCGTTCCGGGGTGATCCCCTGAGACTGCTCTCAAGAATGCAAATCTTCCGACCGGAGAGAGATTACTTCGTCAATACTCTCTCAGCAACTCGAGCATCTTCCGGTCCAGTTTGTGGCCCCGGAAATCCTCGTATTTCACATCCGCCCGTTCACTGTTCAGCACGCCGAACGTGCCCTTCAAGTTCCACATGGCCTGACCCCAACCCGCTTCTTTCCACAGCGAAAGGATATCCTGCATCCATCTGAGCGTCACATCATGCGGAGTGTTGTTGAAGCACCCCCATTCGCCGACATGTACCTGCACGCCTTTTTCCACCAGGGGTGTCCATGTATCAATGAGTTTCGCCTTCAGGGAGGCTTTGTCCCAGATTTTTCCGTCGTCACCCCGCAGAGGCCATGTGGGAAAATCGAATGTCTCAAATTCATCCCTCGGAACCCATGTAGCCGTGTAGTGGCTGAGACTCATAGGATCATAGCCCCGGGTGCTCTGCACAACTCCCAGGTCTGCTATGCCGAACACGGGCGTTCTCCCGATATCCTTCCCGTCGACCACAATCAGCCTGTCGGGATCTTCTTCTCTGATCCCCGACACCAGCGCTCTCACAATCTCGACGTACCGCGTCTCGTCGGTCATCTTCGGCGGTTCGTTAATAAGATCAAAACTCAGCCGCGAACTCGGGATGCCCTTGTAGCGGCGGGCAAAGAGCTTCCAGTGATGCACCGTTGCGTCCAGGGCCTGCTGCATGTTGCCGGGTGTATCCTTGAAGAGATCCATCCGTTCCTGGTCGCGGCCGTTGATACAGTAACCCGGAACGCGATGCATGTTGAGGTTCACATGGACGTTGTATTGCTTCCCGAGCTCCACCACCTCGTCAATGTCGGTCAGCGCATCTTCGTCGATTGCATACCAGTCATCTTTCGGGGCCCAGTTCCAGTAGGACATGGGAATGCGGGCAAAGTTCAATCCCCATTCAGCCAGGACCGCCACATCCTCTTCGTTAAACCGTCTTCTGGGTCCTCTGCCACCGGCCTTTTCCGTGAGATTGAAACCGCGATAGCGCGGAAATGGAACCGGCTTCTCTTGGGAGTATGCATGTATGTCGCCTTTCCGTGCGATCAACGACGACGCGACAAGTGCTCCGCCTGCTTTGATGAATTCCCGTCTTTGCATTGTTGGTGGCTCCGTTACGGTGTTGTCGTCCCTGCCGGGATCGGGACGTGTTTGATCCGCTCGATGCAATTAATCAGTGCACGTGATGTATGATAGTTACATTTCCAGATCGATCCCTTTGCCGACTGCCGGTTGCCCGGCACGATGTCCGCTCCACCCCAATACCAGCCGCCGCGCTCGTTGTCGATCACGTACTTCTTGCAGTAGTCCCATTGCCGGCAGAACGTCTCATAGTATCGATGTGCATCACCGGGGAAGAGATCCGACATGAGCAACAGCGTGTTGAGAGCTTCCGCCTGGGCCCACCATTCTTTGGTGTTGCGCACGATCGAGGGTTTGTCAGCTCCGCCCGCGTAGTAGCCGCCATCAAAAAAACCTCCCCGTTCCGTGTCCCAGCCGTATGCCAGCGCGTGATCGACCATCTTCTTTGCGACGCGCAGGGTGGTTGTATCATCGGTCAACCCGAGAGCGTTTGATGCTTCCAGCATCAAATATGCGGTTTCCACATCATGACCGAATGACACGTGATCGAATTCATAATTCCTTTCCCTCACCTCTGCACCCGCGTCGCGGAACGACACCGGGGTCCAGTCGCGTGCGAAAAACAGCACCAGGTATCCCTTTTCTGCGGTTATGGTATCGCGCAGGATGTGCAGCAATGCATGAAGGCGCTTCCAGAGCAGTGCATCCGGCCAGACCTTGTAGAACTCGGTGAAACTCTCAAGCAGATGGATGGTGGAGTTCTGATCCTTCGGCGGCGCCTTGTATCCTTCTGTAAACGGGGTTCCATCTCTCGACATGAACTGAAAATAGCCGCCATGGACAGGATCAAAACTGTGTCTCTCGAGCCACTGGAATGTTTCCTGTGCCAGGTGCAGTGCACTGGTATCACCCGTGGCCTTGTAGTACGCGGCCAATCCGTAGAGCGCAAAGGCGTTCCCGTAGGCCTGTTTGATAATCTGGCCGTCTCCCTTCAGGGGTTCTCCGCGGCGGTCGACCATGTTGTAGAACCCGCCGTACTCCCTGTCCCACATGGTGTTCTTCAGGAAGTCCATACCGTGGGCGGCGACCCTGAGGAGCGCGGAGGCCCCCGGAGAGGACACTGCGGCGTGTGCCGTGGACCAAACGTGGCGGGCCTGGGTGACGATAAACTTGTCCTGTCCGCCATCCAATTCCCAGTCGGCGTTGATGTCGCTGAAGAACCCTCCATAGACCGTGTCCATGGCCAGCGGATACCATCGTCTGAACTCGGTGTCGAGAACGTCCCGCATCTCGATCGATATACTATCCCTGTGTACTGTCATGTTATTCGACCGGTTTACTTGTTTCGCACAATCCGTGAGGGAGCTGGAAAGGAGCAAGCACGCGGAGACAAGCGGACGGAACACCATGGCGTGTGTTCCCGGATGCACTGTCATGGAATCCTCTCATCGTCGTTCTACTTGTTGACCGTCCTGTCCGCCGGTATTCCCACTTTCTGATACAGCCGTGTTCGTGCGTCCTTATCTTTGTCCAGTATCTGGCGCGCATAGCGGGCAACCTCTTCGGCATTCGCCCGGGGAACCACCACGACGCCATCCGCGTCGGCAACGACAACGTCGCCGGGACAGACCTGTACGCCTCCAATCGTGACCGGGCGGTTGACCGATTCCAGCTCATTTCTGCCGGGGCGGATGCCGCGGCCTTTCCTGCGCAGGTACAGGGGGACCTTCTCGACCGCGATTTCATCCGTATCCCGTGCCGTGGCATCAGTCACCACCCCCACCGCACCCAGACTCTTCCAGAAGAGAATATTGTACGAACCGATCGAGCCGATGTCCTTGTCTTCGACATCGTCGAGCACAACGACCGTCCCGGGCTTAATGAGTTCCGCAAATGCTTCATGGGAGTACGCAGTGTAGAAATGACTCTCCCAGTCCTGGAATTTCTCTCCCGGTCGGGGTCTGTCCGCCCGTTGCGTCGGCACATACCGCGCGGTGACAGCGATTCCCCTGAACTGATGCGACAGGTTCTGCGCATCGATCCAATCCGCATGAATGGCAGGATCTACCAGGCCGGTGCCCGGCAAGCCGGCCATATCCATCCCGTCGGATACATCGGCGACACGCAGTCCTTCATAGAGTTTCAGCGTGCGGTCGTTGTCAGCATCCGCATAGGTCCGTGTGGCAATGAACGTGTAGCCTTTCAGCATGTCATGCCCGGTGGTGTCCTGGGATATCGCGCCGGGTCTCAGACAGGCAATGAAACAGAGGAGGAGCACTGGCATACGGTTCATGTTGATACCCACCGAGAGTTGAACGACACAGTGATAGAGATGGGCGTGTTGTTTGATGACACAAGAAGAAACGGGGGCCGACAGTGTACTGCCGGCCCCCTTGTGGCACAATCACCCGGTCTACGGGCCGATGTCCTACTTGAGAAGCATCAACTTCTTCTGTGCCACGTACGAACCGGCCTCCAGTCTATAGATATACACACCGGTGGCCAGCTTCACAGCATTGAACTGCACAGAATGCTGCCCCGCGTCCAAATGCCCGTTCACGAGCGTGACCACCTTCTGACCCAGGATATTGTACACCGTCAACGTCACGTTGGAAGATTTCATAATCGAGAAGTTGATGGTCGTTGATGGGTTGAAGGGGTTAGGATAGTTCTGATCCAACGCGAACGCGTATGGCTCACTCTCCGAGCCGACTCCGGACACCACATCCTCTTTGATCAACTGGACGTAGTCGATGTTGACCCCGGACCCGCTCAGCGCGAGTGTATGAGTGCCTGCGGTCATTGCGAATCCCGCAGAGTAGACATCGTTCCCAGTGGAGTCCGGAATGCTACCACCTGGCTTTGTCTTGAACGGAAGAACCGGGCTGGCCAGGGTAGTTGCTCCCTCTTTCAGCGTCAGTGTTGCAGGCGAGCCGGACAAATTCTGACCGAATATCCTCAGATGATAGGTCCCCGTCGCTTTTGGCTTCCCTGTAAATGTGAGGACTCCATTGGAACCCATACTGACATATTTGAAACCGGCCGCCACCCAATTGACGCCTTCGGCACCCGGGGTGACCAACACCGGTACCGCATCGGGAGCTTTCAACTTCAGTGTGTCCGTCGTTCCACGCTTGACGATGTCCACTTCGGCAAATCTCACCTGGCCCCAACCGCCCCCCATGACACCTATTGTATTCGGACCTGAGGCCAATGTGAACGTGTTGGTGGCTGGATCACCGAAGGGAGAAGTAAGCTGGACGGAATCCGCAACAATGGGGACCCATACCCAGGCGCTGTTGGAGAGACCCTTAGCAGGCCCAAGGAGCGGATCCATAACGAACTGACCCCAACCGTGCGCCCTGTCTACGAAGTCCTTGCCATTGATCCCAAGAACCGGTCCGCTCTGGCCCCGGCCGGTCATGTTAACCAGCCACTTCGTATCATAGAGGCCCGGATTCGTGATATTGACTGTCCACGTGATCGATCCGCTGCCGTTATAGTCGAAGAAGGTGAGCCCCTGGGTTGACTGAACGGCTGCTGGGGCGGTGAGCGTCGTATTCTCTGCTTGAATGGTAGAATCAAGAGTGGTCACGATGACCTGTCCAGCCAGATTCTCAACGGTCTTGACCTTGTTGGCTTGATCAGCCAGAAACGCGGTCTTACTGGCAGGGAACCAATTCAGATCGCCGATGGGCAGGCCATCTGTGCCGGCCGTTAAAAGACTGGCCTCAGTGTACGTGAAGTTCTCCGGCAATGGCCATGTATAGTCCGTCCAGGCCGTATTCTGCTTGTACACGTACTGCGCACCGGGGGTCTGGTTCGCGCGCAACGTTGTAATGCTCGCCCACATGGAGTCGATCATCGTTGCGCCCGTCACATTATATTGTGGTTTCTGCCAGTTGACGTCATTGAGCGGATCTGTTATCCCTGCGGGGAATGTGCTCAACCATACAGTATCCTTGACATACATGTGGCTTCCTGAAGCCACGGTGTAGATATTCGTGAAATCCAGTTTTGAGACCGGGTCCAGGAAGTATGCCCGTTGGACGCTGGCTGGGGTATATTTCGCCGTGAATCTCGGATCGAGATAGGCGTAGTTCTTTGCAATGACAATCCGCCGCGCTTCGTTGGGAACGCCGTACACTGAGGGCAACGAACCGACGGTAAACAGGCCGTTGTAGGTCTGTCTCGGATCCCGACCTGTGGAGGTCAGGTCAGCCGGTCCTTCACCCTGCCAGAATCCATTGATAATGAGATTGTTGGCCATGTAGGCGTTTTGCCACCAGTTGCCCTGCGTAATCTGACGTCCAGACTCCACAATGGTGTTGTGGTTGAACCGGACGTACTTGGCAGCCCCCCCTTCAAGCTGGAATACGAAGCATCCGATATTGAAGAACGTGTTGTTTTCAATGACCACGGAATCCTGATCCGCCCATATCGAGATGCCACGGCCCGTCCATTGCTGTGTAATAGGCCGCTCGATAAGATTTCTGAACTTGCTGTTTGTGATTGTGATGACATTGCCGGAGCCCGTGAATGCGAGGACCGCGAAATTGGATTGCTCGAAAACGCAGTTGTCAATGAAGAATTTGGATTTGTTTGCGGTCATCGTAATGAATTGGTAGTTGCTCGACTGCGAACCATCACTCCAACGGCCGGTAATGTACAGACCCTTTAGCGTCACGTCCGTCAAGCCCGTGAACATCCGGCCGTCAGGATTGCCGCCGCCCGAGGGAGATACCATCTGAAGGAAGGGCGGGTTGAGAAGAAAAGTGGTTCCAGCCGGTTCGCCCACAAGGCGTAGCGGAAATACAACACCCTTCTGCGTGTTTTCTATGCGGTTGGCCAAATGGTAAATTCCACCAACCTGCAACTTGTACACCCGGTTTAAGTTCTTTCGGCTGCCGTTGGCCAGCGTGTCCCCCAGGATGACGCTGCGGAGTGTGTCGATCGTGGGATTGATCCCATCCTTCGACCAGGGGACAACGAGTGTATCCTGTGATTGTGCCTGTTGTACCGGCCAGAAGATGGCCAGCGCCACAAGGACCACAAGCATAAGCAAATATTGAGGCTTCATATCACTCCTCCAACTATTG